>Ga0316628_100000266_pt1 | contig 32472 bp, 31 predicted proteins | sample OWC_Aug_M2_C1_D5_FD_207648 | JGI IMG/M metagenome (GOLD analysis project Ga0316628, IMG submission 207648) | Wetland soil microbial communities from Old Woman Creek delta, Ohio, United States - OWC_Aug_M2_C1_D5_C | ecosystem: Environmental > Terrestrial > Soil > Wetlands | place: USA: Ohio...
TTACACCTATGCCCGCGAAAAAGGTTGCCGCAAGCGTTACACCGATTAAGAGCGCAACAAAAAGCTTCCAATTCCTAAAAACGTGCTTAATCGGGTATAGCAGCATAGAGAGTCAATCCTTCTTGACTCTAATTGCTTTTAAATCTACTTGTCAGAACAGTTTGTTCTTATAAGTTCGCAGATTTGCAGTTTCAAGTTTAGTTACTGTATTCTCGAAATATCAGCCTGTAAGTCCAATATTTGGAGCAATCATCTCCATTAACATAGTCTGCAGTGTAAGAGGTAAGAGAATACGGGAATCTGTCAAGTCGACACGACACATTACACATCTGCTAATTGGTATAAAATATTCAATAATTCTACTTAGTTTGTGGGCTAAAAAACCGTTCTTATTAATAGATATTGAGCTAGTTAGTTATTTAACTAATCGTCTCTGCAGAGTGGACATTAGAAAATCGAATATCCTTTTGCGATGTTTTTTGATACCTTTTTTTACCCGTTGAAGTATCCATGTCAAATCTTCTTTCAAAATTTTTTCTTAAAGTTGTGTTTTTGGTGTCCTTCAGTTGCTTGATGTAATCATTAAAATGCTTACGAATCTCTAGAACTAGTTTCTGTGGGTTTATGGTCACTCGCCTGTTAGCATGAAATACTATTGGCTCGGTTTCTCCATGCGCTAACAAGATATTAGAATCTGGAAATCCAGCATGATAAGCTCCGCAACGTGCCCCACCATATAAAATACTTAATAAATCATCCAATAGCGACTTGAGCTCTTTTTCTTCAATTTGACTTGCATTCGGAAAAACCATACGAATCCCTTTTTTGAAATATTCCGCAGATTCTTCTCCAACATAGCCATCAGAGTATTTTGCAATCATTTCAAAATAGCTTAATATGATATCTAACGTTGCATAGTCCGCTTGTGGTTCTCCCGGCATTTGGAAAAAACCGTTTTCAATTTGAATTATCTTTCCGTTAATTAGATGGTCGGCAATATCAATTTTCCAGCCATTAATTCGTTCGCAGAAATAGTCAATTTTATTATCTAATGTTATGATTTTTGGAATCTCGCTTAGTCTTCTTTTTGGAGTTGCCCACCAATCTTCTGTAGGATTCATATACTCACCAGTTATCTATATAGTGCTAAGAAGGATAAGATTTACTTTGTTTTATTAGAGCTACATACTGTTAATTAACTCCTCTAGAGTGAGTCTGCCTGTCCCCACTATTGGAATTTCAACTGCAAGCCAATATTGAAGGATTGCTTTTTAGGATGTGGCCATCCGCTGTTTCAGTATCTTCTTCCTGTTCTTTTGCTTCTTAGAACAGCAAAAATGAGTGTCAAGCGACTTAGAAGCAAGCTAGAAACAATTAAATCTATTATGCCTTTACTGTTAACGCATGAAAGATTTTCTTGCCTGCCAAAAAGAGGAAAACATGAGTCTGTTCACCGATTACTATGAACTCACAATGTGCGCCAGTTACTTCGACAACAAAAACTTCCAACTCGCCACCTTCGACCTCTTCATCAGGCGTTTACCCGAAAACCGCTCATACTTCCTTTTCGCAGGTTTAGAGCAAGCCGTAGAATATCTGCAAACCGTGAAATTCACTGAAGAACACCTGGATTACCTACAAAAGCAGGGCCTCAGCCGAGACTTCCTCAGCTATCTACGGGATTTCAAGTTCACAGGCGATGTCTGGGCTGTACCAGAAGGTACAGTGACCTTCCCAAACGAACCCCTCATTCGCGTAACCGCGCCCATAATCGAGGCACAGCTTATAGAAACATTCCTCTTAAACACAATTAACCTGCAAACCATGATAGCTACCAAAACCAGCCGCGTCATCCACGCATCCAAAGGAAAATCCGTCATAGAATTCGGTTTAAGACGCGAACCAGGCGTTGACGCTGGCATGAAAGTCGCACGCGCAAGCTATATTGCAGGTTGCCAAGGAACAAGCAACGTCTTGGCAGGCATGGTGTATGGCATCCCAGTTTTCGGAACTATGGCACACTCTTTCATAATGTCCTATCCAAAAGAAATCGACGCCTTTCGCGCCTTCGTAAAAACCTTCCCCAACAACTCCACCCTTCTCATTGACACATACGATGACATTGCAGGAGCAGAAAAAGCCGCTGTAGTAGCTAAAGAAATGGAAGCAAGAGGCGAAAGACTCAGCGGAGTCCGCCTAGACAGCGGTAACTTGGCGGAAACGAGCAAGAAAGTTAGAAAAATCCTCGACGACCAAGGTTTAGATTACGTTAAAATTTTTGCCAGCGGCGACTTAGACGAATATAAAATCACCGAACTACTCAACTCGGGGGCTCGGATCGACTCGTTCGGCGTCGGAACAAAAATGGGGACTTCGGCCGACAGACCATATCTCGACGTAATCTACAAGCTCTCTGAAACTCAAGCCGCAAACGGCAGGTTCTCACCTATAATGAAGCTTAGCAAAGACAAAATGACTTTACCCGGCAGGAAGCAAGTTTATCGTTTCAAGAAGACCGATGGCAATTACGAGCGAGATGTGATTGCCCTGGCAGATGAACATGTGAATGATGAACCATTGCTTATCAGGGTAATGGAGAAAGGCAAACTGCTACGGAATCTCCCATCCCTCAATGAAATTAGAGCTAAAACTACTGAGAACTTATCGAAGCTTCCAGAACAATACAAAGCATTCACGAATGCTCCAACTTTTCCTGTTGAACTAAGCAAAAAGCTTCAAGATTTAATAGAAAAAACAAAACTCCAGCTAGCAAAAAACGAAATTAACCATGAAGTTCTCTAAAACAAGTAAATTCTATTGCCCTTTCTTTTTTTGTATTCATCGCAACAGCTATTTCCACCTTAACGACGAGGCATAGTTATCTTCCCATTCCTATCAATATTCACACGAGTAAAAGAACGTAAATTCTCTGTGAAGTCTACTTGACTTTTTCTCTGTTAGCGTCATATCGTATTTCCATTGTCCGTATAATGTTAATCTCATATCCTGTGCAAATATGGCAAACACTTAATAGTCGTTTAAGAAAAGGTGTAATGCTATAAAAAAGGAAGACCCCAGTATGCAAAACCGCCCAGCGATCGTTGCTGTTGGCCGCACCAAGTTTGGAGAATACTACGGCAAAGAACCTGAAAAACTGATCGAGGAAGCTTGGCTTGCCGCTTCAAACGAATGTGACATGGAACGCAAAGACCTTGAGGCGTGCTACATGTCTGACTGTTTTCTCCCCATCACCAACAAACTAGGCCTTGAGGAAGGTTTCCTCTCAGAACTAACAGAACTTCACGTGCCCATGGAGGTTACACGTTCCTTCAGTGCGGCGTTAATGACAGCTTGTCATGCAATTCAGGCAGGAGTTTATAACAAGGTTCTAGTCGGTGGCATTGAGAAAATGACTGACCGTTGGGACAAAATTCGCGACGATCTTATGCTTCTAGACGACCCTTGGAGCTACTTTGCTGGGGGAACCCCAGAATCAAACCATGAACTCATGTTACGTGCATACATCAAAAAGCATAATATCAGTGGCGAAAACCTTGACAAGCTGAATTTGGCTTTAGCTGAGATTTCGGTTAAAAACCACGCGAACGCCACCAAAAACAAGTATGCTCAATACCAGAAAAAAATAACTGTCGATCAAGTCCTAAAAGCAAGGAAAATGGCACACAAGCCGCTGGGATTGTTCGATTTCGCTCCCGTGTCTGATGGTGCAACGTCACTTATTCTCACAAGCGAAAATGTAGCTAAGAAGATGACGGATAAACCCATTTACATTTTAGGCTGCGCGTCTGCAACAGATTACCTTAGCTATACGACGAGAAAAGATTTATCACGATTTGTGGCAGCTGAACTTGCTATGAAAAACGTTTCTCAAGTGGCAAAGGTGGTTCTCTCAGACTTGCAGTTGCTGGAAGTATACGACCAATCTACTGTTATGGAGTTGGTTTCGCTTGAAGATTTAGGCTTCTGCGAACCAGGAACCGCTTGGAAAAGTATACATGATGGCTTGCAAAGCAATCAACGCAGCTACCAAATAAATGGTAAGCAACTGTTCGTTAACACGGATGGAGGCTTAAAAGCAGATGGCAACCCATTGGGCGCGACTGGTGGAGCACAGATTTTTGAAGTTTTCCGCCAACTGAGAGGGGAAGCGGGCGAGAGGCAAATTAGTCTTAGTAATGGTTCACTTGAGCACGGTTGTGTTTTGGAATATGAAGGTTTTGGAACTAAAGCATACGCAACCGTTTTAGGAGGCAAACAAGGTGAGCAGTGAACCTATTGAGCGTCGTGTTTCTTATTTGGGTGACAGGCTCAAAGCCAGTCGCTGCCAGTGCTGCGGCAAAGAGTATTTTGAGGTTAGGGACTACTGTAGTAACTGCGGCAGAAAAAGCTATGGAAAAATGGGCAGCATAGACCTCTTTTACGACAAGGGAAAACTTGAGTTATGCACATTTATCAATGAACCGACAAACAAGTTCACGAAACTCTCAAACTTCGTCTACGGCATCGTCTCGTTCCACAACGGAAAAATCCGTGTACCCGGAAGAATAACAGATCAGTTGATAGCAGACGGCAAGGACGTGGACCTTGCAAGCCTTGAAGGAAGAGAAGTCATTCCCCGATTCCGAAGGCGCTATTCAGTTAACAAAAGTGACGTTATCCCAACGATTTCTTTAGCTTTCACATTAGCCGATGAATACTACCCACACCAAGAATACAAAACAGTTCAGTCAAGCAAAGACTACGAGCTGCCAGGTATTGTAGGCTACGGTGTTTACACTTCACGCTTCCGCATAAAAGAAGCAGGGCTTGAACGCTCCGTTCCCTTTATCGACGAAGACGCGGTCACAGCAGCGGTTGAGGCAGGAAAACTTGCGCTTATCCATTCAGGACTGGACAGTAGCTTGGTTGGGAAAGTTTACGTTGGCTCCGAGTCCAATCCATATGCTGTTAAGCCAATTGCTTCGAAGGTTGCTCAAGTTCTGAGACTCGGAGAGGAAGATGGTGATGTGCAAAGCGTTGACGCAGTTGATACGGAGTTTGCTTGCAAAGCGGCTTCAAGCATGTTCAAAGACGCCTCTGCTCTAGTCAGTTATCCACGGTCGGGAATAAAGTACGCTATGGTTATTGGCGCAGATAACTCTCAATCAGCCCCACGAGGTTGTCCGGGTGGCGAGCTGGATATGTTTGTTGGTTATGGCGGTGCAGCTTTCGTTTTTGGCAAACAGGACGTTATTGCTGAAGTGGAAGGGTGGTACTCTTGCACTTCTGATACGCCTGATTTTTGGCGACGAGATGGGGAAACTTATCCAATGCATGGAGGAAGATTCACAGGTGATCCAGCCTATTTCAAGCATGTGCGTAAGTCGGCATCTAAACTTATGGAGCGCTTAAACGTAAAAGCGTCAGACTTGAACTATTTTGTGCCGCATCAGCCCAACCCGACATTTCCAGTGCGTATTGCTCGTGAGCTTGGGTTTAAAGATGATCAGTTTTTGCCTGCTATTCAAATTAACAAGTTTGGTAACACATATTCTGGTTGTTCGCCATTAGGTTTGGCTGCAGTTTTAGATGTTGCAAAGCCTAATGAGCGTATTTTAGTTGCTAGTTACGGTTCCGGCGCTGGAAGCGACGCTTATTTGCTAAGAACCACAGGTCAGCTTCTTGATAAACGCAGTCGCCAGAAAATTAATGTAAAGTTCCAAGCTGAGAACCCGTTCATTGAGTATGTGGATTATACAACTTACCGACGACTCAAGCTTGGAATGTAGTAAATACTTAAATAAATCCCGAAGGACTGTGACATAGCAAGGGAGCTTTGACTTTGATTGGAACTGATTTACTCCAAGTTCTTTATTCGCCACGCAAGGCATTCAAACGAATTATTGAGAACCCCAAATACCTTGGAGCAATAATAGTTGTAGTCTTATTCATCGGACTGCAAATTGGATTTGAGTATATCCAGTTCTCACAAACTTACACCGAACAAACCCAACCTCAAATCACATATCTATCGGACTACACAAACGCTTCTTCAGGGTACTGGATAAGTGATTCAAATGTTAATATAACTAACAACTTCAATGACTACTTCAACTACACGATTTACACTGCATACGGGTATTACCCCAACCTCTTCGGTAACAACAGCCTACAAATTAGCGGCGTAAACACAAATAACGTCCAAGCTGCTTTGACAAACATGTTTTCAAGAAACTCAAATGATGGTTCAATTGTAACATCTAGCGCTGATTGCAGTGAAGTCGGCTTCCAAAATCTTTCGATTACAGTGAAGATGATGGAACCTCAAACTGCACCCAAAAATGCCACTTTAACGCTATATTCACTTAGTGACACAAACTACTTCCAATATGATTTAACATCATCGCTATCAAATTTAGCAAGCGGCCAATGGAGCAACCTCACCATTCCAGTAGGCAAAAGCGCATCTGGTTGGACAACTGCCGGTTCACCATCGTGGACAAACATCACGTCTTTAACCCTAGGCGCTAATTATCCTGAAACCTCTAATATTACTATCCGTGTCGGCGCTTTGTTCTTCCGCGGTCAATACCAAACACCCATCCAGCAGGACACCAATGGAGTGCTATTGAATTTCCTGCAGAGATTTTCACTGCAAATCCTCTTCAGCTGGTTCCTTATAACAGGGTTGATCTACCTATTGCTTAAATTGATGAAAACCAACATTAACTGGAAGCCGCTTTTCATCGCTACAGGCTTTGCACTCTTAGTCTTGGTTATCCGAGCTTTAGTAAACATAGTAGCAACGCTCACGCTGCCAGCGCTCTATTACACCTTTGACCTATTACCTGGAGTTGGCTTAACTCCATGGGGCACAACATTTTATTCATCGCAAGCAGCAGGCACATTATTTGCAGATTCGCAAGCCGCAGTAGCCAACATTGGCGCATTATCATCAACTTTCAATTTGGTAACTGCAGGAATGTTCGTACTATCATACGTGTGGCTAGGAGCCCTTGCCAGCCTTATACTTGCCGCACTGATACCAGAACTGTCAGCACCTAAGCGTGCAGCTATTTCAGCGGTCAGCATAATTGTAACGGTCTTAGTACTGATATTCTTCGTTGTTGGCGTTGCTTAGCAAGGGCATCCATCCCTGTTTTTTAAGAGTTTTCTCGTTTTGGTAGCATGTTAGCAAGATTTATATGGCTTGAAGTTACCTTTTGGAAATGTTAGCACAGTTAGAAGTTTGGAAGTGATTAGTAATGGTTGCAATCAAAGATTTGCAGGATGGCATGAAACGGGTTAACGTTGAAGCAAAAGTTGTTGAGAAAGGCGACCCGCGAGAAGTAAAGTCACGCTTTAGAGATGAAACCTACCGCATAGTTGACGCTGTCGTCGTTGATGAGACAGGCAGCATCAAACTGACGCTGTGGAACGAGCAGATTGAGCAGGTCAACGTGGGAGACAACATAAAAATCGACAACGGGTACGTGACCAGCTTCAAAGGTGAAACTCAACTTAACGTAGGCAAATTCGGGAAACTAACAATCGGGTAAGTATAAGCTGTAGCCTTAATTCTTTATTTGGAATTAAGAATATTTCTGAGACCCCTTTTGTAACGAAAAAGGTTTTGAATGGAAACATTTTTTGGCGTTTGTTGTTTTACCAACATATTTGGAGCCTTAGAGACTCTATGCAGTAACCATCGAGGTAGGTTGTAATTATAAAAGGCAGATTTGTACTGGCGCCTCTTCTGTCTTAACATGTTTAAAGCATGTGTCAAAAATGGAGAGCGCTTTCTTGATTAGAAATTGTTTTATTTTAGAGCTTCTTTGTTTAAGGTATGATTTTGAAGAAAGAGATAGTGTTTTTCATTTTGGTACTTCTATTTGGATTAGCTGTCTCTTTCCTCGTTCCTCTCACTTATCTCAGCGATCCAGTTACCTTAGCAATACGATTACTTGCCCTTAATGGTTACATCGCTCTAAGTATAGCCGCCATAATGACACCCTTCCTTAAAGAGATAACACTCTTCTTTCGTAAACCCTTTACTAAAGTGCACCATTACTTTGCTGCCGCAGGTTTGACGCTAATAACGCTGCATCCGTTAATAGTGGCAATTCAGACATTAAACCCAATTATTTTATTGCCAAATACGGGTTCGCTTTACCTTTTCTTTTTCTTCGGCGGAAGCATAGCGTTAATAATGATATATGTGGCGTTCGGGGCAGTACTGCTAAAGAGAAAAATTACAGCTTATTGGCGACCCTTTCACGCACTCATGTATGCGGCTCTGTTTTTCGGGGTGATTCACGGCAACCTTCAGGGCTTTGATCTGCAAAATGTCGCCTACAAGGTGATTTATGATGGGTTGTTTGTGGCAGCGATGGCGGGATTTGCTTTGAAACGCTGGCAATTCTACCAGTTTAGGGCACGTATGAAAAAGGCTGCAGAAGTCAAAAGAAACGGGTTGAATTAGGCTATTTCCTTGGACAAAACTTATTTAATCGTTTAATCGGTCATTTCTGGTCGTTTGTGGGGAAGCAGTTTGCAATTTGAACTTATCGCTCCTTACCAAATCTCGCCAGGGCAGCAAGCCGCGGTAGAGCAGTTAGTGAAGAACTTCTCCACGAAACCCAAACAAACGCTCCTCGGCATCACGGGCAGTGGGAAAACTTTTGTTATGGCAAACGTCATTAACAAGCTGCAGAAACCTACGCTGATACTCGCACACAACAAGACATTGGCGGCGCAGCTTTACGCTGAATTAAAAGAGCTCTTCCCGCATAATCGTGTGGAATACTTCATTAGCTTCTACGATTACTACCAGCCTGAATCGTACCTGCCGGCCCAAGACATGTACATTGAAAAAGACTCAACTGTCAACGAACAGATTGAAAAGATGCGCATGCATGCTGTCTCCAGTATCGTAAGCCGAACTGACACTATAATTGTTGCAAGCATAAGCTGCATTTACAGTCTTGGTAACCCCGAGGACTTTCAAACTATGGCGGTTAAGCTTGAGGTTGGGCGGCAGATGTCTAGGCAGCAGCTAATTCATGCGCTTGTGGATATGCAATATGAGCGCAATGACATGGTGCTTGAGCCTGGTAGGTTTCGAGTGCGAGGCGACGTGTTAGATGTGGTGCCGTCATATGAGAATGACATTTTACGCATCGAACTTAACGGAGATAGAATTGGCAAGATTAAGGAAGTTAAATTGTTAACGGGTGACGTCAAAGTCAACGTTGACAGGCTTACACTTTACCCTGCACGCCAATATGTTGTGCCAGAAGAAAAACATGCATTAGCACTTGAACTCATTCAGCAGGAATTGGAAGCCCGACTGCCCAACTTGCCGCCGCTTGAGGCACATCGGCTAAAACAGCGTACAAATTATGATTTGGAAATGATCAAAGAAGTCGGGTTTTGCGCTGGAATGGAAAACTACAGCCGCCACTTCGAAGGCCGCAAACCAGGAGAGCCCCCATTTACGTTGATGGATTACTTCCCAGAAGACTATCTACTAATCATCGACGAGAGTCACCAAACCATTCCGCAATCACGTGCAATGTACAACGGCGACTATTCAAGAAAGAAGAACCTCGTTGATTTTGGCTTCCGCCTCCCAAGCGCATTGGATAACAGACCACTCAAGTTTAACGAGTTTGAGCGAAAAATGGGCAAAGTACTATTTGTTTCAGCTACTCCAGCAGAGTATGAGATGGAAAAAAGCGGTCCACCAGTTGAATTAATCACAAGGCCAACTGGACTTTTAGACCCAGAAGTTGAGGTTCACCCAATCGCTGGTCAAATGCAACATCTAATGGAGGAAGCAAAGAAAACCATAGCGAATGGCAACCGAGTCCTAATAACAACCCTCACAAAACGTATGGCTGAAGACCTTGCAGACTACCTCGTGAAAGAGGGCTTTCGCGTTAGGTACATGCACTCAGAAATCGAAAGCCTCGACCGAATAGAGCTTATTAGGCAACTGCGAGTTAGCGAGTTTGATATTTTAGTCGGCATCAACTTGCTGCGTGAAGGTTTAGACATCCCAGAGGTGGCTACGATTTTCATTTTGGATGCTGACAAAGAAGGCTTTTTGCGTGACGAGCGAAGCCTCATCCAAACCATTGGTCGAGCGTCAAGAAACGTTAATGGGAGAGTCATCTTGTACGCTGATGTCGAGACCCAATCTATTAAGCGTGCCATAGAGATAACGTGGTATCGGCGCAGTTACCAGAAGCACTTCAACGAACAACACGGTATTACGCCTAAGACTATCGTAAAGAGCGTTATCCTCAAAGAGGGCACAATCAGAGGCACCAAACACCTTGCTAAATCGGACATTCGACGGCAACTGGTTGAGTTGGATGCAAAGATGCGTGAAGCCGCAGAGCGGTTGGACTTCGAGCATGCCATTGAACTTAGAGATGCAATTGCCGAATTAAAACGAGCGCTGGCTAGGAAGGTGCAAAGTGAACCGTTAGACCAAGGAATTGAGTGTTTGGACGCAAAAAAGTTCTAATCTTGGGTTATAAAACAGGTTACAATTTACTATAAAAGAAAAGGGAAATTGGTTAGATAAATGCGTGATAGCATTTCAATTAAGGGTGCAAGGGAACATAACCTCAAAAATATCGATGTTGAACTGCCCAGAAACAAATTTATAGTTATCACTGGGCTTTCGGGTTCGGGAAAATCAACTCTCGCCTTCGACACAATTTACGCTGAAGGACAAAGAAGATACGTAGAAAGCCTAAGCGCATACGCAAGGCAGTTTCTGGGTTTAATGGACAAGCCAGATGTTGATTCTATTGAAGGGTTATCACCCGCAATCTCTATTGAGCAGAAAAGCACAAGCAAAAACCCTCGTTCGACTGTCGGTACCGTCACTGAAATCTACGATTACCTAAGATTGCTCTATGCACGCGTAGGCATACACCATTGCCCCCAGTGCGGCAGCTCCATTCACCCTCAAAGCCCCGAAAACATTACCAGCTTAATTATGGCTGAAAAAGAAAAAACTCTCACCTTCCTAGCGCCAATTATCCGAGGCATCAAGGGAACGCACGAGCAAGTTTTCGACGACCTCAAAAAGCAGGGCTACACCAAAATCCGCGCAGACCAGAAAATCTACGATGCAGACACCATCAAGGAAGAAGTTAAGCTCGCGAGATATGAGAAGCACTGGATCGAAGCTGTCATAGACACCGTAAAGATCCTTGATGAGGAACACTCACGCATCTCTGAAGCCGTTGAACAGGCTCTTCAAATTGGCAAAGGCACAATGATAGTTATCGACGCCCAAAAAGAGGAAGGCGAAAAGAAAAAGGAGCTGGAGCGCTTTGAAGACGAAACAATGTTCAGCACTTACGGCGCTTGCCCCAACCATCCTGAAATCGTCTTCGAAAGTCTCGAGCCACGAATGTTCTCATTTAATTCTCCATTCGGCGCTTGCCCAAGCTGCCATGGTTTGGGCGAAATCACCGAAATCTCTGAAGACAAACTCATTCCAAACAAAAACCTCTCAATCATGGATGGAGCCCTCGCAGTCTATGGCAGTATGGACCTTAGCTGGCGGGCCCAGCAACTTGCAACAGTTGGTAAAAGACATGGCTTTGATGTTTTTACACCAATCAAGGATTTTACTGAACAGCAGTTGCATGTGCTCCTGCACGGGGACAGGGAACCTTTGAACGGTCACTGGTCAAATGGCGCCAACATGTGGATGCGCGACGGCTGGGAAGGCTTAATCCCGCAGACCGCTAGACTTTATCGTCAAACAGAAAGTCAATGGCGCAAAGAAGACATCGAAAAATTCATGAGCTCAAGACCATGTAATACCTGCAAGGGTAAAAAACTTCAGCCAGTCGTGCTAGCAGTAAAAATCTTGGACAAAAGCATCATTGATGCCACTGATCTTTCAATTGAAGAAGCAGTTAACTTCTTCCACAACCTGCCAGAACAGCTAAATGAAAAAGAACTGGCTATAGCCAAACAAGTTCTAAAAGAAATCAACGAGCGCCTCGGCTTTCTCAAAAACGTCGGTTTAGGCTATCTCTCGCTTTCGCGAGCGGCAAAAACGCTTTCAGGCGGCGAAGCCCAACGCATTCGCCTTGCAACGCAGATTGGCAGCAACCTCATGGGCGTTCTTTACATCCTTGACGAGCCCAGCATTGGCTTGCACCAACGCGACAATGCTAAACTCATTAGCACACTACATCGCCTGCGAGATTTAGGCAACACGTTGATTGTGGTGGAGCATGATGAAGAGACTATACGCAACGCCGACTACATTGTTGATATGGGCCCAGGCGCAGGAGTCCACGGCGGACATGTGGTTGCAGAGGGCGCGCCAACCGAAATTATGACGAACAAGCGAAGTCTCACGGGCAAATATCTTTCTGGCGAATTTAAGATTGAAGTGCCCGAGACGAGACGACAACCCGTCGAATACATGACCATTAAAGGAGCAGAAGAAAATAACCTCAAAAGCCTCACTTTACAGTTGCCGCTGGGTGTGTTGTGCGGAGTTACGGGCGTTTCAGGTTCAGGCAAGAGCACGCTGATGAACTTGACAGTTATCCCGGTGTTAAGACAAATGTTCGGCGAACACATCGACAAAGTGGGCAAACACGAGTCACTTGATGTTCCAAAAACTCTTCGCAACGTCATCGTTATTGACCAAGACCCGATTGGGCGAACACCTCGCAGCAACCCCGCCACTTACACAAAACTGTTTGATGAGATTAGGCGGATTTTTGCATCGACCAAAGAAGCCAGAGCACGCGGCTACAAGGAGGGGCGGTTCAGCTTCAACGTGAAAGGTGGCAGATGCGAAACCTGCCAAGGCGACGGCTTGTTACGTATCGAAATGAACTTTCTGCCAGACGTTTATGTGCAATGTAGTGATTGCAAAGGCAAACGCTATAACAAAGAAACCCTCTCGGTCCTTTACAAGGGCAAAAACATCGCCGAAGTGCTTGATATGACGGTGGAAGAAGCGACAAAATTCTTTGAGAACACACCCAGAGTTGCGCGGAAACTTGAGACGCTTCTCGATGTGGGGCTTGGGTACATTAAGCTGGGGCAAAGCTCAACCACGCTGTCAGGCGGAGAGAGCCAGCGCATAAAAATCACTCGGGAACTTAGCAAACTCAAATCAGGGCATGTTGTCTATATGCTTGACGAACCCACCACTGGACTTCATTTCGACGATACAAAGCGGCTTATCAAAGTGCTTAATCGGCTTGTTGATAACGGCAACACCGTTTACATCATTGAACACAACTTGGACGTCATAAAAAGCTGCGACTATCTTATTGATTTGGGTCCCGAAGGTGGCGATGCGGGCGGCGAAGTGATGGCTCAGGGCACCCCTGAAGAAGTCGCACAGGATAGCGGTTCTTATACAGGTAAGTTTTTACAGAAAATACTTAACCACAAGCCGCAAGAAGCTGTGTTGGCAGTGAAGCAGACTACATGATCCACATAACTTGTGCCTCAGACTTCAAGAGCCAAGGCATGCCCACTAACCCAGGAGTATACTTATACAAGGATGAGGCGGGCGAAATTCTCTATATTGGCAAAGCCAAAAGCCTCCGCTCACGCGTTAAAAGCTATTTTTCAAGCAACGACCATCCAGCCAAAACGAGGCAACTGGTACTCAGAATTCGCCAAATCGACTGGGTTATTGTCAACAACGAAGTAGAAGCGCTGCTTTTGGAGAACAAACTCATCAAGCAACATACACCAAAATACAACGTTAACCTAAAAGACGCTAAAACCTACGCTTACATCTCGCTTTCAAGAGAAAACTTTCCAAGAATACAGACTACCCGCAAAGTTACACGTAAATTGGAGTCTTTTGGACCATACACAGACGGGTTTACACGGCAGGACCTCCAACGCTTAGTTGTAAGAGTATTCAAACTCCGCACATGCAAGACCATGCCGAACCGGGCTTGCCTAAACTTCCACATTCACCTCTGCACGGCTCCATGCATCGACAACGTCACTGCTGACCAATACGCTAAACAGGTACTGCAAGCACGGTCGTTTCTGAATGGAAACTACCAGCAAACTATCGAACAACTCAAGACACAAATGAAAGCCGCCTCAGAAGAACAGCAGTATGAGACTGCACTGGAGTTGCGTAACCAAATTTTATCAATTAGGCTCCTTACCGAGCATCAGATTGTAGATAAAGAGCGACGCTTCGACCAGGATGTTTTGGTATTTCGTCAGTTCGGCGAGAAAATGCTTGCAGTCCAGATGGGCGTGCACCGAGGTGTGCTTCTGGGCAAGAAAGAGTTTAGTGTTGATTTGCAGCCGCAGATTGAACAAGAATTCCTCAAAGCTTTCTACACAACCAACCAGATACCAAGAGAAATCATCCTCAACAAGCCCTGCTGGCAGGGACCTGAAGAGAAAGCAGCTCTCGAAGAGTTTTTGTCGGCTAAACGTCTTGCGCCCGTTTCGTTAATTATCCCAAGGAAGGCTGCTAAGTTGGAGCTTGTAAAGCTAGCGGAGAAAAACCTTGAATCCAACATAGAAGTTGACAGTGCATTGGTTGATTTGCAGAATAGCCTTAATCTGCCGGTTTTGCCTAGGCAAATTGAGTGTTTTGACATTTCTAACTTTGGTACGGAGCACGTAGTTTCAGGCATGGTCAGCTTCAAAGATGCAAAGCCTGACAAGAAAAATTACCGTAAATTCAAAATCAAAACCTTCCAAGGGCAAGATGACTTTGCAGCAGTCAACGAAGTTGTTTCGCGAAGATATAAGCGTTTGATGGAAGAGAAAACACCTCTACCGGACATTGTAGTAATTGACGGTGGACCAGGGCAGGTGAGTGCGGCGCAATCGGCATTGAAGTCGTTGGGTGTGCAGATTCCGCTTATTGGCTTAGCTAAGGAGCATGAAGAAATCTATTTACCTGGGGAGACGGCGCCTAGAAACTTTGATAAGAACAGCCGTATGATGCTGCTGTTGCGGAGGGTGCGTGATTCTGCGCATGATTTTTCGTTGGGTTACAACCGCAAACGAAGGCAGATGAAAGTTCGGGATGAGTTCCAAGCGAAATAGAACTATAAGTTTGGCAAGTTTCTTATTTTAAGTCCGTACAAAACAAAACTGCTGTATTCGAATGCTTACATGGTCAAGGAACACTAATCGCCTGCCATGACAAAGTTGATGCTCAGCTTTAGCGGTTGTGCAGTAGGTTGAGATCAGCGGCTAGATTAGCCATTGGATTGAGGACTAAGTGTATTCAGGCAAATTTGTGGTTGCCCTAGAATAAACGGCAGCTATATAGAAGTGTTCTAAACCAGCTCTCTTTTATTCAACCTTGGCGACGCACAAAACGTTTAGAAACCACCCAAACCCTAGCATATATGTGGAATTATGGAAAAAGTCTGGGCGAATCTAAAAAAAATCGAAGCAGAAGCCGAGCAAATTCACAGCGAAGCCCAAAACAAAGCCAAAGAGATCACAGACCTCGCCCAACAAGAAGTCGAAAAACTTCAAGCCGACAGCAAAACCTACGCCGAGCAGGAAGCAAAAAGAATCTATACAAATAGCATCGACGAAGCCAACCGCAAAAGAGACGAGCGGCTAAAAGCGAACCAAGAAGCCACACAAAAACTCAGAACTCAAGCGGAAAAACGGATGGACCAAGCGTCTTCAGCCATTGCAAATTCAGTGCTCGGTGAACAAGTGCCTTGAGCCAGACAAAGCTTTATTCGAGCATTCTTGCAAAAATCGGAGCAGAAAGAAGCAAACTACTTAGTGAAGCAAAACTAAAAGCGCTAACAGAAACCAGAAATCTTGGCGAATTTGTGGCTCAGCTCCAAGACACAATCTACAAAGAGCAAACAGCAAAAATCGCAATCCCTGTTACTAGCCGAAAAATTGAACGAGCCGTCAAAGAAAAACAAATTGAAACTTACATAAATATAATCAAAAGCTCCCCTGAAAGGTCAGAGGATTTTTTGCGGTTGCATATTACAAGGTTTGAAGTTGAAAACATTAAAACACTTATTAAAGCTGTCATGACCAGATTGAGCCGGGAGCAGAAGTTAAGTAAAATTTACCTTTCAGCCGAAGGCTTTCTGAAAAAAAGGGCTGTTTTTGAGGAAGCGGCTGAAGCGACGGATGTTAAGGAGGTCGTAACTGCCTTTGACAAGACACAGTACGGTGCGACGTTGAAAATGGGCTTGGATAGTTATGAAGAGAATGGCGCAACCGCTTGCCTAGATGTCCTTTTAGACAAGCAATATTACGAAAAACTGTATGATGCTTACCAAGCGCTGCCAACAAAAGACAAAGCACACGCTTACTTTTACGCAAGCACGGAAATCGACAGCTACGTACTGCTGACGCTTCTGCGTGCAAAAAACCTCAAATACGATGTCAATTGGCTACGGTTGGCAGTGCCAACCCAAAAATTCAAGCTTCCTGAGGAAACAGTGGAAGCGATGGTTACGGCTGACAATTTCGATTCAGCGCTAAAAATTGCCCAGCAAACATATTATGGCAGATTTTTCAGTAAATCGCAAACGTCGGAAGAAACAGTAGCCAACGCTGAAAATACCTTCAAGAAAGCATTGCTTAACCACGCGAAAGAAGGTAGATTAACGGAACTGTTTAATATAGGTGCTGCCCTGGCTTTTATGACTCAAAAAGGAGCGGAAGTAAACAATCTCATTGTGGCAAGTTTGGGTGTGGAGGCAGCCCTAACGCCTGAAGAAATCCAGCGCCAGATGCAGCTATAGTAAGGTTTTTACTTGTTACCATTGAGGACAACGTTGGTGTGAATGAAGTTCTGGCGGAACGGCGTGAACTCGGTTCCTGTGCCCTGATAAAACTTGCTGAACCACTCGTAAAAGTGAAGTCGGAGGTCGTGGATGAAGACGATTAGACCTTCCAGCGCTATAACAAAAATGTTCCCCCCCACAATGACAAAGCCAGCCAATACCAAACCCAAAGTAGATGCTGAACCAATCAAGCCAGCAATAGTGTAAGTCACAAGGACTAAGGCATAATGCGCCATAAGCAACGCCAAAATTCGGCTATAAGAAATTGTGTTGCTTAGCAGGCGAGTAATTAAGTCTCCGCTTTCAAAAAGCCGCTGGCCAAACGATACTTTTTCAAGTTCAGGCTCAGCGGCACGGGAGGAAAATCGCGTCGCAGCAAACCAAACGGGCTTTCCTAAGACCAAAACAACGAAAGGCACAATCGCCAGCAAAATTGGACCGCTGAACCAGGCAGCAAAATCAAGCTGATAAACGGCTATAAGTGAAACAGCACCAATGTAAAAGGCCATTTTAGGTATAGAAGTTAAAACTGCATCAAGCACGTTATGCTTAAGCAGGAAATTCACCATCTCCAAAACCAAACCGCCTACAATCTGCACAACACCAACGAAGAGGCTGAAAATCAGAAACATCAAAACATTATCAAACGGGCTAAACCACAAAGGTGCAAACACCTGCACCCCAAAAAAATCCCCGAACAATGCGCCCGCGATAAGAGCGCCAATGCCGCAGGCAGCTAAAATATAACAAACATTCTTGATTGCCTTGTCCCTTTTCACCAGAAAGCCAACCGCTAATCCGCCTATAAGAAGCAGAAGGCCGTGTCCCATGTCGCCGAACATCAATCCGAAAATAATCGGAAATGTTATGGCGATTATTGCTGTTGGGTCCAATTCGTCATAATGTGGAACGCCGTAGAGCTTAGTTATTTCTTCAAACGGTCTAACAAAGCGGTTATGCCGTATCAACGTCGGTGGGTCTTCGGCTGGCTCAACTTTGTTTTCCAAAATTAGCGCCCTGCCATTGAGCATTATCAGCACTTTTTGGCTGAGTAACTTTAACTTTTTTTTAGGCGCGAAGCCTTTGATTGTAGCAAGACGTCCTGACTGAAGAATTTTTTGCTCTGCCTTCAGCAGGCTAAGGATGTTTTCCGTTGTTTCCCTCCATGCAATAAGTTTCTGCCTGTTTTCTCTGCCCAACTTTTTAAGCGACGCCAAAGTCTGTTCTTCTTCTTGCGCTGCTACCATCAGCTGATTGTTAGTTTCTTTAAGGGCTAATTCAATGTCATGTGGCAATTCGGGGGGCAGTGTGAAGATTTCACTGTGGTGCGTCTTGAGGATACGCTCGATGGTAGAGCGGTGTTTGGTGGGCATTGCTAAGCACACAAAGTCAACATCCTTGGTCAAGTAGCAACGATGAAAAACAACTGGAAACCGCGTTAAAGCAACCTGAAGAGCAGGAACATGCTTGTGGGGCACGGCGGCGACGGCAACGTCGATCAGTTTTAGCTCTTCCATGGCTGAAAGATCTGCTCCCATCTGCTGCATGGTTGCAAGCATGTTTTTGGTGTGGTTGAACTGAGTGATTTTCTCATGCAAACTAGTGAGGGCTGAGTTTAGGTTTTCGACTTCTTTTTTCAACTCAGAAACTTTGAGGTTGGTTGCTTCTGAGAGTGCATGCCAATTCTCGGCGGTAATATCAGTTATGGTAGGTTGGGTGGTTCTGAAGATATCGGTGAATCCAGGTTTTTCAGTGACCAGGTGTGTTATTAGGTTATTGATGCCGGCAAGCGTTTGCTCTTGGCTCTGTATGCTTTGGTTGTATTCGGCAAAGCTTGTGTCTTCAGCGGCTCGTTCGATGTGGAATTCGCCGAAGCTGCTTAGCGCTTCCAGTACGGATTCAACGTCTCGTCTTACGCAAATAATGGAAATAGAAGTCATTCTTTCTGGGCGAAGCATGGTTCCTAACAAAATGTTATTTAACCAAAGAATTAAACCTTCATTTGGAGAATAGCATGCTTGGTTTTGTTATCGGCAATAACGACATGGTTGCAGGGTTTAGACTTGTCGGCGTTGAAGGCATAGAAGTCACGTCGGCTAACGATGCACAGGAAGCACTAAAGAAAGTTGTCAGTCGCAACGATATAGCTATTATAATTGTCAGCGAAGAATTTTCTATTCTACCTCAACTCCGAGAGGCAATCGACAAAGTGCGCTTCGAACGTGTGGTTCCTATGATTATTGAGTTGCCCGCAATCGGGGAAAAACCGAGCAAAATCAGCGTGTCTGACATTGTAAGCAAAACCTTAGGCGTCAGCATGTGAGGCGGCAACGGGCATGAGTATTAAAGAGGGTCTTTCAGCGATCGCAAGTGAAGTTCTCGGCGACGCTCAGGGGGAAGCGGAAGCTACAATCGTAGATGCTGAAAAGCAAGCTAAAGAAACTTTGCAGACAGCAAAGCAGCAAGCAGAGCAAAGTTACCAGTCTATTGTTAGTCAGGCTAAAGCTCAAGCAGAAGCAGAAAAAAGAAAAATCCTTTCTTTAACTGAGGTGGAAATACGGAATCGCATACTAAAAATAAAAGAAGAAATAGTAGACGCCGCCTTCAACAAATCCGTGGAAAAGCTGAACGCTTTTGTAAAAACCAAACAATATCATGACTATTTGCTGAGACTTGTCGAAAATTCGTCTAAAAAAATCGGCTTCAGGTACCTCATCATTCATGTAAACGCTAAAGACAAGGCATGGCTCAAGCAGGGTAGCTTAGATAATTTATCCAGAAAAGTTCAACTAGAAATAAAATTATCCGACGAAACTGAGAACTTTATTGGCGGCTGTAGAATCCAAACTGCTGACGGAAAAATTCTCTACGACAATACTATCGACAACCGCCTCCAAGGACTCAAACCTTATCTGCGAGGGGAAGTGGCAAAAATCCTGTTTGAGAAGGAGGTATAACAAACGCCGGCCAAAGGGAGCGTAATACGGGTTGCAGGACCAGTCGTGGAAGCTAAAGGCATGTCGCAAGCCGTCATGCATGAGCTGGTGGAAGTGGGCAGTGAAGGCTTAATCGGCGAAATCATTCGCTTAAACGGCGACCGAGCTACGATCCAAGTCTACCAGAATACATCTGGGCTGAAACTTGAGGAGACGATTTTGGGCACGGGCAACCCGCTTTCAGTAGAGTTGGCACCTGGATTGATTGGAAACGTTTTTGACGGCATTCAAAGACCCCTCGAAGTTCTCAAAGCGGCTACGGGTTCATTTATTCGACGTACGCGTGGAATACAGCCACTTTCAAGAGAAAAAAAATGGATCTTTACCCCTATAGCTCAAGTGGGTACACAACTTTCAAGCGGCGACACCATAGGAACAGTTCAGGAAACCGAATTAATTGAGCATAGAATCCTCATGCCGCCAGCGATTCAAGGCAAAGTCGCTCAAGTTGCACCGCAAGGCGAATACACAATAAATGCAACAATTGTCACCATCGAAGCAAATGACACAAAAACCGAGTTATCAATGCTTCAAAAGTGGCCTGTGCGCAAACCACGTCCATATGCTCGAAGGCTTCCAGCATCTGTCCCACTAGTCACTGGGCAACGGGTAATTGACACGTTCTTTCCCATTGCTAAAGGCGGCAGCGCGGCAATCCCGGGCGGTTTCGGTACGGGAAAAACCATTATTCAGCAGCAGCTTGCCAAATGGTCAGATGCCAATCTGGTAATTTATGTTGGTTGCGGCGAACGCGGCAACGAGATGGTAGATGTGTTGACAAGTTTTCCCAAGCTAACTGACCCATCAACTGGGCACCCACTCATGGAACGCACCATCCTAATCGCAAACACGAGCAACATGCCAGTTTCCGCACGCGAAGCCAGCATTTACACGGGCATAACTATCGCCGAATACTACCGAGACATGGGCTACGCCGTCGCTTTAATGGCGGATTCCACAAGCCGCTGGGCAGAAGCACTCCGCGAAGTATCAGGACGCCTTGAAGAGATGCCTGCTGAAGAAGGATTCCCAAGTTACTTGCCCTCTAGGTTAGCAGAGTTTTATGAGCGCACGGGCGTCGTCGAAACCTTAGGCGCTAAGAGGCATACAGGTTCGATTTGTGCTATTGGGGCAGTTTCTCCTCCTGGCGGAGACTTCTCCGAACCTGTTACGCAACATACTAAGCGATTTACCCGCGTTTTTTGGGCTCTTGACGCTGAACTGGCTGATGCACGGCATTACCCGGCGATTAATTGGATGCAAAGCTACAGTGGCTACATCAGTGAACTTGAGGGCTGGTGGAACAAACAAGTTGATAAAGACTGGAATAATTACAGGCAAGAAGCTATGCTCATCCTACAAGCTGAAGATGATTTAAAAAACATTGTTAAGCTGGTGGGGCCTGAGGCGCTGCCTGATCGACAACGTTTGATTTTGGAGACCGCGCGTGTTATTCGCACAGCTTTCTTGCAACAAAATGCGCTAGACGCCGTGGACACTTATTGTACGCCGGAGAAACAGGTTAAAATGCTAAAGGTAATCTTAGATTTTCATAGGTCAGCCGAACGTGTTGTCAGCAAGGGTACGCCAATTTTCAAAATTATGCAGTTGCCTGAGATGCAGGAGATTTTGCGTATGAAAATTTCAGTGCCAAACGATAAGGTGAACCTTTTGGATAATTTGGAGGAGCGGATTAAGCAGCGGTTTGGCGAAGTGGAGGCAAGTTTGAGGTGATAATGTGTCTGCAGGTTTAGAATATAAGGGCGTAGCGTCGATTTCTGGACCAATCATCATAGTGGAGAACGTGAAAAATGTTGGGTTTGACGAGCTTGTTAGCGTGAAAACGCAGACTGGTGAAATACGCCTCGGCAGAGTGACAGAGGTAACCCAGAAAGCCGTTACTGTTCAAGTTTTTGAAGGAACAACTGGCTTGTCGCCATCGGAAACACGCACCCGCTTTTTGGGCAAACCTCTAGAAGTCCCCGTTTCAACTGAGATGCTTGGCCGAGTCATGAATAGTTTCGGCGAACCCATCGATGGACAACCCAGGTTTTTCGCGGAGGACAGACGTAACGTGAACGGTTACCCCCTTAACCCGACTGCCCGTGAATATCCTAGAGACTTCATCCAAACGGGCATCTCAGCAATTGACGGCTTAACCAGCCTGGTCCGCGGTCAGAAACTTCCAATCTTCAGCGGTCCTGGCTTATCCCATAATGAGTTGGCGGCTCAGATTGTTAGGCAAGCGGAAATCAGCGGAGGCGGCGAAGAATTCTTCATTGTGTTTATCGCAATGGGCTTGGAACACGATGACGCAGCATTCTTCCGTAACAGTTTCGAAGAGACAGGCGCCATAAAGAACGTGGCCATGTTTCTGAATTTGGCCGAAGACCCACCTTTTGAACGCATTATTACGCCTCGGACCGGTTTGACGCTGGCTGAGTACCTTGCGTTTGAGCAGGACTCGCATGTGCTCGTGCTTTTGACGGATATAACGAATTACTGTGAGGCGTTGCGTGAGGTTAGCGCGTCCATGGAGGAAGTGCCCAGTAGAAAAGGTTATCCAGGTTACATGTATAGCGACCTTGCAAGCATATATGAACGGGCTGGCAGAATTGCTGGTAAGAAGGGTTCAATCACGCAGATGCCGATTTTAACCATGCCAAACGACGACATTACGCATCCGATTCCTGACTTAACAGGTTACATCACAGAGGGACAAATTGTCTTGGCACGAGGGCTAGAAAAGCAGGGCATTTATCCACCTGTTAACATTTCAACAAGCTTGTCGCGGTTGATGAAGGATGGCATAGGCGAAGACCGCACGCGTGAAGATCATGGAGATGTGGCAAGTCAACTATATTCTGTATATGCACAATACAATGCAGTGAAATCATTGGCGACAATCATCGGTGAAGAAGGTTTGGGGAGCAGAGACAAGGATTATCTGCACTTCGGGGAACAATTCGAGCACAGACTCATCAATCAAGGCATAAACGAAAACCGCAGCATAGAGCAGACCCTGTCGATTGCCTGGAACATCTTGTCAATCCTGCCCGACGAGGAATTAACTCGAATTCACCCTGAATATATCAAGAAGTATTTCCCCACGATAATAAGCGAGGTGAAATAAAATTGGCTTTTGAAAACATTAGCCCCACAAGAATCAACCTTATCCAGACAAAAAAGACTCTGAGCCTTGCCGAGTCAGGCAGAGACATCCTGGAGCGCAAAAGAGACATCCTACTGAGAGAGCTAAGAAACAGCATTTACGACGCCGAAAAAGCAAGAGAAAACCTGACTGATGAGCTTGCTAAAGCTTACAAGAGCCTAAAAGAAGCACAATTGGCAAAAGGTCCGGAGGCGGTCGCGAATGTGGCTTTGGGTTCAAGTTTTGAAGCTGATTTTCTTTTAGATTTCCGAAGCATTATGGGCGTTGCTGTGCCTATCGTTGAGTTTCAAAGTGAAGAGAACGCTAAGCCTGATTACGGGTTTGCGAACACCAGCGCTGAGTTAGACCGAGCTTTCAAGCTATTCTACGGCATGCTGGAATTGATTGCTAATTTGGCGGGAGCTGAAGGCACCGTTTTCCAAATAGCCAATGATGTGCGAAGAACCCAGAGGCGCGTCAATGCACTGAATCATGTTCTGATTCCTATGTATCATAATACGGTAAAACGCATTGACATGGTTTTGGAGGAGAAAGACCGTGAAGAGTTTGTTAGGACTAAACGTATTAAGCACATGATTAAGGAGCATGGAAAAGCATGAGTTGCGATTTTGAAGAGATTAAGAAAATATTGATTCCGACAGATGGATCCGACTATAGCATACGTGCTGCAGAGTATGGCATAAAAATTGCTAAAATGCTTGGAGCCCAAGTCATGGTGGTTTACGTCATTGACAATGTTGTTTTAAATCAAATAGCCAAAGTCTCTGAACAAGAGACTGTTGAGCGTGAACTCAAGGAGGATGGACAGCGATACATCAACTTTGTTCTTACTTTAGCGCAACAAGCAGGAGTTAAGGCGGGTTCCTTACTTGCGAAAGGCAGACCATTTGAACAGATTGTGCATTTAGCGAAGGGATTAGGCATGGATTTGATTGTTATGGGCACGTATGGACGACGAGGCGCAGAGAGAATTCTCATTGGCAGTGTTGCTGAACGGGTGATTGAGTATGCATCTTGCCCCGTATTGGTAGTAAAGTAAAGGGAAGGCGAATGTCATGTCAAGTAAATCGAAACTGGAAAAAGACTATGATGCTTACAAGCAAGCCATCGAGAGCAAAGCCCAAGAAGAAATCAAGAAAATCCGTGAGGAAATTATCAGAGCAAAAAAGGAAGCCGAGAAAACTGGCGAAAACTTGGAGAACATAATCAATAAAGACGAGCACTAGGGTTAAGGGAAAAGTTATTACTAAGCATACGCTGTGTTTTATTGGAGGATAACGGTTTTGAAACTAAAATCACTGCTTTTGTTTTTACTTCTTCCGCTAGTGCTTCTGCCCATCATCGGGGTAGCAGCAGCTTACACAGTCACCACAGTCCAAGCGCAAACAACAACCGCTGGACCGTATGATAAGGTCGCTATAGCGATTGCAGCAGGACTTTCTATTGGCTTAGCAGCCTTAGGTGCGGGTCTCGCAATTTCAGCGGTTGGCAGCGCAGCAGTCAGCGCCTTGGCGGAGAAGCCGGAAACATTCTTCAGAAGTTTTCTAGTTGTAGCGTTGGCTGAAGCACTAGCGATTTACGGCTTAATCATGGGCATCTTACTCTGGCTTAGACTCTAGCCGGGTTTCGGTTCTTTGCATAACGAAATGGGGATGTCTCGCAGAGACATAGAGCATTTCCCAAAATATTAAGAGAGGCAATTCGCGGGGCTATAGACACACAAGAGCACCATTTCGCTGGAAAGGTTTATTTCATTGCAGGGCAGTATGATGTGAAATTGCAGGCGGATAATCATTATCCGCTGGGATGTGGCCGAAAGGCTGAACCGTAAGCAAAAAATACTAAGGAGGAAAATTTAAAAAATGGCATACAAATACATTGCGGAAGAATGGTCAAACCCCGAAAAATCCTTTGTTGAAGAACTCATGCGCCAAAGACTAGTCCAGTGGCGAAAACAACCATCCACACTACGCATTGAACACCCAACCAGACTCGACAAAGCAAGAAAACTCGGCTACAAAGCAAAACAAGGCTTCGTTGTCGCACGCACCAAAGTCCGCAGAGGTGGACTAAGAAAACTACGCCCACGCTCAGGACGCAGACCCAAACGCATGGGAGTCGCAAAATTCAAACCAGGAAAAAGCATCCGACTAATAGCTGAAGAACGAACCGCCAAAAAATTCCCCAACTTAGAAGTCCTAAACAGCTACTGGGTAGGAGAAGATGGCAAACATAAATGGTTCGAAATCATTCTCGTAGACCCCAACGCACCAACCATCGTAACAGACAAAGACATCAACTGGATAACCCAACCACAACATAGCAGCAGAGTCTTCAGAAGTATGACTAGTGCAGGCAAAAATGTAAGAGGACTACACCACAGAGGAAGAGGAGCAGAAAAAGTTCGACCGAGCCATCAACGAGGACCAAGAAAACAAAAAGGAGCCAAACCATAGCATGCATCACATAAAACCAACCATAACAAAACAAAATGGCAAACAAAAACCCGGCAAAGGCTTTAGCCCAACCGAACTAAAAAACGCAGGCGTAAACAAGCAACAAGCAAGACAGATCGGCTTGCCAATTGACATCAAAAGAAAATCAGCACACAACGAAAACGTTGAAACAATAAAAGCACACGCACAAAAAGCCAAAGAACAAGCAATGGCAAAACCAGAACCGCAAACAGCACAAGTTAAGCCAAAGAAAAAGGCTAAAAGCTAGAAACTTAAAACACAATCAGGTGCCCAATGTCTTCTAAACCGCCAATAGGCTACATCGATATAAGAGTATTTGCACACGCAACCGAAAACCAAGAAAAGGTTCAAAGCGCGGTTCGCAATTTGCTGACAACAGAACTGGCGGAAACCCTTGTTTTTGAAAAAACAAATTTAACGGGGCATCATGGAAACCCAATAACTCTTTTTACCGTCAAATTAACTGACAAGAAATTGCTGCAAGCTGCGATTGAAAAATTCGGAGCAAACTTAAACGCCATTGATAAGGAATTGTTAAACCAAGAGATCAGGCTGCATCTGGAAAAAGGTAATCTTTACCTTCGTTTTGATAAGCAATCGGCATTTTGTGGGACTCTAAAACTTAGTCAAAACGACCCAATTCACCTGAAAATTCATTTCAAAAATAAAACATCAGACGAAATAATGGATATATGCCATAAAGTTGGGCTGCTGCTATGACCCGAGTCTTCGCAGACCTGCATTTACGAATTAACCCAAATGATCAGCAAACCGCACAACGCCTTTTAAACAGAGCTGCAAGGTTCAACTACCACTTTGTTTCTATTCCGTTTGTTTATAAAGTCCAACAAGACCAAATCAACTCTTTGAAATCAATGTGTACTCAAGCGGGCTTAGATGCTGTGTTGCGCGCTGACTTTAGACCACGAACACCAGATGACCTAACACATTTTCTGCGCAAGTTCAGAAGACGATTTGAAATTATATGTGTTGTATGTGAAAGCAAGGAGGTTGCAAGGCAAGCGGCAAAAGACAGACGCGTTGATCTGTTAAACTTTCCAAGTCTTGACTACCACAAACGGTTTTTTGACCGAGCAGAAGCCGAACTAGCCAGCAACAGCCTAGCAGCGTTAGAAGTTGACATTAAGTCACTTCTAGTTTTGGAGGGCCCACCCAGAATTCGGTTGCTTGCGAATTTGCGCCGTGAAGTTGCCATTGCACGCGAATTCCATGTACCCTTGATACTTTCAAGCGGTATCACCGAGGAACATTTGATGCGTAAGCCTCGAGATTTGGCAAGTTTAGCCTATTTATTTGGGTTGAATGAGGCAGAAGCGCTGGATGCAGTTTCCTCTAAGCCAGTAGCAATAATTACTCGTAATCGAGAAAAACTCAGCAATAGATTTGTTGCTCCAGGCATAACTATCTTAAAGGAAGGCAAAACAGCATGAAGCGGATTAAGCGACGCTATTTAGCCCTTCAACTTGAATGCGAAGAACCACCGAGCGAACGCGAGTTTATGGATGCGCTTTGGGCTGCTGCTACCAAACTGTACGGTGAAGTTGGATCAAGCATGGCAGGATTATCTCTAATTAATTTTAATGTCGAGCGCAAAATTTTTGTTGTTCGGTCTTCGTTGATATCCCTTCCTTCGGTTCGTGCTTCGCTAGCTACAATTACAAGAGTAGCTGAAAAGGAGGCAGCGGTGCATGTTTTGGCTATTTCAGGTACGCTCAAGGCTCTATATACTGCTATAAATTAACTTAGCTTCGTTATGTAAAGCTTTTCTTTGCTTTTTGACAAGACAAGTGAAAGTTAAGTCACATATTTGCTTGGACAATCTTACAAAAACTATTCAGAAACGTTTATCAATTGCATACATGCGTTACTTAGCAATAAAAATCGTTGGTGTAAACAACAAAAAATAGGCAGAGTAGACCGAAAAATGGACTTAAAAGACTTCTATTTCAAGCTTCCACCTCTAAAAACGGAACCAATCATAGATGACACTACGCTCCGCGACGGCATCCAAATGCCGGGTTTAGCGGCTGGACCAAAGGACTCGTCAAGAATCGCCCAATTCCTTAGTGAAATCGGAGTGGAACGAATCGAGCTTTTCCACTATCAAGAGCCAGACAAAAAGGCAGCCAAATTAATCGGCGATTTACACCTTGACTTGCGCGTTGCTGGATGGTGCAGAGCGGTAAAAGAAGACATTGACAGCGCTGTCGCATGTGGCTTCAAAGAAGTTGGCATTTCACACCCAGTTTCGGATTTGCATTTCAAGGCGAAGTGGCCTGAAAAAACCAAAGACCAAATCCTAGCAAACGTTATTGATGTTGTGGAATATGCATCTAAAACGTGCGGGTTAAGAACTTTCGTTCATGGCGAAGACAGCACACGCGCAGACTGGAACTTCGAAAAACGCTTCATTGACGCAATAGCGGATGCAGGCGCAGAATGTTATCGTATTTGTGACACAGTCGGTATTGGCCTATCTGACCCAAGTGCGCCCTTGCCGAACGGCATTCCGGCTAAAGTCTTAGCCATCAAAAAAGAAACGCGGATTAACGCCATAGAAATTCACGCGCATGACGACTTTGGCAACGCTGTTGAGAACACCATGGCAGCAGTTAAAGCTGCTTCAGACGTTTGGGACAGGGTGTACGTTAGCACAACATATCTTGGTATTGGTGAACGAGCAGGTAATGCGGAAACAGAGAAAGTACTGTTAAACTTGTACTTGCATTATGGGGTCAAAAAGTTTGAAGGCAAAACGGAAAAACTAAAGGCAACCGCAGATTACATTGGTAAAGCAACGGGTTATGTAGTTCCACCTAACAAGGCGATTGTCGGCGACTACGGTTTTGCACATGAATCAGGCATTCACACACATGGTGTAATCAATGACCCATGGACTTATGAGCCCTATCCTCCGGAGTTGGTTGGCAACGAGCGGCGCTTGACGATCGGCAAGCAATCTGGAAAAGGCATAATCAAACACAAAATAACTGCACTTGCGGGTAATGTTCCAGATGATGAAACTGTAGCAATTGTACTCGACAAAGTCAAAGGCATGTATGCTAACGGAAGAAGGGCATCGCTGAAAGAGGAAGAGTTTAAGAAAATCTTGCGGTTGCTAAAAATTCTGCCAGAAAACAATGGTAACTAGGCGAAAGGGAAAATAACCCAATCCCTTTTATTCTTAAAAGCAAGAGGAGAATACAATGTCTGTTGACATTTCACTGATTGTTATCGTTAGCAACACGTTGGTAGTTTTTGCCACTTTCTTAGCAACACTTTATCGCATAAAGATTGAGCGCGACCAAGTTCAGACCACTAAGAACAATGCTTCAGCAAATCAATGTTTAGAGTCTTTCCGTAAATACGTTAAAGCTGAACGTTCGGAACTTGCGGATATGAATAAGGCTGAGATGGAGAAGTTTCTGGATTATCTTGAAAAGCTTGGCGAAGGATAGGTTCTCTGGCATATTTTTTTCAAAAAATTTTTTGAGGTTATTCGACAGCAAAAGCAGTATGTTTGCGTTTTTTTTGTTATCCTAATCTGACCAACACTTAATTGCCATTCGTTTTGACTATATTTCTTTTTCGTAACGTAGGAAAAAATAAATAAGCAATCTTAGTAAAAAGCGAACTATGTATGTTCGTTGAAGTTACCGCAACAGCTGCCTTTTTTGAATTTGCGCTTATTTGACTTACAGACAATGTGTTAAGTGCCTGAAAAAGTTGGTACAGAGCGCTGGATGCTTAAGGGTTAACGACAAAATACCTCCTTAGTTTCTTTCATAGGAAAAGCACCTAAACAAACTTAAATAACTAATTTGCTTTTCCATTAGCCAAGAGATAGAAAGAATTGAGCTTAGCCGTAGAAGCCAGCATGGTTACCAAGCAGTTTGGCGAAATAAAGGCACTTGATAACCTGAACTTTATCATCAAACCAGGCGAAATCTACGGCTTAATTGGACCAAACGGAGCGGGAAAAACCACAACCCTAAGAATCATCTGTACACTTATTTTACCAACATCTGGAAGCATCAAAATTTTCAACTTAGATGCGGTAAAACAAGCCAATGAAGTGCGTAGTGAAATTAGCTACCTGCCTGAAGAAGCTGGGGCTTACCCAAACCTGACAGGTTATGAGTATTTGCAGTTTATGGCTAAACTACAATGCAAACCTGACATGAACCTAAAGGAAACAATCGATGAGGCAGCTCAAATCTGCGGGCTTGGCGACCGTCTGAAAGATAAAGCTAAAACTTACAGCAAGGGCATGAAACGGCGTTTGCTTGTGGCGAGGGCACTTATGACTAGGCCGAAGTTGGCGGTGCTTGATGAACCTGCAAGCGGGTTAGACGTGCTTCATGCTTACCATATTCGAGAAATCGTCAAACGTTATGTGAAAGAACACGGCATCACCGTTTTAATGAGTAGCCACAACATGCTGGAGGTTGAATACCTCTGCAACCGTGTTGCACTTGTTAATAAAGGCAGGATTGTTGTTGAGGGTGAACCCAAAGACTTGAAGGCGAAGTTCGGCAGCGAGAATTTAGAAGAGGTTTTCGCTAAGGTGGTTGGCTATGCTTAAAGGCTTCACAACGATACTGGTTAAAGAATTAAAAGAGCTTATGCGTGACCCTAAGATTTTGATAGGCATGATTGTTCTGCCGCTGATAATGTTTCCAATACTTGGGCTAGTCATGGGTTATGCTGCTCAGTCAGCGCAGGAGCAGGCTCTACAGGCCACTTTACTTGTGGTTGACAATGACAATGGTATTTGGACCAAAGCTTTTGTCGGTAACTTAACCACGAGCTTGAATGTTATTGTTGTCAATAATACTTCGCCTCAGAATGTGGTGAATCAAGGTTTGCTAGCACAGTTCAATAGCACAACGTTTCTAGAGATTCCATCTGGCTTTAGTGATAACTTGACTAGGCATGCTGCTGGCGAACCAAACGCGACTGGAACGGTGAACGTCTATGGCGTTTTTAACGGGGGAGGAGGAATTTTCAGCAGTATTGGCAGCTCAGCGGTCACTAGTGTTGTTGGCGGTTTTAATCGTGCGGTTGCTCCCAATGTTGTGGGCATTACGCAGTCTAGTATTATCAAGGGTGTGATTGAGCAGGGCGTTGATTCCAGCATGCTTTCAGGCTTGATGCTGTCACAGTCGATTGCTTTGCCTATTACGATTATGATTATGTTAACTTATGCTATGCAGATTGCTGCAACAAGTGTTGCTATGGAGAAGGAGGAAAAGACCTTGGAAACGTTGTTAACTACGCCCGTTGACAGGTTTGCGATTTTGATGGGTAAAGTTTCAAGCACAATCATTGTTGCAGGCGTTGCAGCAGTCACGGTTTTGATAGGTTACAACTACATGATTGGCAGCATCTCAAGGGGCGTCATGAGTAGCGTGGGAGGCGCTGGCGTAGATTTGGTAGCTTTAGGCTTGGTGCCCTCATTTTTCGGCTATGTTTTATTGGGTGTGAGCTTGTTCTTCACGTTGCTGTCGGCTTTGGCATTAGCAGTGATTATGTCAGCATTCAGCGAAAACGTTCGGGGAGCACAAGCACTGGTTGGGTATGTTTATCCGTTGATTTTCATTCCGTCGTTGGCTCTGATTTACTTAGACGTGAACACATTGCCACTTGCATTGAAAGCGGTGCTATATGCCATTCCTTATAGTCATCCAATTATTGCCTCCAAAGCTGTGGTTGTCGGCGACTACGGAACGGTTCTTTTCGGCATAGTATACGTAGCCATATTCACCATTGCGATAATGTACGCTGCATCAAGGCTTTTTGCCACAGAAAAAATCTTAACAGCAAAATTAAAACTCGGCAGGCGCAGAGCAAAAGAACCAAACGAATAGAAAGAGTCGCACGCCCAAAATTAAAGGGTCTTCTTTAAAAAGAATAGTCCTTAACCGCTATCGCAAATTGCGGACTATTCCCCTCTGTTTATAAGACAACAAAGGACTGCCCGCTTTCAGAGCGCACGTCAACCTTCTTTTCAAATAGATCCTAAAGCTGGTTTAACCATTAAACAAGTTCTTTCTCATATGGCAAATTATAAGTTAGTTTTGTTTCGTGGTCGGAGGTTGAGTTTGTTTGTTGGCTGACCATAGCCATCCGTCATCGAGGAGAAAGGAGAAGGCTTCGAAAACGGAAATCTGATTTTGGCTTCGTGGTTTAGCCTTCAACCATATCCACCCTCCAACCACTAACAAGACTTAAGATATAATAAGTCTCCTAATAAGTCTTATGAAACAAAAAACAAAACTAAAAATAAATACTAAAAGAGTAGCTTAACCTACTGCTAAAGCGCCTTCCAAAACATTCCGTTCAGCAACACCAAGCTGCTTACTAAGCCACATCTTGAGAATCGACGTGAATTTCGGAAGTTCGCCACTATAGGTTATAATCTGGTTTCCCTTTAGCGCTTCAGTTTGGAGAACTTTTCCCTCTTCTTTGTAGCTAAACGAGATAGTTTGCGCTCCAAAAGCCAGTGACTGAAAATCTTCCCATTGCTTGCAACGCAAAATCACTGAACGCCCAGCCTGCATCGCTGCCACGGGCTCTGCTTCGGTTGGCTGTTCTTTGGCAATTGGCAAAGTGTCTTTGGGTGCGCCTGATAGGTAAGCGATAAGGTTGGTTACTTCTTTTTGTAAGTTGTTAATCTTTTCTTCAACTTTTTCGACTTTACTGCTTAATTGGCCTGTGTCGCCAAGTCGGTCCGCAACTGTGCCTAATTCGTTGATTAGCTTGTCCAAGTCTCTTTCATGCTCTTTAAGCACGTTTACAATGAAATCTACAGCCTCTAAGGCTTCGTCTTTTGACTGCGGACTCTTTGCCATATTTCTGCCCCTATATCTGACAACTCAATATACTTTAACTGTAAATAAACATAGCGAATCCCAAAGTAATATCACAAAAACAACATAACCATATTTATCCACAATACACTCGATAATTAACGCTCC
>Ga0316628_100000267_pt1 | contig 32453 bp, 35 predicted proteins | sample OWC_Aug_M2_C1_D5_FD_207648 | JGI IMG/M metagenome (GOLD analysis project Ga0316628, IMG submission 207648) | Wetland soil microbial communities from Old Woman Creek delta, Ohio, United States - OWC_Aug_M2_C1_D5_C | ecosystem: Environmental > Terrestrial > Soil > Wetlands | place: USA: Ohio...
GCCGCACGTCGAGATCTTCGGCGCGCTCGCCGAGTACGCCGCGCCGAGCTTTCGCCCCGGCGCCGGCATCCTGCAGGCCGCCGCCGACCTGATGCGGCGCATCCATGCCGACTTCGAGTTCGACGCCCTGGCGACCGGCGTCGCGACGCCGCTGCGCGAGGTGCTCAAGCTGCGGCGCGGCGTGTGCCAGGACTTCGCGCACCTGATGATCGGAGCGCTGCGCGCGCTCGGCCTGCCGGCGCGCTACGTGAGCGGCTACGTCCTCACCTCGCCGCCGCCCGGCTACCCGCGCCTCGTCGGCGCCGACGCCTCGCATGCCTGGGTGTCGGTCTACGATCCCGCCGCGGGCTGGATCGACTTCGATCCGACCAATGACTGCCTCGCCGACGACGAGCATGTGACGATTGCCTGGGGGCGCGACTTCGGCGACGTGACGCCGATGCGCGGCGTGATCCTCGGCGGCGGCGAGCACAGCTTGAGCGTCCACGTGACGGTGACGCCGGTAGAATCGCACCATGGCTGACCGAAAATTCGGCATCGAGACGCTGTGCCTGCACGCCGGGCAGATTCCCGACGCCGCGACCGGGGCAAGAGCCGCGCCGATCTACCAGACCACGTCGTTCGTGTTCGACTCGGCCGATCACGCCGCGAGCCTGTTCAACCTGCAGACCTTCGGCAACGTCTACTCGCGCATCTCCAACCCGACGGTCGCGGTGCTCGAGGAGCGCATGGCGGCGCTCGAGAACGGGCGCGCGGCGCTCGCCACCGCCACCGGGCAGGCCGCCGAGGTGGTGGCGATCCTGACGCTCGCGCGCGGCGGCGACCACATCGTCTCAGCCTCGACGCTCTACGGCGGCACGCACACGCTGCTCGGCGTCAACCTCGCGAAGCTCGGCATCGAGACGACCTTCGTCGACCCCGACGAACCCGAGAACTTTCGCCGTGCGATCCGACCGGGGAAGACCAAGCTCCTGTACGCGGAGACGCTCGGCAACCCGCTCATCAACATCGTCGACCTCGGGGCGCTCGCGGGAATCGCGCGCGACGCGAAGATCCCGCTGGTGCTCGACAACACCGTGCCCTCGCCCTACCTGTGCCGGCCGTTCGACTTCGGCGCCGACATCGTGGTGCACTCGGCCACCAAGTACCTCGGCGGCCACGGCACCACCATGGGCGGCGTGATCGTCGAATCGGGCAGGTTCGACTGGGGCAACGGCAATTTCCCGGAGTTCACCGAGCCCTCGCCCGGCTACCACGGCGTGATCTTCCACGAGACCTTCGGCGACTTCGGCTACACCATGAAGGCGCGCATGGAGATCATGCGCACCTTCGGCCCGGCGCTCTCGCCGCTCAACGCCTGGCTGCTGCTGCAGGGGATCGAGTCGCTGCCGGTGAGGATGGACCGCCACTGCGCGAACGCCATGGCGGTGGCGCAATTCCTGCAGGACCACAAGCAGGTGGCGTGGGTGAACTACCCCGGGCTGCCGGGCAGCAAGTACCACGCACTGGCGAAGAAGTACCTGCCCAAGGGCGCCTCGGGCCTGCTCAATTTCGGCGTCAAGGGCGGCGCGCGCGCGGGCGAGAAGTTCATCGAGGCGGCCCAGTTCATGAGCCACCTCGCCAACATCGGCGACGCCAAGACGCTGATCATCCATCCGGCGTCGACCACGCATCGCCAGATGAGCGACGAGGACCAGCTGAAGGCCGGCGTCAGGCCCGACATGGTCCGCATGTCGGTCGGCATCGAATCGCTCGACGACATACTCTGGGACATCGACCAGGCACTGGGAAAGGCAGCCAGGACATGATCAGCTACGACATCATCGAACACGGAAAGCCGCTGCAGAGGGTCCTCAAGGAAACGCCGAAGCCGCAGGGCACCGAGGTGCTGGTGCGGGTCACGCGCGCGGGCGTGTGCCACAGCGACCTGCATATCTGGGACGGCTACTTCGACTGGGGCGGCGGCAAGCGCTTCTACGTCAAGGAGCGCGGCTGCGTGCCGCCGTTCACGCTCGGGCACGAGCCCTTCGGCGTCGTCGAGGCCATGGGCCCCGCCGCGGCGAAGGCCGCCAAGGGCCTGAGGATCGGGCACAAGCGCCTGGTCTATCCGTGGATCGGCTGCGGCAAGTGCGCGGTGTGCAAGGCCGGAAAGGACAACTACTGCGTCTCGGGCACGCGCTTCCTCGGCGTCAACCGCGCCGGCGCGTACGCGAGCCACCTGCTGGTGCCGCACCCGAAGTACCTGCTCGACGCGAGCGGCATCGAGGAAGGCTTTGCCTCGACGCTCGCCTGCTCGGCGCTCACCGCCTACAGCGGCATCAACAAGCTGCCGGCGGCGGGACCGAAGGACTGGTTCGCCGTGCTCGGCTGCGGCGGCCTGGGCCTCATCGCGGTGTCGCTCTTCAAGGCGAAGGGCGTCAAGAACGTGATCGCCTGCGACATCGACGAAACGAAGCTCGACGCGGCGCGAAAACTCGGCGCGAAGCTGGTGCTCGACACGCGCGCCCCCGACGCCGCGCAAAAGCTCGCCGCGCTGGCGCAGGGCAACCTCGCGGGCGCGATCGACTTCGTCGGCATGCCGGCGACCGCGCAGCTCGGCATCGGCGCGCTGCGCAAGGGCGGGCGCTACGTGCTGTGCGGCCTGTTCGGCGGCGAGCTCAACTATCCCCTGCCGCCGATCGCGCAGCGCGCGATCGGCATCGTCGGCTCCTACGTCGGCGACCTGCAGGAGCTGAAGGAGGTGGTGGCGCTGGCGAAGAAGAAAAAGCTCAGGCCCTCGCCGGTCGAGACGCGCCCCGCCGACGAGGTGAACCGCACGCTCGAGGAGCTCAAGGCCGGAAAGATCCTCGGCCGGGTGGTGCTCGATTTCGAACACAGCGCGGCCTGACCGATGAAGCAATTTTCCTGGGAATTGCCTTACGCCTGGCCGCGCAAGCCGCTGTTTGCGGCCAACGTCGTCTCGACCTCGCAGCCGCTCGCCGCGCAGGCGGGCCTCGCGACGCTCGCCGCGGGCGGCAACGCGGTCGACGCGATCCTCGCCACTGCCATCACGCTGACGCTGGTCGAGCCGGTGTCGAACGGCATCGGCTCGGACGCCTACGCCATCGTCTGGGACGGGCACAAGCTCCACGGGCTGAACGCCTCGGGCCGCTCGCCCGCGGGCTGGACGCCGGAATTCTTCGCCGGGCAGAAGGGCGTACCGGTGCGCGGCTGGAACTCGGTCAGCGTGCCGGGCTGCGTCTCGGCGTGGCGCGAGCTGAGCACGCGCTTCGGCAAGCTGCCGTTCGAGAAGCTGTTCGAGCGGGCGATCGGCTACGGGCGCAACGGCTTCCTCGTCTCGCTCACCATCGCCAGGCAGTGGGCGGCGCAAACCGCCGAGCTCAAGGTGCAGCCCGGCTTCGCCGAGGCGTTCCTGCCGAACGGCCAGCCGCCCGCGCCGGGGCAGCTGTTCCGCTTCCCCGATCACGCCGCGACGCTCGAGAGCATCGCCGCGACGAAAGGCGATGCGTTCTACCAGGGCGAGCTCGCCGCGAAGCTCGAGGCCCACGCCGGGGCCCACGGCGCGGTGATGAAGGCCTCCGACCTCGCCGCGCACAAATCCGACTGGGTCGAGACGCTCACCATGGACTACCGCGGCTACACGCTGCACGAGCTGCCGCCGAACGGCCAGGGCATCGTGGCGCTGATCGCGCTCGGGATCCTGGAGGGCTTTGACCTCGCGCGCCACCCCGTCGACTCGGCCGACAGCGTGCACCTGCAGATCGAGGCGGTGAAGCTCGCCTTCGCCGACGCGCAGGCCTACGTCGCCGACATCGACCACATGCCGTTCCCGCCGGCTCGCATGCTCGACAAGGAGTACCTCAAGGCGCGCGCGAAGCTGATCGACATGAAGAAGGCGCAGCCGTTCGCCGCCGGCACGCCGCCCAAAGGCGGCACCGTGTACCTCACGGCCGCCGACGCCTCGGGGATGATGGTGTCGATGATCCAGTCGAACTACATGGGCTTCGGCTCGGGCGTGGTGGTGCCGGGCACCGGCATCTCGCTGCAGAACCGCGGCGCCACCTTCGTGCTGAAGGAGGGCCACCCGAATCGCGTCGGGCCGAGGAAGCGCCCGTACCAGACCATCATCCCGGGGTTCGTCACCAAGGACGGCAAGCCGGTGATGAGCTTCGGCGTGATGGGTGGCACGATGCAGCCGCAGGGCCACACGCAGGTGATGGTGCGCATCGCCGACTACGGCCAGAACCCGCAGGCGGCGAGCGACGGGCCGCGCTTTCGCTGGGTGCAGGGCCTGGACGTGAGCGTCGAGGACGGCTTCCCCGCCGCGACGCTCGAGGAGCTGAAGCGCCGCGGGCACCGCATCGTCACGATCGACGACTACAACCAGTTCGGCTGCGCGCAAATGATCTGGAGGCTCGACGGCGGCTACCTCGCCGCCAGCGACCCGCGGCGCGACGGACAAGCGGTCGGTTTCTGAGGAGAAGGAACCCATGCTCAAGATCTGGGGACGCACCAGCTCGGTCAACGTCAGGAAGGTGCTGTGGTGCTGCGAGGAGCTCGGCGTGCCGTTCGAGCGCATCGACGCCGGCATGCAGTACGGCGTGGTCAACACGCCCGAGTACCGCAAGCTCAATCCGAACGGCCTGGTGCCGACGATCGAAGACGACGGCTTCGTGCTGTGGGAATCGCACGCGATCGTGCGCTACCTTTCCGCGAAGCACGGCGCCGGCAAGCTCTGGCCCGAGGACCTGCGCGTGCGCGCCGACGCCGACCGCTGGATGGACTGGGCGGGGGCAACGTTCTCCGCGGCGTTTCGGGCGGTGTTCTGGGGGCTGGTGCGCACGCCCGCCGGGCAGCGTGACATGAAGGCGATCGGCGAGGCCGCGAAGAAGTGCGGCGAGCTCGCAGGCTACGTCGACGCGGCGCTCGCCGGGCGGCGCTTCGTCGCCGGCGAGCGCCTCACCATGGGCGACATCCCGCTCGGCTGCCACCTGCACCTGTGGCTCAACCTGCCGATCGAGCGCCCGGCTTGCGCGAACGTCGTCGCCTGGCACAAGCGCCTGCTCGAGCGCCCCGCGTTCGACAAGTGGGTCAACGTGAAGATCAGCTAGTCGATGCTGAAAGACGAGGTCGCGATCATCACCGGCGCGGCGCTTACGATGGATCTGGGCTGGACCGCGCCTTAGCGAGCCGCGCGTCGCGCTCGTCCTCGGGCAGGCGCGCGAGCGCCTTGACCCTGTCGTAGAACACGCCGAGGTTGCCGTCCGCGGCCTCGAGCTCGCGCCTGAACGCCGGCACCAGGCGCGTGTACGCCGATATCGACGCCAGCAGCGCGTTGTTCGGCTCGCTGATCAGGCGGTCGTAGCCGGAGTAGCCGCCCCAGCGCGCCTTGAGTGCCGCGTAACGCTCGGCGAGCTTCGCGAGCTCCGCGTGCTTCGCCGCGCGCATCGCCGCGGGCGAGAGCGGCTCGGCATACACGCGCGCGAGCCGCGCGCGCGCGTCCTCGATCAGCGCGACGAACTCGCGCTTGCGCTGCTGCGCCTCGCGGAATGCCCCGAGCTCGGCGCCGCGCCCCTCGGACTCGAGCCAGCGCCGCACGCCCTCCTCCTCGACCGTCACGGCGAAAGACTCGTTGAAGGTCGTATCGCCCTTCACGTACACCACCTGGTGCGCGAGCTCGTGGAACATGAGCCGCGCGAGCTCGAACTCGGGGTAGCCGATGAAGGTGGAGAGCAACGGGTCGTCGAAATAGCCGAGCGTCGAGTACGCCGGCACGCCGTACACAAACACGTCGAGCCCGTCGGCGCGCCTCCCGGCGGCGTAGCGCTCGGCGTCGTCGCGCCCGAAGAAGCCGCGGTAGGCGACGCAGCCGGCCACCGGGAAGCAGGACTCCACCGGTTGCACCGAGAATTCGGGTGCCGCGAACACGTTCCACACCACGTACGGCCGTCCGAGATCGGCGTAGCTGCGGTAGCTGCCGTTGTCGGGCAGCGCCAGCTCGCGCGAGGCGAAGTCGCGGATCCGGGCCGCGGTCTCGAGCCGCCGGCGCAGCGCGGGAGCGGTGGCGGGATCGGCGATCCACTCGGCGAGCGGCTGCGCGCGACGCATCAGATCGAGCTGCCCGTCGACCGCCTGGGCGTAGTACGACAGCGTTTCGCAGCCCGACAGCGCGAGCAGCGCAGCGACCGCGAGCCACCTAGCGCGCATGCGGCGGGAAGCTCCCCGTCTCGAGGAACGCGCGCAGGTTGAGCGCGACGCGCGTCGAGAGCAGCATGCCGCTGTGGCTCACCGGCAGCGCAGTGAACGCCGTCATGCCGTCGATGCGCGCTTCGTCGATGCAGACCACGCCGTCGTTCGCGCCGGGCAGCCGCCCGAAGGTGCGGCCGAGGCCGAACGGGAAGGTGCCGGCAACGACGCCGAGCTGCTCGGTCCGGATCCAGCACGCGGCGCGTCCCTCGCGCCAAAGCGCGTCGCTCTCGCCGAGCATCCAGCGACCGAAGCCGTGCCTCGCGAGCCGGCGCGCCGCGAGGCAGCCGCGCGCCGGCGTGCCGAGCAGCGCCACGCGCTCGACCGCGAGCGTCGGATCCGAGTTGAGCGCCTCGAGCACCACCAGGCCGCCGAGGCTGTGGCCGACGAAATGCGCCGCCCCGACCTGGCGTGCGAAATGCACCAGCCGCTCGGCGTTCGCCGCGAGAGGCTGCTCGCGCCCGGCATAGTCGTAGAGGTGGCAGCGGTAGCCGGCGCGCGTCAGGCGCGCAGCGAGCGGCGTCATCACCAGTCCCGGCATCCACAGGCCGTGGACCAGGATCGCGACGCGCGGCGCGCCGGGCTCAGCCCGCCTTGGCACTGAGCGCGAAGATCGCGCTGGCGCGCACGATGCGCTGCTCGCCGGCGACCAAGTAGCAGTTGGCGAATCCCAGGCGCGCGCCGACGCGCTGTACTTCGACCTGCGCTTCGACCCAGTCGCCGACCTTGGCGCTGCCGACGTAATCGATGGTCAGGCTGGCGGTCACCAGCGCGTACTTGCCGCCGGTCCTGGCGCCCATCGCGTGGCCGAGCGCGCTGTCGGCGAGGGTCGCGAGCAGGCCGCCGTGGCAGATGCCGCGGCGGTTGGTGTGCTTTTTATCGATGCGCAGCCCGAGCGCGACCTCTGTGCCGAGGCGCCGCTCGTACAGCGGGCCGATCAGCGCGGTGAAAGGGCTCACGCGCTCGAGCAGCCGGAAGCCCTCCGGGACAGGTTGCATGACCATTGGATTCTAACTTGGCCGCACGAGCAGCAGGCGCGCGCCGACCGCGAGCGAGGGCAGGCCGAACGCGGCGTAGGCCGTGGCGTAGCTGCCGGAGAGTACGAGCGCGAGGTGAAACAGCAGCGGCGCGACCACCACGCCGAGAAAGGTGAAGAACAGACACCCTCCGGTCGCCGGGCCGATCAGTCCCGACGGCGCGAGACGCGCCACCTCGGCTAGGTAGACGCCGTTCCAGCCCACCGCCGTGGCCCCGAACGCCGCCGCGTAGGCGAACAACAGCCAGGCAGGCCAGCCCGGCCCCGCCGTCAGCGTCGCCAGCGCCGACAAGCCCATGCCCAGCCCGAGCAGTCCCAGCATGGTGCGGCGCCCGATCATGCGGTCGGCGATGATGCCCCAGGCGATGCGCCCCAGCACGCTCGCCACCTGCGAGGCCGCCATCACCAGGCCCGCCAGCACCAGGCTCATGGCGAAGGATTGCGTGAGGAACGTCACCAGGTAGCTCACCAGCGTGATCTGCACGCCGCCGTAGATGAACGAGACGAGCGTCATCTCGCGCAGGCGCGGCGTGCGCAGCACCAGGCCGACCGGCGCGAATGCCGAGCGCAGCGAGATGGGCGCGCGCGGGTTGAGGTCGCGGTCGTAGCGCGCGCGCACCGGCTCGATGGCCAGCGCCAGCGCGAGGCTGGAGAACCCGATGGCGAGCGCGGCGCCGCGCCAGCCCAGCGCCAGGATCATCGCCGGCACGGCGAGCCCGGCGATGGCCCCGCCGAGCGGCACGCCGGTCTGCTTGATGGAGAACGTGAAGGCGACGAGCCCGGGCGGGGAGGCGCGCAACAGGATCTGCGAGCTCGCCGGAGTCGCCGGGCCGTAGCCCAGCCCGATCACCACCGCCCCGAGCGTGACCAGCGGCAGCCAGGCGGTGGCGCCGAGCGCGAGGCCCGCGAAGCTCAGCACGAGCGCGAACTGGCTGACGCGGATCGGGCCGAAGCGCGCCAGCCAGCCGCCCGAGGTGACCGTGCCGAGCATGCTGCCGAGATACACCACCGCGATGAAGTAGCCGATCAGGGAGGGCGCGACGCCGAGGGCGGGCGCGGCGACCGGCGCCATCACCGGAGCGCTGTATACCGCGAGCGCGACCAGCGTCTGCACCGCGAGCGTCGCCGCCAGCGGCAACGCGATCGAGCGCAGCGACGGCGCGGGCTCGCTCAATCTCGGGTCAGCCGTGCTTCGCGCGCACTTCGCGCGCCGCCTCGAGTACCGCCTGCGCGCGGCGCACGACCGGGTAGTCGATCATCTGCCCGTCGACCTGGATCGCGGCCGATCCCGCGGCCTCGGCCTGCCGGAACGCGGCGACGATCTTCTCGGCGCTCGCGATCTCCGCCTCGCTCGGCGCATACGCGGCATTCACCGGCGCGATCTGGTCGGGGTGGATGCACAGCCTGCCCTGGAAGCCGCCGCGCCGGCTGCGCTCGAGCGCCCGGGCGAAGGCCTCCGTCTCGCGCAGGTGGAACCACGGGCTGTCGAGCGGCCCCTCCATGCCGGCCGCGCGCGAGGCGAGCACCAGCCGCGCGCGCGCATCGGCGAGCTCGCTCTCCTCGAGCGTCGGCACAAGGCCGAGGTCGTTGGCATAGTCCGCGGCGCCGAAGGCGATGCGCCTCACGCGCCAGCGCGCATCGTAGGGACGCAGGCTGCGCGCCTGCAGGATGCGGTCGATGCGCTGCACGCCGACCGCCGTCTCGACGATCGGCATCAGGTCGATCGATCCGATCTCGATGCCGCGCTCGCGCTCCAGCGCCGCGATCAGCCAGTCGATCGCGTGCAGGTCCGCCGCGCTCTCGATCTTCGGCACGACGATGCCGTCGACGCCCCCGGCGATCACCACGACCAGGTCGCCGTAGCAGAACGGCGTCGACGGCGCGTTGACGCGCACGTAGCCGCGCACGCTGCGCGGCCGCGAGAGTGCCTCGGCGACGGGCTTGCGCGTCGCCTCCTTGTCGGAGGCCGCGACCGAGTCCTCGAGGTCGACGATCACGGCATCGGCGCCGAGCGTGAATGCCTTCTCGACGCGGCGCGCCTGGTTTCCGGGAGCGAAGAGAAACGAGCGGTTGAGGGCCATGGGAACTCCCGTTACTGGATCGGCTTGCGTTCGTCCCAGCGCGGATACGGCAATCGCCAATTCTCCGTCGCCAGCGTCCTGGGCCATACCACTTCGGGCCGCCCCTTGAGGATCTGCACCACGGCAGGTCTCGCGCCCAGCTGCTCGCCCGACTGAGGGTCGATCTTGTAGCGTCCGAGCACGGTCCCGGCCTCGAGCGTGGCGAGCGCCGCGCGCAACTTCTCCTGCTCGAGCGATCCGGCTTGCTTCACCGCCTGCTCGAGCACCTGTCCGGCCGCGTAGGCCTGCGCCGCCGCGAGCCCGGGCGGCGCGGCCCATCTGGCGGCGAACGCCTTGGCGAACAGCGCGTTGCCGGGCGTGGCGAAGCCGGGCTGGTAGGCGCTCGCCGCGAGCGTGAACTCCGCGTCCTGCCCGACGTCGCGCACGAAGCGCGGCTCGGCCGCGCCGCGCGCGAAGAACAGCTTCGGCGCGTAGCCGAGGCGCTTCATCGTCTTTACCATCTCGGCCGCGTCGGTCTCCCCGCCGAAGGCGATCCAGGCCTCGGCCGAAGCCGCGCGCGCCGCGCTCACCTGCGGCGCGAAATCCTGCGTCGCGCCAGCGTAGTAGAGCGCTTCGCCCGCAACGAGGCCATAGCGCGGCGCGCGCTCGACGAAGCGCTGCGCCATCTCGCGCGACGCCGGATCGTCGCGCGCCAGCACGTAGAGCCTGCGGTAGCCCGCGGCGCGCATCAGGTCGAGCAGCTCCTCGCCGTACGCCGCGTACGGCGCGGCAACCTGGAACACGTAGCGGTGGCCCGCGCCGTAGACGGAGAGCGTGGCGCCGGTGGCATTGAGCAGCACCCGGTGATGGCGCTCGGCGACCGCCGCCGCGCCGACGGTTGCGGCCGAGCCGAACGGGCCGATCAGCACGTCGGCCTTGTCTTCACCGATCAGGCGCGCGTACAGCGGGCCCGCGCGGGTCGCCTCCGACTGATCGTCGAACAGCTGCAGCTCCACGCGCCGCCCGAGCAGGCCGCCCGCGGCGTTGATTTCCACCTGCCACAGCAGCAACCCCTTGCGATAGTCGGACGCCAGGCCGGCGAGGTCCCCTGATTGCGAGACCACCGCACCCACCACCACGGGCGCCGTCTGCGCGAACGCGCACAGTGGAACGAGTGCGAGCAGTAACGCGCGTATGAAGTTCATCATTGTTTTCCTGCGCCTGTTCGCCGCAGTCCCGCCTCCAAAGTAAGGTGTGCCAAAATCGGCGTCAAGGATCATGTCGCCGGTTCCGCGAAACGGGTTCCTCGAGCGTCTGCGCGCCGTGGTGGGCGAGCAGCATGTTCTCACGCGCCCGCAGGACACCGAGCCCTACTTCATCGACTGGCGCAGACAGTACCGCGCCGACGCCGACTGCGTGCTGCGGCCCGCCCTCACGGCCGAGGTGGCGCAGCTGGTGCGCCTGTGCGCGCAGGAAGGCGTCGCCGTGGTGCCGCAGGGCGGCAACACCGGGCTGTGTGGAGGCTCGGTGCCGACCGGCACACGCCGTGAGGTCGTGCTGTCGCTCGCGCGCCTGAATCGCATTCGCGAGCTCGATGCGCTGAACGACACCGTCACCGCCGAGGCCGGCTGCGTGCTTGCCAGCATCCAGCAGGCCGCCGAGCGCGCGGGGCGGTTGTTCCCCTTGTCGCTCGCGGCCGAAGGCAGCTGCATGATCGGCGGCAATCTCTCGACCAATGCCGGCGGGGTGAACGTCCTGCGCTACGGCAACGCGCGCGAGCAGGTGCTGGGGCTCGAGGTGGTGCTGCCCGACGGCTCGGTCTGGAACGGCTTGAGGGCGCTGCGCAAGGACAACACCGGCTACGACCTGAAGCAGCTGTTCATCGGCGCCGAAGGAACGCTCGGCGTGATCACCGCCGCGGTGCTCAAGCTCTACCCGAAGCCGACGGCCAGGGCGACCGCGTGGATCGCGGTGCACAGCCCGGCACGCGCGGTCGAGCTGCTCGCGCTGCTGCGCGAGCGGCTCGGCGAGCGGCTCACCGCCTTCGAGCTGGTGTCGCGCGCCTGCCTGCAGGCGGTGCTGGCGCACGCTAGCGGCACGCGCGACCCGCTCGGCGCCGCGCATCCCTGGTACGTGCTCGCCGAGCTCGCCGACAGCGGCGCGCACGCCGCGCTGCATGCGCTCGCCGAGCGCGCGCTGGTGGAGTGCGCCGAGCGCGGCGCGCTGGCGGACGTGGCGCTCGCCTCGAGCCAGGCGCAGGCGCTCGCGTTATGGAAGATCCGCGAGACGATTCCCGAGGCGCAGTTCGCCAACGTCAAGCACGACGTGTCGGTGCCGGTGTCGAAGGTGCCGGAGCTGATCGAGCGCGCCTCGTCCGCGCTGGAGGGCGCATTCCCGGGCGTGAAGATCTACGCCTTCGGCCACATCGGCGACGGCAACGTGCATTTCAACGTCGGCATGCCCGACGCCGCCGCGACCGAGGCGCTGATGGCACGCCGCGAGGAAGTGAACCGGGTGGTCTACGACGTGGTCGACGCGCTCGGCGGCTCGATCTCCGCCGAGCACGGCCTGGGTCAGCTCAAGCGCGACGAGATCCGCAAGCACAAGGACCCGCTGGAGCTTGCGCTGATGCGCGCGCTGAAGGGCGCGCTCGACCCGCAGGGGCTGATGAACCCCGGCAAGCTGCTCTGAGGCGCGCCGCGCGCTCAGAACTCGAGCGCCTCGCGGATCGCCTCGATCCCTGCCTTCGCGCAGCGCTCGTCCTCGGCGCCACCGGGCGCGCCCGAGACGCCGATCGCGCCCACCAGCGTGCCGCCGCTCTGGATCGTCAGGCCACCGCCCAGGAGCACCGCGCCCTTGAGCTGGCGCACCCCGCTTTGCGGCTTGCCGGGCTGCGTCAACTCGACCATCTCGCTGGTGCCGGTCCGGAAGCTCGCCGCGGTCCAGCCCTTGCCGATCGCGGTGCGCACGGTATGCGGCCCGGCGAAGCGGTCGCGCAGCACCACCTGCGCGATGCCGCTGCGGTCGACCACCGCGACGGCCACCTGGTAGCCGAGCCCGCGGCACTGCTTGAGCGCCGCCTGCGCCGCCGCGAGCGCGGTCTCGGGCGTCATGAATTTCACCGTATAGGTGGCGTCCTGCGAAGCCGCCGGCGCAGACATCGATACGGTCGCGGCGGCGAGAGCCGCCGTAAGAAAACGTCCCTTCATGATTCCTCCTTGCGAGTGGAAGACAGCGCGACCGTTGCGGCGGTCACGATGAACAGCGCGATAGCCAGCGCGTTACCCGCGCCTCCCGCAGCGCGCAGCGGAGCGCTCCCGGCGATGTCGCCGGCAACGCGCAGCGCGAGCGACAAGTGCAGCAGCGCGAGCGGCCAATAGAGCGCCGCCCGGTACGGAATCGCGACTCGCAATACCGCGGGCAGGATCACCGGCGCGTGCCCGAACACCATCGAGAACACGAAGCCGACCAGGATCGCGTGCAGCCCCGCGTCCCACAGCTCGCGCCCGGCCGGCGCCGCGCCGCTGAGCACGAGCAGCGCACCGCCGATTGCCAGCCAGGCGTACCCTGCCAGCAGGCACAGCGCGATGTAGCGCGTCAGGCCCGCCCCGCGCACCGTGCGCGTCGCGATGTCGTAGCGCGCGAGCCACGCGGCCATCAGCACCAGCAGCACGCCGAGCACGCGCGGCGCGAACGGCAGGGCCGCGAGGAGCAGCGCCACGCTCAGCACGCCGAAGGCGGTGCGCGCCGCGCGCGGCACCGGCGACAGGCGCGACAGCTCGAGCCGCTCGCCGCCGATGGTGAGCGCGAAGAACGCGATCCAGGACGGCACCGCGGCCTCGGGCGGCCTGCCTGCGGCGAGCGCCAGGTTCGCCGCCAGCAGGCCCAGGGCGCCGAGCACGAGCACGCCGGTGTGCAGCGCGCGCTGTCGCAGCCAGATCAAGGCCGTCGCCGCGGCGAGCAGTGCTGCGCCCGCGGCGAACAGCATGAAGCCGGTCTGCGTGCCGCCGGCGAGCAATACGATGCCGCCGGCGCCCAACGTGGCAGGCGCCAGGTAGGCCCAGAGGCGGCCGATCGCGACCGCCCGCTCGAGCGAGATCAGCGTGCCGAAGAATGCGCTCGCCATCAGCGCGCCGTGCCAGGCAATACCCGCGGGTAGCGCGGGCGCGTTGATTCCCAGACGCACCAGGCCGCCGCTCACGCCGAGCAGCAGCGCGACGAAGCCGAGGACCAGCAGCGGTGCGCGCGCGGGTGGCGGAAGATCGCGCATCGCGGCGCTACCAGCCGAAGCGCTGGCGGACCTCCTCGGTCATGCGCTCCGGCGTCCAGGGCGGATCGAACACGATGTCGACGCGCACTTCGCGCGCATCGGCACAGGCCTTGCGGATCGCGCCCTCGGCCTCCTCGGCGATCGCGCCGCTCATCGGGCAGGCCGGCGAGGTCATGGTCATGTCGACGTGCACGCGTCCGGGAGCGCACTCGACGCGATACACCAGCCCGAGGTCGACGACGTTCTCGCCGACCTCGGGGTCGGTCACCTCGCGCAGCGCCTCCCAGACCGCGGATTCGTCAGGGGTCGAGTGATCGGGCATTGGCTTAGCCTAGACAGGCGCCCGGCACGCGCCTTGATCCGCGTCAAAGTCGGCGCCCGCGGTCTGCGGCGACGGCGCCCTGAACATGAGCCCGCGGATCGCGCTGCGCACGTCCGCGTCCGACCAGTCGCGGGCCCCGACATGGCTGTAGCGAACGCGTCCGTCGGGCCCGACGATGAAGGTGGTCGGAAGCGCGCGCGTCCCCCACTCGCGCGCTGCCTGGCGGTCGCGATCGACCAGCACCGTGAAGTCGATGCCCACCGCCCACGCGAAGCTGCGTGCCGCGCGCGCGTCCTCGCCGACGTTCACCGCCAGAACGACGAACGCTTCGGTGCGCAGCGCGCGCCGCAGCCTTTCGATCGACGGCATTTCCTCGCGGCAGGGCGCGCACCAGCTTGCCCAGAAATTGAGCAGCACGACCTTGCCGCGGTAGTCGGAGAGTCGATGCACCGTGCCCTGCAGGTCGGGCAGCGCGAGCGGAGCGGTCGCCGGAGCGCTCCGCGGCTCGAGCCCCTGCGCGAGCGCGGCGAGCGGCATGGTAAACAGCAGGAAGGCGAGCGCCCAGGTACGCATAGCGCTCTACGATAGCAAAAAGCCCGGCCGGGGCCGGGCTTTCTGCTCCCCGCGCGACCGTCGCGCGGAATGATGACGTCAGCTTTGTTTCTTGGAGTGCTTGGCCTGCTTGCCTTTCTTCTCCTTCTTGGCCTTCTTCGTCTGCTTCTTCGGCGCGGGCTGCGCCGGTTGGGCCGGCTTGGCGGCCTCCTTCGCGGGCGCGGCGGGCGTGGCGGGCGTGGCGGGTGTGGCGGGCTGAGCCTGTGCCAACACCGACGCGGCGAACGTGGAGGCAACCAGCGCGGTCAACAACTTCTGCTTGAGCATCTTCCTTCCTTTCAGTAGTGATGGTCGCTGAATACCGACCAGTAAGCCAAAACGCGGCTCGCGCCGAGCGGTTGACGAGCGGCTCGTCTTGGACGCGGAACTTATAATGTCTGACGCTATGCGCAAGAAAACCTGGCCCGAAGTCGCGCTCGAGGGACCGAACGGAGGCGCGGCAATCGAGCCGACCGGCGACCTGTGGGTGTTCGGCTACGGCTCCCTGATGTGGTCGCCGGGGTTTCGCTACCGTCAGAAATCGCCCGGGTTCGTGTATGGCTACCACCGCTCGCTGTGCGTGTATTCGCACCGCTACCGCGGCACGCCGCAACAACCCGGGTTGGTGATGGGCCTGTGCCGTGGCGGCTCGTGCTGGGGGATGGCCTATCGCGTCGCCAGGGACGGCGCGCGCCAGGTGCTCGAATACCTCTGGCATCGCGAAATGCGCAACCGTGTCTACCAGCCGCGGCTGCTGCCGGTGCGCGTAGGCGCGCGGCCGGTGCGCGCGCTCGCCTTCGTCGCCGACACGGCGCACCCGCAGTTCGCGGGGGACCTGAAGGTCGCGCAGATCGTCAGGATCGTCGCCCGATGCTCGGGCGAGCGCGGCCACAACCTCGAGTACCTGCAGCGCACCCTGTCGCACATGCACCAGCTGGGCGTGCGCGACCCCCATCTCGACCGCGTGCTCGACGCGGCGCGCGCGCTGATCCGCGGCCGCCGCCGGCTGAACTAGGCGGCCTGCACGGCGCGCCGCATGCGCGCCAGCGCCTCGGCGAGCCGTGCGCGCTGCGTGCCGAAATTGAGCCGCACGAACGCCGGCGCGCCGAACTGCGCGCCGGGCGACAGCGCCACGCCGTGCTCGAGAAAATGGGCGTGGGGGTCCCTTCGGCCGAGTGCCGACGCGTCGATCCAGGCGAGGTAAGTCGCCTCGACGTGCGCCATGGCGAGGCCGGGCATGGCCGCCACCTCGCGCTCTACCAAATCGCGGTTCGCGGCCAGGTAGGCGAGCTGCGCGGCCAGCCATTCGTCGCCGTCGCGGTACGCGGCCAGCGTGCCGGCGTAGCCGAATACCGAGGGGTCGTGCACCGTCGCGTGGTGATCGGCCGAGAACGCGCGCCGCAGCTCCGGGTCCTCGATGATGGCGAAGGCGCAGCCGGCCGACGGGAAATTGAAGGTCTTGTTCGGCGACATGAGCGTCACACTGCGGCGCGATACTTCGGGCCCCAGGCTCGCGATCGGCACGTGCCGCTTGCCCGGCTCGAGCAGGATGTCCGCGTGAATTTCGTCCGAGCAGATGACCAGGTCGCCGCGGGCGGCGACCTCGGCGAGCCGCTCGAGCTCGGCGCGCGTGAAGATCGTGCCGCCGGGATTCTGCGGATTGCACAGGTAGAGCAGCCTGGTGTTCGGCCGCAGCACCGCGCGCAACGCGTCCTCGTCGAGCACCCAGCGCCCGCCCGAGAGCACGAGCGGCACGTCGCTATGCGCGCGCGGCGCGAGCTCCACGGCGCGCTTGAAGTGATGGTAGATCGGCGTCGGCACCAGCACGTGGCCGTCGCCTGGAACGAGGTGGCGGGCGGCGAGGTGCAGCCCGGGAACCACCCCGGGGAGGTACACGATCCAGCCCGGCTCGACGTGCCAGCCGTACAGGCGCCGCATGCGCTCGACGATCGCCGTGCGCAGCTCCTCGGGCGGATTGGTGTAGCCGAAGACGCCGTGCTCGAGGCGCTCGGCGAACGCTCTCAGCACCGCCGGCGGCGCTCGGAAATCGGTGTCCGCGACCCACAGGGGAATGACATTGCGCCCGCGGTAGCGCTCCCAGCGCGAGCTCCAGGTGCCGGACCGGTCGATCGGGGCGTCGAAATCGTAGTGCATAAGCGGCTTTTAGCACGAACCGCGCGCGGAAAACAAAAACGCCGGGATCCAGTCCCGGCGTCGAATCGTGCCGCCCGGCCCTCGGGGCCCGCGGCGCTGGAGCTTCTTCTTATTGCGGCTTTGTCCCGCCGGCGGGCTTCGTGTCGCCCTTCTCCAGGTCGTCTCCTCCCTCCTTCTCCTCCTCCTTGTTCTTGCCCGCTTCCTCGGCACGTTCCTCGCGCAGCGCGTCGCGCAGCTGCTCCTCGTAGCCGCCTTCGGTCGTGTAGGCGCCCGCCGTGTCGCTTTCTTCGGGCGCCTCGACGCGCACCGCGTTCGCCGCCGCCCGCAGCTTGTCGGGCAGGTAAGTTGCGATCGGCGGGAACGCGACCAGCAGCCCGATGGCGATGCACTGCAGGATCATGAACTCGAACATGCCTTTGTAGATCGTCGCGAGGCTCCATTCCTTGACCACTTGCTTGAGGTAGTACGCCGACATCGCCACCGGCGGCGACAGGAACGCGGTCTGCAGCGTCACCGCGACCAGAGCCCCGAACCACACCATGTCGAACTTGAGCGCCGAGACCACCGGGTAGAAGATCGGCACGAACACCAGCACGATCGCCGGCCATTCGAATGGCCAGCCGAGCAGGAAGATCAGCACGATGACCACGATCAGCATCACCGTCGGCGGCAGCGGCAGCGCGAGCATCGCCTCGGTGATCCAGTTCGCGGTGCCGAGCCGCGCGAACACCGAGCCGAAGATGTTCGAAGTCACCGCCAGCAGCAACACCATGCTCGAGGTGGCGGTGGTGCTGAGCACCGCCTGCTTGATGCCGGCGTAGGTGAGCCGCTTGTAGGCCACGGCCAGCGCGCTCGCGCCCAGCGCGCCGACGGCTGCCGCTTCGGTCGGCGTCGCGACCCCCGCCAGGATCGACCCGAGCGTGGCTGTGATCAACCCCAGCAGCGGCACCACGCCGACCACGACCTCATAGAGCATGGTGCCCAGCGAATGGATGCGCTCTTCCTTCGGCACCGGGGGGCCGAGTTTCGGATTGAGGAAGGAGCGGCCCAGCAGGTAGGCGAGGTACAGCCCGGCCAGCAGGAAGCCCGGTCCGAACGCGGCGGCGTACAGGTCGGTCACCGGGACGCCGAGCACCGGACCCATGACGATCAGCATGACCGACGGCGGAATCAGGATGCCGAGCGTGCCGCCCGCGGTGATCGCTCCCGCCGAGAGCTTCGCGTCGTAGCCGGTCCGAATCATGATCGGCGAGGCCATGATGCCGAGCACGGTCACCGCCGCGCCGACGATGCCGGTCGCCATGGCGAACACCGCAGCGGTCAGGATCACGACCGCGAACAGCGCGCCGCGCACCGGCGCGAGCAGGATGCGGAACGCGGTGAACAAGCGCTCCATGAGCCCGGCCTGCTCGGTGATGAAGCCCATGAAGATGAACAGCGGCACTGCGGCGAGCAGCTCCTCCTTCATCATGCCGATGGTCTGGAAATAGGCCAGCTCGAACACCGTCTCGCCGAACGCGAAATAGCCGAAGGTGAGCGCCAGGAACAGGAGCGTGAAGCTGATCGGGAAGCCGATGAAGATCACCCCGACCATGAAGACCAGCATGATCAGGCCGGTGAGCGCCTGGCCGCTCATACTTCCACCTTTTCCTTGTGCTCGAGCTCGATCCCGGTGCGTGCCGCGTACACGCTCTTGATCATCTCGGACACGCCCTGGATGAGCAGCAGCAGGCAGGTCAGGGGCACCACCGTCTTGAACGGCCACAGCAGCGGCCGCCATGGGGTCTGGTCCGACATTTCCTGGATCTGGAACGCGTACAGCGCCTGCTGGAACGTCACCACGAAGAACACGAGCAGCGAAGGAAAAAAGAACACCACGTAGGCGATCGAGTCGATCGTGCCGCGGGTGCGCACCGACCACCTCTCGAAGAAAAAGTCGGTGCGGATGTGGGCGCCCTTGTGCAGGGCATACGCCGCACCCAGCATGAAGACTGCCGCGTAAAGCATGTAGGTGAGGTCGAACACCCAGATCGTGGGGGAATCGAACACGTAGCGCATCGTCACCTCGTAGCACACCACGAGCACCAACGGCACGTTGAGCCAGGCGATCCACGTGCCGGTGCTGTCGGTGAAGCGATCGATGATCCGCACCAACCGGACCAGCCTCATCATCCCCGGTGACAGTTCAGCCATGCCGCATCCTCTGCCAGTTGCCGCCTGAGTGTCTTCGTCGAGTCAGGCCGGCGACAGGAAGCCGGCCTCAGAAACGAAACGGGGGCGGAAAACCGCCCCCGTCTCAACCTGCGTCAGCTACTTCTTCTTGGCCGCCTGCTCGGGCCAGTAGTAGTTGGCCGCGAACGAATAGGGCGGGAAGTAGAACCGCTTCGCCGGCACGACCACGCTGGCATATGCGCGCTGCGAGTCGTAGACCTTCTTGAAGAACGGGTTCTTGGCGCTTTCCTCAGCGGCGAGCTTGTCCCACTCCTTCAGGAACGCGATCAGGATGTCGGCGGGGGTGCGCAGCACGTGGACGCCGTATTTCTCGCGCATCTCCTTCAGCGCGTCGGCGTTCTGCTTCTGCCAGCGCAGCCACCAGATGAGGAACGTCTCGTTAGCGGCCGAAGCGACGATCTCCTGATTCTGCGGGGACAGCCCCTTCCAGACGTCGCCGTTGACCAGCAGTTCCGCGATCGTCACCGCCTCGTGCATGCCCGGCGTGTAGTGGTACTTGTAGACGTTCTGCAGGCCGAGGCGCAGGTCCTCGACGCCGCCCACCCATTCGGCGCAGTCGATCACGCCGCGCTGCGCGGAAGGCAGGATCTCGCCGCCGGGCATGTTCACCGTCGCCATGCCCATCCGCGAGAACACCTCCTGAGCGATGCCGGTCTCGCGGCACTTCATGCCCTTGAAGTCGGCCAGGTTCTTGATCGGCCGCTTGAACCAGCCGAAGGCCTGGGGCCCCGCGGGCATGATCGGGAACGGCACCGCGTTCAGCTTCAGGACATCCTTGTAGAACTCGCGGTACAGCTCGAGGCCGCCGCCGACGTGCAGCCAGCCCAACGCATCGAGCATGTCCATGCCGAAACCGCCGCCCGGGCCGCCGGTGAACAGCACGGCCGCCTTGTTCTTGCCGGTCCAGTACGCGGCCCAGGTGTGGGCGCCGTCGAGCACCTTCTTGCTGGTGGCGTCCAGAACCTCGAATGGCGGCACCACCTGCCCCGCCGGCATCGTCTCGACCTTCAGGGCGCCGTTCGACAGCTTGCCGACACGTTCGGCGAACAGCGTGAAGTTCTCGTACAGGGTGAGGCTGGGTGGCCAGCTCGCCTGCATCTTGAGTGTGACTGGCTGCTGCGCATGGGCGCCGGTCACAAGCGCCCAAGCGCCTGCAACGGCCGCGATCGACCGGATGAGCTGCCTCATTTCCCCCCTCCTCTAAAGTGGTTCGCAAGGCGAAACCGATGTTACACGCCTCGCTTACCTTGTCAACTTGGAGACAGCTTTTGAGGGGTGCTCAATCGAGTCGCACCACGATCCCTTCCAGGTCCTTGCGCGGCGCCGAATAGCGCTGCATCACTAGGGGATCGTGGCCCGGGATCACGTGGCTCGACGACTCGGCCAGGGCGCGCAGCCGGTCATAGCCTTCGACCATGTCAGCAACCGAGTACACGATGGGAAATGGCCGAACCTGCTCCATGTTGGCGTAGAAGTGGCTCGCGTCGGACGCCAGCACCACATTGCCGCGCCGCGTGGCGACGCGCACCACCTGCAGCCCCAGGGTGTGACCGCCGATCAGGTGCAGCGAGATGCCGGGGAAGAGCTTCGCATCGCCGTCGTGGAACCGCACCCTGCCGCGGTAGACGTCGCGCACGATCCCGACCACGTCCTCGACGTCGAACGCGCCGCTGAACACTCCGTGGCACATGTGCCGGCCCGTGGCATAGCGCAGCTCCTCGTCCTGGAGATGGAAGGTCGCTGCGGGGAACAGGTCGAAGTTCCCGACGTGGTCGTAGTGAAGGTGGGTGATGATCACATCGCGCACCGCGCCCGCCTCCACGCCGAGCATGCGCAGCCCTTCGGTAGGGCAACGCAGGTGCTCGCGCTGGCGACGCGCAGCCGTCGCGGCCGAAAAGCCGGTGTCGACCACCAGGGTTCGTTCGGAATTGCGCACCAGCCAGACGAAATAGTCGAGCGGCATCGGGCCGTCGTGCAGATCGCCGCCGATGAAGTTCTCGCTCGCCCGCCGCTCGTGGTGCGCGTACTTGATGGCGTAGATTTCGTAGGTTTGTGCCCCGGGCATGTTGGTCCTCACTGCAGCCTGACGCGCGCGAACTTGCGCTTGCCGACCTGCGCGACGACGGTCTCGCCACGCGCCACGCGCAGGGACTTGTCGGACAGGCGCTCGCCGTTCAGCTTCACGCCACCCTGCTCGATCATGCGCAGCGCTTCGGAAACGCTCGGTACCAGTCCGGCCTGCTTGAGCAGATGCGTGACAGCGAGCCCTTCCGCGGGCGCCACGAGCGTCACCGCGGGCATGTCCTCGGGCAGCACGCCGTGGCGAAAGCGCCGCTCGAATTCCGCGTTGGCGCGCTCGGCCGCCTGAGCGCCATGGAAGCGCGCGACGATCTCGCGTGCGAACAGGGCCTTGATGTCGCGCGGATTGCGCCCGCCCGCGACCTGGTCGCGCCACGCGCGCACCGTAGACATCGGCTCGAAGGACAGCAGCTCGACGTAGCGCCACATGAGATCGTCCGAGATCGACATCAGCTTGCCGAAAATCTCTGTCGCGGGCTCGGTGATGCCGACATAGTTGCCGAGCGACTTCGACATCTTGTTGACGCCGTCCAGCCCCTCCAGCAGCGGCATGGTCAGGATGCACTGCGGCTCCTGCCCGTAGTCCTTTTGCAGCTCGCGACCGACGAGCAGGTTGAACTTCTGGTCGGTGCCGCCGAGCTCGACGTCGGACTTCATCGCCACCGAGTCGTATCCCTGCATCAGCGGATAGAGGAACTCGTGCACCGCGATCGGCTGATTGGCGCGGAAGCGCTTGCCGAAATCGTCGCGCTCGAGCATGCGTGCCACGGTGTAGCGCGCCGCGAGTCGGATGATGCCCTCTGCGCCGAGCTTGTCGGACCACTCGGAATTGAACAGGATGTCGGTCTTCTCCGGGTCGAGGATCTTGAACACCTGCTCCCGGTAGGTGGCGGCGTTGCGCAGGATCTCTTCCCTCGTCAGCGGCGGGCGCGTCTGGTTCTTGCCCGTCGGGTCGCCGATCATGCCGGTGAAGTCGCCGATCAGAAACTGCACCTGATGGCCGAGCTCCTGGAAGTGGCGCAGCTTGTTGATCACCACCGTATGACCGAGGTGCAGGTCCGGCGCCGTCGGATCGAGGCCGAGCTTGACTCGCAAGCGCCGGCCGGTGGCGAGCTTCCTTGCGAGGTCGTCCTCCACGAGCAATTCGTCACAGCCGCGCCGGATGAGCTCCAAGGCTTGGCGAATCGCGGTCATGTCGCTACGTCCGGATGAGACATTGTTGTTTTGCCTCATGGGCAAAGTTTGTTACACTGCGCCAGCGTTTAAAGAACAAGCGCCAGACACCTGAAAGAACACGGATTTTAGCTGGAAATCAAGAACCGGAAGCGATTGTGAGCCAAGGACCTTATTCAGCCGGCATCCGTATCGCGCGCGTCGCGGTGCTTTTGGCTCTGGCATTGTCGGGGGTCGTCGCAGCGTTCGCCACCATGGCTCCGGCTCCGGACGCGAATGCGGTGTTCCGGGAACCAGTCGCAGAGCCGCTTGCCATACCGCGGGACGCGCTGGTCCGGGCGCCTGCAGCTTACGTGCGCGAGGCGCGCTACCAGCGCGGCGAAACGCTGGCGGCGCTGCTGTCCAGGCTCGGGCTCGATGACGGCGAGGCGGGCCGCCTCGTCAAACTGGGGACGCTGCGGCTGCTGCGCCCTGGAATCACCGTTACCGCCGAAGTGGCGGCCGATGGCCAACTCGTGAGCCTCAGGTACCTGAACGGGCGGGAGACCATCAGGAGCATCGTCCCGGCCGAGGGAAAGTTGCGCGTCGTCGACCAGCCGGCGCAATTCGAGACCAGTAAGCTGGTCAGGTCCGCCGAGATCCGCTCGTCGCTGTTCGGGGCCGCTGACGCGGCCGACATTCCCGACGGCGTCGCGATCCAGCTGGCCGACGTGTTTGGCGGCGACATCGATTTCTACCGCGATCTGCGCAAGGGCGACCGGTTCTCGGTGGTGTACGAAATGCATTACCTGGGTGGGCGACCGGTGCGTGCCGGGCGCGTCATCGCCGCCGAGTTCGTCAACAAGGGCAAGAGCTTTCGCGCGGTCTATTACGTCGACGCACAAGGAAAGGGCGGCTACTACGCGCCCGACGGCCAGAGTCTGCGCAAGGCGTTCCTGCGCGCCCCGCTCGAGTTCACGCGCATCAGCTCACGCTTCGGCATGCGTCAGCATCCTTTCCTGCATAGCTGGCGTAAGCATACGGGCGTCGACTACGCGGCCCCCGAAGGCACTCGAGTCCGCGCCACCGCCGACGGCGTAGTCGAGTTTGCGGGACGCAAGGGGGGCTACGGCAATGCCATCATCCTGCGCCATAACGGCCAGTACAGCACGCTGTACGGCCACCTGAGAGGCTTTGCGCGCGGTATCCATCGAGGCCTTCGGGTCGAGCAGGGCGACATCATCGGCTACGTCGGGCAGACGGGTTGGGCCACCGGACCGCACCTGCATTACGAGTTCCGCATTGCCGGCGTGGCGCGCAATCCTCTCGCGATTTCCTTGCCCGCGGCTGTCCCGGTGGCGCAGAAGGAGCTGCCCGCCTTCCGACGCTACGCCGCGCCGCTCGTCGCGCAGCTCGATCTGCTCGCCGCCAGCACCGTCGCGCTGCTGGAATAAGTGCCCGGGCGGGGGCTCCGTATCGCCGTGCCCAGCGGGGAGCTCTATGTCGGCGTGATGTCGGGCACCAGCCTGGACGGCGTCGACGCGGCACTGGTCGACTTCGGGGCAGGCAAACCCGAACTTTTGGCGGATGCCCATCTGCGCTTCGAGCCCGCCCTGCGCGCGGCGCTTCTCGCGCTCACTTCTCCCGGGCAGGACGAAATCGACCGAGCGGGAACGCTCGGCAACGAGTTGGCGCGGTGCTACGCCGCAGTCGTTGCCGAGGCCCTCGCGCACGCAGGCGTGGCGGCGGACTCGGTCCGCGCAATCGGCTGTCACGGACAGACAGTGCGCCATCGGCCCGAGCGCGGCTACACCGTCCAGATCGGGAATCCCGCGCTGCTCGCCGAGCTGGCGCGCATCCGCGTGGTGGCCGATTTCCGCAGCCGCGACGTGGCCGCCGGCGGCCAAGGTGCGCCTCTCGCCCCCTCGTTCCATGCCTTCGCCTTCGGCAGCCGCGACGAGGACCGCGCGATCGTGAATCTCGGCGGCATTGCGAACATCACGCGGCTTTCGCGCATGCAGCCGACCATCGGCTTCGATTGCGGACCGGCGAACTGCCTGCTCGACCTGTGGGCCGAGAAGCACCTCGGCAAGCCGATGGACGAGAACGGGGACTGGGCCGCCGGAGGTCGCGTGGACGATGCCCTGCTGCGGCGGCTGCTGGCGGAGCCGTTCCTTGCGACCGCGCCGCCGAAGAGCACCGGACGCGAGCTGTTCAACGAGTCCTGGTTGGCCGGGCGCGACGTCTCGCGCCTTGACCCGCGCACGGTGCAGGCAACCCTGCTCGAGTTCACTGCGCGCTGCGTGGCGCAAGCCTGCGAGCGACATTGCTCGGGAATCGCGAGGCTCATCGTGTGCGGCGGCGGCGCGCGCAATGGAGCGCTGATGGCGCGGCTGCGGGCGCTATGCGCGCCGCTAGGCGTCGCCGCGAGCGAAATCTACGGACTGGCGCCGGAAATGGTCGAGGCTGCCGCATTCGCCTGGCTCGCCCGTCAGGCGATCGAAGGCCTCCCGGCCAGCCTGCCGACGGTCACGGGCGCGAGCGGCCCGCGCGTGCTGGGCGCCGTGTACCCGAAATGATCACCGCAAGAAACGAAAAAGGGGGCCGCAGCCCCCTCTAGGCAAGCGCCGTGCGCCCTGTCAGGCGGAGAACGACGAGCCGCAGCCGCAGGTCGTGGTGGCGTTCGGGTTCTTGATCACGAACTGCGCGCCCTCAAGCCCTTCCTGGTAATCGATCTCGGCTCCGACCAGGTACTGGTAGCTCATCGGATCGATCAGCAGTGTGACCCCGTTCTTCTGCATCGTGGTGTCGTCGTCGTTCTGCACTTCGTCGAACGTGAAGCCGTACTGGAAGCCTGAGCAGCCTCCGCCGGTGACGAACACGCGCAGCTTGAGCTCGCTGTTGCCCTCTTCCTCGATCAGTTCCTTGACCTTGTTCGCGGCATTGTCGGTGAAGACAAGCGGTGCCGGCATTTCCGTGACTGCGTTCATCGTGTACTCCAAAAAACAACCATAAAAATTATCCTGCCGCGTTCACCACGTGGTCAACGCGGCTATTTTCCGCGTCCTTGCGGATCAGCTGCCCGAAGCCAGTTTCAGCTCCATGGCCTTGACTTCCGTGCCATGGTGGATCAAGCGGCCCTCGACCACGGCGCCTTGCTGCATCTCTATGCTCTTGTAATGCACGTCCCCTTTGACGCGCGAACCGGCCTGGAGTTCGAGCGACTCGCTTGCATTGACGGCGCCGATAATCGTGCCGTTGACGACAATATGCGTCGCCTGCACCTCGCCGTCGATGCGCGCATGTTCGGACACCACCAGGGTGCCGGGCTGGTCCGGAAGCGCGGCGAGGTTGCCGCGTATCACGCCGTCGACTCGAAGGCCTCCGCTGAAGAACAAGTTGCCCTCGATGCGCGTCGTCGAGCCCACCAGGCTGTCGATGCGGTTCTGCGGCTTGCTCGTCTTGCCAAACATGGTCGCCATCCTTTCAGCCCAGGGTCAAGATCTGAGTCGCGCGCACCTGGTCCGAGCCGTCTTCAAGCACGCGCACTTGCACACGCTCGATCTTGGCATTCGCTCCGACCCGAAAAGTTCCCTCTACGCGTCGGAAGTACTTGAATCCCAAGTGAAAAGCAGAAGCGCTGGCATCCGCTTGTTGCGGAAATTTAATGATAGCACTCTTGCCGTCGTCCGTCAGGCTGACCACCAGCTCGATGCGCCCCTTGAATTCCCGGTCGCGCTGGTTGCCCGACGTCAGCAGCAACATCCGATAGCGAAACTCGCCCGGCAGCACGTCCGGCAGCACCTTGAAGCGGTAGATGGAGATCGCCGGCGCGGAGCGTGGATCGGAGGTGAGCATCCGCTCGAATATGGCCAGTTCCTCGCGCAGATTGGAGTTTTCGTCCTCCAGCGTGCGGATCTGTTGCGCCAGGCGCTGCTGCGCGGTGCGCTCGATGGCGATGCGGCTGTCGGCGGCATTGGCGAGCGCGCGCAATCGCTCCAGCTCCGCGCGACTCGCCTCGAGCTCGGCGCTGGCCGCGCTCAGCCGGCGCTGTACTTCCTCGCGGTCGAAGCCCGCAAAGCGGCGCCCCGCGTCGTACAACCACAGACCGATGGCGACCGAAAGCGCGAAAAACAGCGCGAGCCCGATCCAGCGCCAGTACCACGCCACCTCGGTGCGTACCGCGACCTTCGGCGCGCTGATGCCGAAACGCTGGCGAATCTTGCGCAGCCGGCGCGCCATGGCTATTACGGCACCACCGGCAGGTGCCCGAGACCCATCGTTTCCGGCAGCCCGAACATGATGTTCATGTTCTGCACCGCCTGGCCAGACGCCCCCTTCACCAGATTGTCGATCACCGACAGCACCACCAGCGTTTCGGCGCGTGTCGCGCTTTCGCGCGGCCGATGGAGCGCGATGCGGCATACGTTCGCCGCCCGCACCGAGCGGGTGTCCGGATGGCTTCCCGCCGGCATGACGTCGACGAACGGCTCGCGCGCGTAGCGGCGCTCGTAGAGGGCCTGGAAATCGACTTCGCGAACGACCCGGGCGTAGAGCGTCGCGTGGATGCCGCGGATCATCGGCGTCAGGTGGGCGGCGAACACCAGACCGACTTCGCGCCCGGCGGCCTGACCGAGGCCCTGCCGGATCTCAGGCCAGTGGCGATGACCCGGGACACCGTAGGCCATGAAGTTGTCCGCGGCTTCCGAAAACGTCAAATGCAGCTCGGCCTTGCGCCCGGCGCCGCTCACCCCGGACTTGGCGTCGGCGATCAGGTGATCGAGATCGACGACTCCGGCCTCCACGAGCGGCAGGAACCCGAGCTGCGTCGCGGTCGGGTAGCAGCCGGGATTGGCCACCAGCCGGGCGCTCCGAATGCGCTCGCGGTTCACTTCGCACAGCCCGTAAACAGCCTCGGCGACCAGCTCTGGAGCCGCGTGCTTCATCCGGTACCAGTGCTCCCACTCGGCGATGTCCTTCAGACGGAAATCGGCCGAAAGGTCGACGATCCGCGCGCCCGCCTCGAGCAGTGCGCGCGCCTCGCCCATTGCGACGCCATTCGGGGTTGCGAAAAACACCACGTCGCATTTGCCCAGGGGCGTTTTTTCGGGGTCGGAAAAGGCCAGCGAAACCCGCCCGCGAAGACCGGGAAACATGCTCGCGACCGGCACGCCCGCATCCTTGCGCGAGGTTACCGCAGCCAACTCGACATCCGGATGCTGCGCGAGCAGTCGCATCAGTTCCACCCCGGTGTATCCGGTACCGCCAACGATGCCCGCCTTGATCATCGGTCTCCGCGCGAAACAAAAAAGCCGCCCGGGGGCGGCTTTCTACTCGGGAGCAAGAGGGCTCCCTTTGCTCAGCGTTTCGAGAACTGCTTGCGCCGCCGTGCCTTGTGCAAGCCGACCTTCTTGCGCTCGACTTCGCGCGCGTCGCGCGTCACCAGCCCCGAGGCGCTCAACACCGGCTTGAGGGCCGCATCATACTCGATCAGCGCACGCGCGATGCCGTGACGAACTGCGCCGGCTTGCCCGTTCTCGCCGCCGCCGTAGACGTTCACCTTGATATCGAAGTTCGTCAGGTTCTTGGTGAGCTCGAGCGGCTGGCGCACGATCATGCGCCCCGTCTCGCGAGCGAAGAACTCGTCCACGGGCTTGCCATTGACGATGAACTGGCCCTTTCCGGACCTGATGAACACTCGCGCTACCGCGCTCTTGCGACGTCCCGTGCCGTAATAATAATCGCCGACCATGATTTCCTGACTCAGAGTTCCAATGCTTTGGGCTGCTGCGCCGCATGCGGGTGCGCCGCGTCGGCGTAGATCTTGAGCTTTCTGAACATCGCGTAGCCGAGCGGACCCTTCGGCAGCATGCCCTTCACTGCCTTCTGCAATACGCGGTTCGGATACTTCGCCTGCAGCTTGGCGAAATCGGTCTCGCGGATTCCGCCGGGATAGCCCGTGTGACGGTAATATTTCTTGTCTTGCGCCTTCTTGCCGGTAACCCGGATCTTGGAGGCATTGACCACGACGACGTAGTCGCCGGTGTCGACGTGTGGCGTGTACTCGGGCTTGTGCTTGCCGCGCAGTCGCGATGCGATCTGCACTGCGAGGCGGCCGAGCACCTTGCCTTGTGCGTCGATCACGTACCAATCTTGGCGCACTTCGCCCGGTTTCGCAGTATAGGTCTTCATGATGCGGCTGCTCGTGAAAAGGTGCGGATTTTATGGGACCTGCCGTGTGCCGTCAAAGGCTTATAGCGGCGGCTCGCCAAAAAAAAGCGCAACTCTTGCGAGTTGCGCTGAATCCACCAAAGGAGGAGGGTGGAGGAGACAAAACCTTGACGCTCACTTGAGCATCGCACCGGAATGAATTCTAGAATTTAGAATGCTGCATTGCAAAACCAAAATGCTAATGTGTAGATTAGTTTTGTGTATTGTCACAATATTCCGTTTACGGCTTTGATTGTACGCAAGATTAGTTTTCTCTAGGAAGTTAGATGTGAGGAATTTCTGCGAAAACCACATCGTTAACTAGGAATTTCTGGTGCAATGCAACAAACCCATGATTTGACAAGGATTCTGGAATGGAATGCAGCGTGCGCTGGTCCGGGGGAATGACGTTTCTCGCCGAAACCGGCAGCAATCACGTCGTGGCGATGGACGGTGCGCCGGAGGGCGGCGGGCGCAACCTCGCGCCGCGGCCGATGGAGATGGTGCTGGTGGGCACCGGCGGCTGCGCCGCCTACGACGTAGTCGTGATCATGAAGAAGAGCGGCCAGGACATCACCGGCTGCGAGGTCAAGCTTGCCGCAGAGCGCGCGCGGACCGACCCGAAGGTATTCACTCGCATCCACATGCACTTCGTGGTGCGTGGCAAGGGCCTCAAGCGCAACCTCGTCGAGCACGCAATCCGCCTGTCGCACGAGAAGTACTGTTCGGCGTCGATCATGCTCGGCAAGACCGCCGAGATGAGCAAAGACTTCGAGATCGTCGAGGAATGAGTCGCGGGCGTCAGCGCGGCGCTTTCGCGGCGTGGGTCATCGAGCCGTACTCCGCGAACCACTCTTCGGCGTAATCGCAGTCGCGGTAGTCGTCGAAGTACGGCCCACCGAGCGTGTAGTGCACGATCTTGGCGCCCGGGTTGTAGCCGTACTCGCCGACCAGCCAGTTCCACTCCAGCGGCAATTCTCCGATACGCGCGTCTTCGGTCCAGGCGAAGCGGTGCATGTCGAGGCCCGGCGCCCGGTTCACGTACTCCGGCGTGAGTGCCGTGCAGCGCTCGTTGTTGAACAACATCAGGCTCGACCAGTTCTTGCGCGGGTATTTCGTCTGTACCTGGTCGAGAAACTTGCGCTCGGTCTTCGGCACGTAGTCGTGCTTGCACACCAGCACGGCCTTGTCCCGATTGCGCTCGATACGCTCGGCGAGCTCGGCGATGTCGCCGCGGCACAGCATGTCGCAGTCGAGGAACACCGACCAGCCGCGGAATTGCGACAGCCGAGGCACGAGAAAGCGCGTCAGGCTGAACTCGGTCGACTCGGTGGGGCCCCGCTCGCGCGTATAGAGCCCTTTGAGCTGCGAGCGCATGAGCGGCGCGATCGCGACCGGGATGCTGGCGCGGCGCAGGATCGAGTGCGCGAGCGTGTAGAGTGCGACCGATTCCTTCGGGTCGTAGCCGATGAAGACGTTGAGCATGAAGTTGCGGCTAGACGCGGTACGCTACCGCCGTCATGACTCTCGATAGCGCGCGCATGGCGAGCTTGGCCGGAGCCGGGAGCTCCGCTGCGCCAAGCGCAACCGCGGTATCCCGGTGCTTCGCTTCGTCGACGCGCATCGCCTCGACGACCGACCGCGTGCGCCGGTCCTCGGGGGCGAGCTGCTCGAGGTGACCGCTGAGGTGGGCCTCGACTTGGCGCTCCGTCTCCGCCAGAAACGCGAGATTCCAGCGATCGCCCAGAGCGCCCGCTGCGACGCCGATCGCGAGCGAGCCCGCATACCAGACCGGATTGAGCAGGCTCAGGCGGCCGCCGAGCTCGCGGATCCGCTGCGCGCTCCAAGAAAGGTGGTCTTCCTCTTCGCGCGCCGCCTGCTCGAGAGAGCGGCGCGCCTTCGCGTCGTGCGCAGTCAGGGCCTGGCCCTGGTAGAGGGCTTGCGCACAGACCTCCCCGACGTGGTTGACGCGCATCAGCGCCGCTGCGTGCGCGCGCTGCCGTGGCTCGAGCTCGGCCTCTAGAATGGAGCCGGCCGGCGACGGCCGCTCGGCGGTGTGCACGCCACTGACCGCCCGGAGCGCCCGGTCGAAGCCGACGATCAGGCAATCAACGCCGAAGCTCCGTGATCCGTCGGTCTCCGCGGCGGGCATTTCCTAGAACGCGTGCTTGAGGGTCGTCGACAGCAACCGCGGATCCTCGCCCAGGAAGGGCGCGGCGTTGGTCGAGGACTGCGTGCCGCCGTTGTCTTGATAGAGCTGATACGACGCCCCGGAGTCATTCTTGATGTACGCGTAGGTCAGGCCGAAGGAGGTGCGCTTGGACAGGTCGTACACGTACGATAGCGCGAACATGTTCGCGCCGGTGTTCGCGCCCTGCACCTTGTCGTCGTCCGCCCAGGTGTAGTGCGCATAGAGGTTGTGCGCGCCGTACGTGTAGCCGAGCGGGATCGTCCAGGCATCACGCTTCGCGGCGTCGGTGCCGGTCGCCGACTTGAGCTTGGACTGGTTCCAGCCGACGCCGACCTTGAGGCCGCTCCACTTGTAGTAGGCGTACACCGTATCGCCGCGCTGGTCGGCAAGCGACGCATCGGGCTTCGAATTCCAGTAGCTGTAGCCGACCTGCCAGTTGGCGCGGGTGTAAGAAGGGTTCAGGTTCCACGCCGAGCCCTTGCGCACCGGACTGCCGATATCGGCTTCCGAGGCAGCCGCGGCGTTGGTCGAATACGCCGTCGTCAACTGGAATCCGCTCCAGTCGGGCGTATCCCAGCGGATGACGTTCGCCGTGCGCGTCGCGTTGGCGATCGCCTGCGTGGTGGCGCCGTTCTGCACGAAATCGAACACCGACACCGAGCGCGCCTTGTCCGATCCCGCCTTGCGGTAGATGTCGTCCGGCTGGAGGCCGTAGTGAAGATCCTGGCGGCCGAACGTCAGGCTGCCCCAGGCCTTGCTGCGCAGGCCCACCCAGGTATTGCCCGCGGCGGTGAGCCCCGCGCCGTTGTCGGGCGAGAACCGGCTGTCTAGCTGGGCGATGGCCTGCAATCCGTTGCCAACGTCCTCGGTGACGTTGAACACGATGCGCGAGTTGTTGTCGGTCACGCGGTTCTCGCTCGTGTTTCCGGTGCGGGTCGGGTTGGCCTCCCCGATGTTGATGTTCTCGAGACCCATCTTGAAGAAGCCGCTGATCGTCAGGCTCGACTGTGCCAGCGCCAGCCCCGGAATCACCGCCAGGACGCCGGCGAGCGCCGTGGCTTTAAGTCCCTTGCTCATGGGGGAATCTCCGTCGCGCGACCGCGCACTCAAAATACTACTCGCAACGCTTCGGGAATGTCCATGATCTGCCCGGATATGTGGTCAACCAAGCGTGGATTACGGCGCAATCGGGCAAAAAAAACGGGCGTCTTGCGACGCCCGTCTCAGGTCTTTGCGGCCGGATCGTCTCCGGCCGTAAGCACGATTGCGAGTCTTAGAACGCGTGCTTCATCGTGATCGCGAACAGCTGCGGATCTTCGCCCGCGATCGGCGCCGCGTTGGTCGACGACAGACCGGTCGTGCCATTGCCGCCATCGGTAAACAGCGCGTACGCAGCGTTCGCCTCGTTCTTGATCTGGGCATACGTAAAGCCGACCGAGGTGCGCTTGGACATGTCGTACACGTAGGCAATGGCCATCATCTGCGCGTTCGTGTCGCCAATCCCTGCGCCGTCCGCCACCTTGTCCTTGTTCGCCCTGGTGTAGTGAGCCAGGATGTTGTGCGGGCCGAACGTGTAGCTCACCGGGATCGACCAGGCATCGCGATCGGCTGCGTCAACGCCCGTCGCCGCGTTCTTCAGCTTCGACTTGTTGTACGACGCGCCGATCTTGAAGCCGCCGAACTTGTACCAGCCGAACAGGTTGTTGCCCTGCTGGTCGGCCAAGGACGCATCCGGCTTGGAGCTCCAGTAGCTGTAGCCCACCTGCCAGTTGGCGCCCGTGAACTGCGGGTTGATGTTCCAGGCGTAGCCCTTGCGGGTGGTGACGCCGGCGGTGGCGCCGCCGATGTCGGCTTCGGAGGCGGCGCCAGCGTTGGTGCTATACGCCGCGATCATGTCGAAGCCGCCCCAG
>Ga0316628_100000268_pt1 | contig 32392 bp, 64 predicted proteins | sample OWC_Aug_M2_C1_D5_FD_207648 | JGI IMG/M metagenome (GOLD analysis project Ga0316628, IMG submission 207648) | Wetland soil microbial communities from Old Woman Creek delta, Ohio, United States - OWC_Aug_M2_C1_D5_C | ecosystem: Environmental > Terrestrial > Soil > Wetlands | place: USA: Ohio...
GAAAAAACAAGCAAAGTGATTGGCGCTCTACAGCACAGCTCTTCTGGCGCCCCGCCGGATCTCCTCCGCCATGAAGTCCATGATGTCTTGGTGGGTCGAGCCCAGGTGGGGTTCAGGCTCAAGCAGCGCTTCCAGTTCCAAGTCCAACAGGGGGCTCTGGAGGCGTTGCAGCCGTGTGTGCTGGTCAGGTCGACGTGGCGTCAATTGAGCTCCGCAGCCGAGCTCTTGCCATCCCGGCGAGCCTTGGCGCTCATGCTGCGTGGCTTCTCGCCCGGACAGTCGTAGACGAAGTGGTGGTCGTCATGGCAGTAAGACCTGATGCCTGGACGAAGCCCGTAGGGTCTCATCCTTCGATGGCGAGCGATGGTGCGTCGCGTCATGCGCCTCTACGGACGCGTGACCAGTATTGCAGGCGTCTCCACGTCTGTGGCGCCATCTGCGGTGACGGGCCAGCGACGGTGAACGCCATGGTGACCAACTCCACCGTATCATGTGGATGAAACCACGGTAGGGATGGGCATCCTCCGAGTCCTCTTGGCATCATGGTCTCTACCACCGCCGTCTGCATTCGGGTGGGGCAACGCTCGTAGTCGAACCGGTCAGCCAAAAGGCTCGGCGTTTACAGCGCCGTGAGGCTCCCGGGCCTCAGTCGTTCCCCGTGTCCCCGTCGTCGGCCGGGGGATCGCCGTCCTGTCCTTCCAGGATGTCCTCGTGCCGCCGGCAGGTGCTGCCCCTGCTCCACCGCGCCCTCGGGCGTGGCACGCTGCTGAGCTGCAGCGGCATCACTCAACGAATTCCCAGTCCCCAGCCGAAGGTGACATGGCCAAGTCCGGTTGAAAGTAAACAAACGAGAACACAATCTTCTTGTTTTTGGTGCTCCCGCCACCGAGTTCTGGATCGACGCGAACGCGCTTCCCTTGATTCGGCTCAGGTCGACGTATCTTGTTGTTCTTCGCCAAAGCGTTATGAAGTGAGGGTCGCGAAGTACGCCTTCATGGCCTCATGCGTGATCACTTCGTTACGCCGAGTGTTCTTCCAAGGTGGCTCTTCGTGCGTCATGTTGTGCAGCTTCCACGCCGAGAACTGACCGTACACGTCCCATACCTCACGCAGGAGGTCTTGCTCTTCTGAGGTGAAGACAGCGTCCGCATCGAAGTCTTCAGGGACGGGGATACCGTTCCCGCTGTGCTTACGGAACTCATCGTAGAGGCTGCGCACGACGGGGCCGTGATCCCAGCGCAGGATCTCCTCGTCGAAGAGCGGGCGACCAAGCACGGCCAGTGCGAAACCTTGAGCGTAGTAGCAGAGCTTCTGTGCCTTCAGGTTCGTGATGAAGTCCCCCTCTTCCGGCTCCGAGAGAGTGAGGGAAAACTTCGCTACGTCGTGAACGGATGCCATGGCCCTATCCTTCCGTGGTCTTGACTCGACCTCTTCAGAAGCCCTTAAGGCTAACCGGTCATTCAGACAAGCGGCGCAGAACTTCGATTCCCTTGTTCCGTCTTGAAGATTGATCACCGCCCAGTAGAATCGCCCCGTCTTACGGATGGTCAGACAACGCCGCCTCCCAGGGCTTATGGGGCGACTCAACAGGGAGGTGTGGTAAATGAGTTCCTGCAGAACGGCCCCGCTGATCAGACTGGGCTACCGCGATACCTCGGTACGGATGTGGTGTCGAATCCAATTGGTCTACGCCAAGACGGCGTTTTAGTCCGTCGCCTTCCTCGTCACCCGCGCGCGTCTAACCGTGCTGCGTTCTACAGGATTGATCTGGTTTTGCCCGTCGACAGGGTCGTGGAGAGCCAGCGTCCACCTTGCGCCTTTACAGCAACCGCGACCGCCTAGCTCTCGAGTGCTGGGCTACGCGGCTGCTGATGCGCGACGCGGTCGCGTGCCGCGTCTGAAGTTTGTTGGTCGGTCCTCACGGGCCTTGCGATGGGTCGTAGTGGAACCATCCGCAGATGCCACACCGCTCGATCTACTGTCCCGACGACATACCGAGTTCCCCACCACGAGAGGTCCTCTATCGATACCGATGTGTCCGGATCGCGCATCGCTGCCAATCATTCCGCGTCTGAAGTCTTATGCGATGTTCCAGCTGGTCAGCCGCTTGGTTCGCGGCACATCCGATAGCCTGGACTCGTCGATCCGCACCATCTGTCGAGCCCACCTTCGGTAGCGCCGATGGACGTCCCTCTTCATCGGTCCGGTCTTGCAGGAGACTAGGCGCCTACCCTCTCGTAGATCGTCAACGTTGGGCGTCATGATGCAGTGGGGTTGTGGCGCCACCGTTCCGCTCGGCGACGCGGGACCATGTCCAGCGCGGAAGGACAACGGTGCCCCAGTGGGGCCTTGCTACCTTGAGGGTCGCTTCGCTCTGCACCGTCGGCCGTTGCAGCGCGCTAGCGATCAAGGGAGATCCAGACGGGAGGCCTTGCCTTGCGCGCCAGAGCGAGAATTTCGAGCGCTACAGTCTTGAGATCCACCCGCCATCCCTCCCAGCATACTCTTTAGGGTACATCAAATCTTCCTACGTGCAATATGCTTCAGACAACTATTTTCACATCACGGCTCCGCGTCTTTTCCGGGCTTTCGTCGTTCTCCGTCCCCATGGTTGCGTTTGGGACCAGATCTTCCGATCCCTCGGATCTTCTTCGCCAGCTTGACCGGTAGCATCTGCCGGGCGCACCATTCTCTGACGGCGCTCGGGTACGCCAGGACTCTTCCGCGGTAGATCCAGCATGGCAATGGGTCTACCGCGTCATGCGCCGCGCGGCACGCTTCGCTCTTCGAGAGCTTAGCCAGTTTCCCGATCTCCACATACGATTCCACTGGCTCTTCCTTCAACCGTTCCGTCGGGTTCTCCAACACGCTCATGAGCCCCAACCCTCGCGCACGAAGTCTTCGGCCATCGACCGCCGCAACTTCACCTTCTCCGCTCTCGCCTTCTCCCGTTCCTTGGCCTCCTGCACCTCCCGCTTCGTCGGCACGCGATGACGGCCGTACTTCCGAATCGCCCCGGCGACTCCCTTCTCCATCTCGTGGCGAACCGTGTCGGCGATCTTGCTCTGCTGCCTAACCTTGTGCGCTAGCCATGATTCGATGCTCTCGAACGCCACCAGTCCATCGTGGATGCTGTCCAGCACCTCACGCAAGGTACGGAGCCGGTCGTCCTTGAGCGTCCGGTCGAACACTCGTTTGGCCGCCGATCGGAGCTCGCCGTAGAACCGCACGCGTGTCTTCGGCCACGAGCACGCCAGGTTGCACAACTCGCCAAAATGCTGCTCGATCTCTACTTCCCGGCGGCGATCCTCATGCGCTAGGGCCAGGATCGCCCGTACGCGCCCCGGCACTTTTCGCATCCCAGCCTCAATGCGCTTGTACTCGCGCGCGGCCGCGATCTTCCGCTCACTCCCCCATCCGACATCTTCGGGCCGGATCCCGCCCCCGCTGCCATTCAGGTTTTGCCCGTGCTTACCAAGCTCTCCCGGCAGCTCTAGGAAGAACGCTCGCACGTCGTCGGCCGCCTTGGACGTCGCCAAGCACTTGGGATAGTAGCGCCTAACGCGCGACTTTTTGGCAGGCTTCGACTTCCGCTGCTCTCTTGTTTGCTTCGTCATGCTCACCTCGCTTGACGGGGCCAGCCCGTCGGGTGCATTCTTGGTGAGCTACCGGTTCACGTACCCCCTTGGCCCTCGTCGCGCTTCAGCCCCGCGGCGAGGGTTTTTGTTTTTTATGCCATAGCTCTTCGGATATCGGCGCGGCTCGCGACATATTTCCCACTCCGCAGAACCGCCTGAAAGGACTTCATGGTCTGGTGCATGTTCTGCCGGCCATCCCGAACGTATACGCGCACCTCGCCCTCATGATTCGGCGCGATCTTCTCGTCTGGCGTCTTTGCTTCTCGCTTCTCGCCCTTGACTCCCTTTCCCTTCTTCACTTTGCGCATCTTCGCTACCTCCTCGCGCACTCCCTTCTTGCCTCTCGCGAGAACTGCCAGCTGTTCTTCCTTCGGCGCCCCCGCCAGCACGCTCGCAACCGACACCTTGACTGTGCCCGCTTCAACGGCCTGGACGAGTTCCAGGACGCCCTGCTCCAGCACCTTGGATGCGTGTTGCACTGACCGTGCGGACACGTTCACGAGTTCGGCGGCTTTTTCGCGAGATTCGCCTCCCTCTTGCGGTTCCGGCAAATTTGCCGGAACCGGTAGGCTGTTGCCCCCAGATACAGCTTTTGAGGCATTTTGCTTGAATTGCGTCGCCGCTTTTCGCTTCGCCGCGTCCTCCTCGAACATGGACTGTGCCCGCGCTCCAAGTAGGGCGCGCTGGCTCTCGTCGAGATTCCGGCGGCGAAGATTCTCAGAAATGACGAACGCCACCGGAGATCGCCCTTCCCTGAGCTGTTCGAACTTTGGCTCAAGACCGATCAGTTCGCAGGCGCGTAGCCTATTGCGTCCATCGAGGACGAGATCTCCAACGAGCGTGATCGGGTGATTCTGTCCATTCTGCTCAATGTCGTGTGCCAATGTCAGCAGTTCATCGTCTCCCATCAGAGGGAACAAGTCTGCCGCAGGATGCGCCTTCAGGTCGTACTTGCTCATGTAGACCACTCCGGAGCAGGCATCGAGATCTTCTGCCCCATCTCTCGCCTTGCTCTCTTGATGAACTTGTTCTTGATTCGAACGTATGCTGGACGTGTATGAATTGCCGCCGTGTTCTTACCGACGATCCAGTCAAGATACTCCTGATCGCTGCTCAATGACATCATGCACTTGGTGAACACCTGAGCGGTCAGAACGGACGAATGAGCCGAGTGTCGGTCGAGTACCATCGTCCGATACAGCCACATACACAGAACGATTGTCGGCGATCTCCATAGGCTGGAGTACTCACTATCCAGGCCCCAGGCATGCTTGGCCAGATGTAGAAAGATGATCAACTGCTCAGATTCCTCGTCCGTCATCGTACTGGCTAGGTCAACGATACATCCAGGAGAGCCAATGGGCTGCGGCCAAGCCGACACGGCCCAAGCTGAGAGCGTTCGCGACATCGGGATCGACTTCTCACTTCGTCCTGACGAGTAACCAACGAATGGACACTCTTTTCGGATCTTGTGCAATATTGGAACGTACAGCTCCATTGCCTTGAGCTTGTCATTGGGCCCCATGCGCTTCAGTGGCTCATTGAGCTCCAGGTAGCGCTTGGCCATGTCGCGCATCGTGTCGAATTCTTCATATTCTACCTCCGCCGCCGCCTCATTGAGACCGCTTATCTTGAAGGCCTCTAGTCTATGCTGACAGTCGACGCGATACATCTTTCCTTTGCACACACCAATCGAAAGACGGCCCGGGATAACCCCCTCCAGCTGGATATGTTCCGCAAGCTGCTTGACTCTTGCGTTGACGGTAACTGGACGCTGGAAGGATGGTACCTCCCAGCGCTCCATGGACTTGGCCGTAACCTCAAACGCAAGATCTACGGTCTTTTTCCCACTCCTTGCGGCAGTGGATCCAGTCTCCATAGGACAGCTCAATTCGAATTGCATCACATTCTTGGACTTCATCTTCTCTCTCCTCCGAGCGGATCCAGCCCGATCAATATCTCTTCCGCCAGCTCCCCCGGCCCCAGCCCATATCAAGGCCGGGGAGCGTCGGCGCAGTTCAGCCCTCGTCGGCCAGCGATTCGGTCATCTTCACGAACTCGGCCCGGATCGCCTTCCGAAGCTTCTCGTCGACGATCTGCTTCGCCTCCTCCTCATCGCTCAGCTCTTCGGCGAGTTTGTGATAGTGCGCCCGCTCAGTATTCAGCTTGAGCGCAACGCTATACGCGAACTCGACGATCGTTCTGGGATTGATCGTTCCTTGCGCCACGTCCAACGGGTTCAGTCTTCCGATGATCTCCCGTGCGATCGATTCGGCCATATCGGAAAGATTACTCGCCGAACTCTCGTGTCTCGCCCGTAGTTCCGCCGCCATCTGTTCGTCCGTCTTATCTGTCTTGATTTCCATGTTGCTCTCCTGCTCTCCTGACGCTCCCGTCCGGAAGCTTGACCATCCGCAGGCCCGTCTGCGCGTCGACAAAGTGCTGCTCGCCCGCCGTCGGCGGCAGCATGGTGTCCCGCCTGGCGATGAATCGCTGTAGGTTCTGCCGAAACTCCGGAGCGATCCTCGCGCCCGCCTCGTCGGCGATGGTCAGCAGGTCGTGGATCCATCGCATGGCCTCGCAAAGCTCAACCTCGACGTTGTGCCGCCGCTCACTCGGCATCGTCTACCCATCCTGACTCTGCCTCGTTGAGCAGAAACTCCAGATACTCGTCCTCGCCCGCGACCGCTATCTTGGCCTCGGCGAAGAGCCTCCTGAACGCCTCCCGGTCCCACTTCCTCACTGCCTGCAGGCTCTCCATCTCAGCCCCGATACGCTCCAACGCTCGGAAGTCTGGTTCCCGCGGCTTCTTCTTGCTCGTGCGTCCGATCGCTCTTTGCTTCGTCATGTTCACCTGCCAATTTCTCGTAGCACCTTCCGAACCATCCGGTACCCCTCGGGGGAATGCTGCTTCAACGCCGCTCGGTTGAACCGATAGGCTGTAAACGACTCGGAGAAGAACTCACCCGACGTCGTACGTCCGTACTTCGTGAGTGACTGCCCTCGTCCTTTCTCGTAGGCCTTTCGAATGATCCTTTCCACCTTCGGTCCGCCAGTCCTGTGGATATGATGCCCAACCTCGTGCACCAGCGTTCGCTTCGTCGCACCCGCCTGGGTCTTGGCCGTCTTGGAGATCGACCACGTGGCTCCCGGCTTGAGTGTCTCGCCGTACTTGGACCGCGCCCTCGTGGCGTTGATCTCGACCCGCTGCCTACTCCGCTGATAGACCCCTGGACGGGTCTTGCTCGTGACCACGAGCTTGGCCAGCGGCGTTTTGGCAATGTGCTGCTGGGCCGCCTGCGGCAGTGTCTGCAGGACCGACACAACGTCCCGCACCCGCATGTCCGAAACACCTTGGCTCTCGACATGCTTAGCGAACGGCGACTCAACTGCCCCCGGGGCGCCCCCGCCTTCTCGGGCGCTCCGGCCCGCGACCCCGCCGACCCCATGCTGGCCGCCACCGCCGCCACCGCCCTTGCTCATGGCTGTAGCTCCGGCGTGCCAAGCTGCCTGTCACGCATCGTCGGCGTACTCCTCGTGTTGTGTTGTTCGCTCTCGCGCGACCGTGCGGCTCTCCTGCACATGATGCCAGCCATTTTTACGGCACACAGACAACACGGACGCGCCTCCTCCGTAGACAACGAACAGCAGATCACGAGACCCGCGATGCTGACAAGCCACGTCGTGCTCGCGCTCCAGATCGCCGAGTCGATCGCAGTAGCCGTGGGTTGCGTATGCACGCCAGCCAGTCGGCACACCACGAAGGTTCATCCCCATGTAGCGTTCCGCCACGTTCAGGTCAACCAGCACCCTGACCCCACGCTCCTGCCAATAGCGGGCAATCCAGCGCTTCCGGTACGTGGCCCAGACCACCACCGGGATCGGGAACAGGTCGAACACGCTAAAGTTGGGCTCAACGCAAGTTCGGCACTCGGTCGCGACCACTAGCGCTGGATTGCGCCAGATCCCCTCTAGGACCCTATCTTCCGAGTACCCGTGCCATGTGCCACGGTTGATCTGATGCCTCCCGCGACAGCTCCCCCACTGCAGCACCGGTGCGTCCAAGAAGTCGGCCTGCATGTCGAGGCGCAGCAACGGAATCTCCAGATCATTGTCTGTAGGGAACACGCAATCAGGCACTTCCCTCGGCGAAGCCCTACCGGACACGATTTATCCTGAAGGCATCCATGTTCATCTCCGCCGCCTTCTGCATGGTGAATGATTGGTACGGGAGGCTATCAAGATGCCTCGCCAGCGCACGAAGGCCCTCCTGCTCCTCGGGCTGGAGCCGACCGTAGAAGTGGTCCCGCACGGCCGCGAAGTGTGCGTTCTGTCGGTCAGCTGCTTCGACGAGGTATTCCATCTGCAGCACGCCGAAGATGGCACGAGCAAATGAGTCGTATCCGGAAAATCAAGTTCATCATCACTCCTTCGGTTCCAGGCCCAATGCCCAGTTGATGTGCCGCGCGACTGGAGCGTCGGACAACTCTCTCCAATGAATTCCTAGCCCAGGACTATCTGACGGTTTTCTCGTTCTGTAATGAACGTCGCATAGAGAGATGTGGATGTGCTCCGAAGCTCCGTTGTGTTCCTCGCAGAACATACCGTGGGTGCCGTAGCATGGGCACCCATCTTCGTAACACCGTTTTTGGTCAACATCGTGCCCAAGTCCGCGCTCCATCTCCGATAGCAGGAATTTCACCGTTATGCACAGTGCGTCTACCTTCTCCTTGAGCGTCGGTGGGCGGGTGGGAATCACTTCACATGCTGACTCGATGAGGCTCACAGCTTCACCGGTCCGTGGTCTACGATGGTCAATTCAACGTGATGTCCGTGCCGCTTCTGGAGCATTCCCGCCACATCGATCCCGTCAATGCTGGCCGTGTCACTGGATTCGCAATCGCCCTCACGGAACGTCACGGCGCCCGACACTGATGCCGTTTCGGTTCTAGGGGTCGACGTTGAGAGGCGCCGCCGAAGGTCTGACAACTCCGCTTCGATCATGGCCATCTCATTCCTTAGGAAGAGGAAAGCCTCAACGAGACGATCATCCGTGTCGCATCGGAATGGGACAAATCCGTGGAATTCATCATGATCGAACGGTAGTTCGCGTGAATGCCATCGAAGCTTCGGTTTGTTGTAGTCGCTCCCGATCTCAAAAGCAGGAGTTTCCCCCATCCACTTGGCAATGAGATTGCTTTCCTCCACTACACGCGTAAGACACTTACACGTCGACTTCGTCTCTTCCTCGATGCTATCGGGATACGTATGCGTCATCGTCTTCCCGTCGGAAGCCACGAATTCGACCTCATCGTCTATGGCGCGACCCTCGAATGATGGCGCATTGCCATACATCCATTCCTGTTCCGCAGGAGACGGCTTGGCCCATGTCGGTGGGTACCAGTCCGGAGATTCAGGCCTGCCGTCACGGGAGACGCATGCGGGGATATGAATTGGATTGGAGCGGGTGCCTGGTCTGTCTTTTGGAATCTCGAGAAAAACGACAGATCGCCCAGGCGGAAGATTCACTTCGATTTCGATACTTTTATCCATGGTCTCCTCCGGTCTTTCGACTCCACCAGTCCCAGGATCGCCTCCCCCGTCAACTGTAGCCCAATAGCTTATGCTCCACTCATCGGATCGGTCTGGCGTGCAACATGGCGGTACTTCGATGATGATGCATCCGTCCACTATGGCAACGACTTTCTCCCCATGCAACATCGGCCGCACAGTGGGGAGGTCGCGCGTGACGATGGATGTTGGAGGCAACGATCCGAGTAGAGACCTAATGGACTCTGGCGATGCTCGAACCTCGTAGTATCCATTGATGCGCGCCACGTTCTCGCGCTCAAGCAATGAAACGTAGGCGTGTAGATTCTCGGCGGTAAGCGTGCTCATGGCCGCCCACCTTCCATCAGTCCCAAGATCGCCTCCGTCCATTGTGGTCCTACCTGCTTGACCGTGCTGTTCTGCAGCACCCATTCGCGCGACGATTCCCCCAGACTACGCCGCAACTCCGCGTCTCCGATGAGCCGCTCGAGCTCCTCACGCCACTTTGCTGGGTCGTTGTCAGGTACCAGAACCGTTGGGCCACAGTGCCGATACGGCTCAATGTCGGTCGCGACCGTCGGGACGCCGTGAAGTCCGTAGCCTAAAACTTTCACCGGAGCTTTTGCGCGATTGAATAGGTTGTCGCCCACGGCCACGATCTCACCGCCCATGACGAGCGCCCGTCCGTCGCAGATGGGGCACCTAACGAGCTTGCCATCCAGCTGAACCCCTCCTTGGCCCCTGCACGTCAGGCACGGCTGATGGAGCGCCAACGGCGCCAGCCCAATGTCCAGCATCCCGGTGTAGCGGCCACCAAGGTGGTGCATCCCGTCCCACATGAACTCGAACACGCGCTCTGGAGGAAGCCCTGCGAGTGGGCCGCGGCCGCACTGAGTGCACATCCCGAGTGCAACCCAGACATTCTGATGATCGCGCATCACATCGGCCAGGACAGGCGCCACGACCTCGAGATCTGCCGAGTGCGTGCCGCTACCCTCCCAGCCAATCACGACGGCGTCGCGCCCGTAACGCCTAATGGGGTTGCCGTCGACGGTCCACCATGCCTCCTCGTCCACGCAGAGCGGCAACACGGCCGTACGCGGCGTCAGGCGCGGGTAGATCTCTCGGATGTGGTACCCGTAAACCTCCCGCAGAACATCCGTGCTGTAGGTCAAGAGCGAACAGTACGGGATCGCGGCGTCATAGAGTTCTGGTTGGTGTTCCTCGATTATGCGCTTGCGCGCTGAGTTGTAATAGGGGGTCGCGTGGATCAGATCGTCGAGGTCCAGGATCGTGATCTTCCCCGCCTCGGCCCGGTGCTGCATCTCGACCAGCATCCTGGGCAAGAACGTGCGTTGAAACAGCATGACGTCGGCGGCATCGGCCTCGGCGGTCGCCAGGTAGGTCGAGATCCGGACATCAAACCGTGGATCTTGGGCAAGCCAACACGCCTGCGGATAGACCCGCCAGAGCGCCACCCCCGATACCGCGGGCGCGATCTGGACCCTGATTGGGTTCTGGTCGCGCTTCACGTCGAGCGATGCAACCCAGGCGTCCCAAACGGGCGCTACGTCCTCGTCGGCCAGGACGGCGCGCGAGATGGCGGTCATGAGATCAACTTTGGTCATCGGCATCACATCACCTCAATCGTTGACATGTTCACAAGCACTGCACTGCTCTCCGGGCTGCAATGTTGGCAGTTCGTACACCCATTGTTCTGGCGTGGGCGAAGTCTTGCGCGCAAAACAGCATACGTTCAAAAAGGCCAGGCATCGCGCTGTATTGGGATCCCGCTCGCTCACGATGCGGCACGGAAACTCGTAGTCCGCCACCGTCTGCATGCCCATCTCGGGAGGAAACAGCGACATGAGAGCATCGGTTCCAAAGCGCCAATAATCGGAAGGGTATGAATGTAGGGGGAAGCTCTGATGTGTCTGCACGAACAGAAGCCCGCCCACCTTCAATGTCTTCATGATCCCGTGCGCGGCCAACTGCACGTAGCGCACGTGCTCCAGGGTCGAGCAGCTAACGATGACGTCAAACGATTCTCGACCAACGACTTCGCTGAGGCGATGCACGTCGGCTACGATGTCCACGTCAGGACCAGGACCAGCCTGCATGTCGGTCCCTAGCCACTCGCTGGCATTCGGCAGCCACTCCCGGTGCATGGTCGACCGGCCCGGGATCGACTGTGCGGTCCCGAGCTCCAGCACGCGCGGTGCCTTGAACTGGCGAGCGTTGGAGAGAAATAGATCTAGAATCGACATTGCGCTTCCTCCAATTCAGGTACCAAGTACCAATCTTCAGATTCTATCGTCATGGGCTGCTCGGATACGGGTCGAACCGAGGCCACCCTCGGGCCGCTAGATCCAGCATCGTGGTCACCTTGTTGGGATCCTTGAACTCACGTTCCTTTGCGTCCCAATATTCCGCGCCTTCAGTGTCTATCGGGTGGCCTCCTAGCACGTCCGGTAGGTGTGTTGAGTTGGTTCCCATCATCACGAGCGACATGAGGCCTCGTTCGCAGCATCGCGCCCGAAGTCTGTATGCCCACTCACAGTCATCATATTCGCATAAACCGAACCCCTGATGAATCCAGCCCGCGATCTCCACCGCCTCGCGCCTGAACATCTTCGACACCATCGCGAGCCCGGGCTTGAGCCGCACCGTGTGGCCGTTGCTGAGCTGTTCGCTCCACTCGGGGCCCCACTCCGACACGTTGTCCTTGGCCGTGAAACGCTCTGGCGTCTTCGCCGGATCCGGGACGAAGTGGTAGATGCTGACACTCATGCGGCGCTCGTCGCGGAATAGCACCTCCGCGGCGTCCCGCAGGACTCCTGGATTGAACGTCATGTCGCAATCCGTAACCAGGAAGGCATCGCCGCTCGCCAGCGCGATAGCTCGGTTCTGCGCCCACGCGGCCCCACGGTTGACGTTCAGCCGGCACTCAATGAGCCGCACCGAGTGCAGTGTCGCGACCTCATAGAACATCGCCCGCATCTGCTGGTAGGCGGCGTCTGTGCTGCCGTTGTCGAGCCACACTATCTCGCGGATGGGCGCCCCGTCCAACGTGGCGAAGTTGTCATGAATGGCCCAGCCGACAATGTCGGCTCTGTTGTGCGTCACGCACAACATCGAGATCTCACGCTGGAGTTCTCGCAAGGCACTCACGGGACACTCTTCTCCGGTATCCCATCCTCTGGCTCTATGGTGAATGATCCATAAACAACATTCTCGTGCGCATCCTGAGTGAGATCGCAAGACATGATCCGACCAGCCACGCTGAATATGCGGCCACTAGCCATTACGGTCACGAGCGCCTCTGTCCCTTCGATGCATGCCTGCTGAATCGCCACAACGTCCGTGCCCATTTGGGGGGGTAGGTCAAACGTACATTTCAGCTTCGAATTCATGGCTCATTCTCCTGTCATCTTTGCGCATCGACCACCCGACGCACTATCCTCCGGCAATCAGGCTCATTCATTGACAGCTCCCCTTACGTCAACGAGAACTTCACGTCACGTTGAGTGACGACACCGTCCCGTACTTGCACCGCAGTATGGCTGTCGCCGCCCTCCCAGGTGAATACGATATCGGCGGATCCTTTAGTGCGCGGCAGGATCGTGTCAATCAGCAACTCGTACGAGTTCTCTGAGGACTCTCCGTACCACCAGAAGTTGGTGATTTCGACGTATCCATCTTCGTCTACGTCCGACACGCAATCATCGTCCGTCAGAAAGTTCACCTCGGGCAACTCAAACTCATGTTCTGTGGCCAGTCGCTCCCTTGCACTTTGCTCCATCCGCAACGGTCCACCGGCAATCACTTCGCTGTTGTCAATGTTGTAGCTCATTTCTCTGCCTCCGCAGAGCCCCGTCGCACCCGGGGCCCCCTGTTGCGTTGTTGCTGTTACGCGACCCAGTACACGGTGTTCTTCCGCTCGCCAGACTTCTTCAGCTCCCCTTCGGCGAGCAGCAGCTGGATCGCGTGCGACACTGCCGCGCGGGTCTTGCCCTTCACATGTGACAGCACGGCGCCGATCTTGACCTCGCCATTGAGTTGCGAGATGCACTTGAGTACTTCGGTTTTGAGGGCTGCAGTCTCGTCCTTCGTTGCACGCTTCCGCTTGCCTTTGCCCACCTCGTGGACCGATTCTCCGCTGTTCGGTGGCGCGACAGGCTCCACATTTCTGGCCTTCCGTGCCTTCCTGGGCCGTCTGGCCTTCGGCGCTGGCGCGCGTTCCGGCCCCTCGTCGACGTCCGACGTCGGGTCGAGTGCCTCGGCCACTACGCCAAGTCGTGCAAGTCGCGCGAAACCGCCGACATCCATCGCGATCTTCTGTGCTGATCTGATTTCTTCCAATGTGAACAATGTCAATACTTTTCCCATACTACTTTCTCCTGTTGTCGATCGTGCATCCGCTCGCTTTCCCGCCCAACGCTCTCGCGAGTCTTCGGGCCACGCATTCATTGCTGGCGCGCCCCATCAGCACGCCACCTTTGAGCACGCGCCACGGCAGTTCCGCGGCCCGCTTGTCGACATACGACTCCGCATAGTCCCGCTGAGGCTTACCATCGAATCTCACGCCTCCTCCTCGCGTGCGCGGCGCTCGTACGCGGGCTCGGGCCCCACGAGACACAACTTCCCGTCCCGGATGGTCATGGCCCCGATGACGGCCAGCACGAACTCGCCAACATCATCGTGCATGCTCAAGTACGTCATGGGCGCCGCGGCTTCACGGGTGGTCGTGACCTCCAGCCCATCGTCGGTTTCGAACGTCGCTTGCAGCTTAAGCTTCATCGGCCGTCTCGCTTATCATGGTCACAGCACACCCGACAGAATTGTCGTCCGTATGGGTCTGAGTCTTGGTTGCCGCAACAGCGCCAGCATTCTTCTCGAGCCCCAACATTCGCACACCACGGGTCCTTGTGCGTTACGCCGATGTATTCTCGCGCCATCGGCGCAGTCGGCAGCGGGCCTCTATCGTCTTTCATGCTACGGCTCCAACATCATGCATCTTCGCGTCATCCACATTCGCCACCCCACGATCGCCGCCCCGGCGGCATCTCGCGCGTGAACCGAGGTTCGCGACGGGAGGTCCGCGACGCTTGCTTGTAGCGTCCGCTTTACCACAGCATCCTGGTTGTCGCCAGCCTTCGACCGTCCGATCAGCGACATTCGCCACTGTGCTGGCGAGATCTCCAGAACATGGTCAGCTCGCCACCCGCAGATCTCGAGCAGCCGCCCCGCCATAACGGCGGTCTCGATGAGCTGCGCGTTGGCCTCCAGCCGGTGCAACGCCACCGGGGTCTCGACGACCGCAAGGTCTACTGTCCCGAGACCCTCCAGCAGTTCAATCCGTCGCGCCTGTTCAAGCGTTGTCGTGCCACCGCAGACCCATCGGGGTCTCTGGTGGCACATGTCCAGCACGGCCCAGCCAATATGGCTCTGTCCGGGGTCGATTCCGAGCACATACGTCATTTGATGTACCTCATGCCGAGTCATTGTGACTCGCTAGAAGAAATTGATGCGGCCATATGGAGGGCGCGGGAGGCTGGACCGGAACTGAGATGACTGCCAACAATGCTCCCAGATCAGCTGAGGAAACTTCCGGAAGAACGACTCGTCGTCTGTGACTTGTTCGTCTGTGAAAGCGAGCGCAATGTTCCATGGTGATCCCTTTTCAGCAATGAACCGAACCCATTCAATGTATGCGGATCCCCGCCTATCGATCTCCCGCTCGGCCGCGTGCCAGTCGTCCATCGCCCACGCATCCTCACGCTCGTGCCGGATGCATTCGTACAGCGTCTGGGCCAGCTTCTTGATTAGCCAATGGCGCATCGTGTCGTAATCGATCATTGGATTCTCCTTCTTCAAACCTCATCAAGCCGAAGGACTCGACGAAGGTTGTGTGCGTCCCACGCAAGCGCGTTAGCGATCGGGATACGGGGGTCCGTGTCTCGCGCCTCCTCGGCCATGGCGCCCAGGATGCGCTCCAGAGCACCCAGGTTCGTCTCCCGCTCGATGCGCTTCATGCGATACCGAACCAGCATGGCATCGACCGTGAGCGCTTCTAGGCGTCGCTCATGATGCCAGGTCCGAATGCGTTGGACAGCCAGCAGGAGCAACACCGTCCCGATCAACAGACTCAAGACCGCCAAGCCCATCCACAATTCCGACACTGCGTACATGTTACTTTCCTTTTCTAATCGTCCCAGTAGGATCCGTGTGCCGCGACTGCAATCACGAGTCCCAAAACAACTCCACTAAGAAACGCAATCAGAACCATGGGTAGCACTCTCCGTCGTCTTCTTCGTCCACCGCATCTGCTGGTGGCTCAGGGATCGCCGCCGCAATCGCTTTCCCGCGCGCCCACACGCTCCGGTGGAGTTCGATGGCGAAAGCTGGCCATTTATCGTCGTCCATAGTGATGCCGAGCACCTCCTTGACAACAGACATGACACTGATGTTGATACCATCCCATGCACCAAATGGAGGCAGTGGCACGAACACTACCGGTCGGCCCTCGTCGCGAAGCATTTGGAGTTCACTCCTAGAGATGGTCATGATCTCCTATCCTTCACACCCTCGGAGCGCACCGTGCGCACCTTCACTTTTCTACACCTTCTCTTCTTCCGCATTCCCGGCCTTCCAAACCTACGGCGATGCTCTCTGGTGAACAGGCCGATGCCAAGACCGTAGAAGTCACACCGGTACCCTTCGGCAGCCAGATTCTTGCCAAGTTCCATCGCCATATGGGGCGGGCAGAAGATGCATATGTCGCCACTGTCTTTGGTAGCGTACACCTTTGCTTCTCGCATCCGTCGATCGTTCTCTGCTCACGCGGAATCGTTGATACCTCCAGAGAAGCAATCGTGTAGTAGGCGTACACGTAGTTCAGGTCGAACGTAGATGCGAACCGGCGACAGGAGAGAAACCGGATTGAACGGCGGCGGATCGTCAGGCCATTGCATTGGATTCACACGCGCTTTCAACTTGATCATTCTTCGATTCTCCTGGCCTGGTAGACTGGATCCATGCGCCCCGAGACACGGAAGCGCAGCACTTCGCCGCCGGCCGCCGACTGCACGCAGAACACGCACTCAGCGCATTCGTAGGCAATGAAGCCTTCGTTCTCCGAGTCGTAGTCATCTGCGTATTCACGCGCGGCCGCTTCTGCGTTGTAGGCCCTTACGGTGGATGCATCCTCGGCCGTTTCATCTTCTTCCGCCCAGCACCGCCATTGCGGCGGGCAGACGTGGGGCTTGACGAGGATGAACCGTCCGCACGTCGGGCAATCACCCTGCATGGCTGACCTCCCTTAGTCGAACAGGGTCCAGCGGGATGAGTAGCGTAGCGTCCTCAATCTTCTTCAGGCCTTCATTGCTCGGATGCGGGTCATGAACGAAGTCTCCGTCTCGGAAGATGACGGCATGCCATCCACGTGAGCACTCGCCTCCAGCGATCCAGTAGCCACTAGGCAACCAGGTCTCGGACACATAACCCTGGCCGATCTCATCAAACTTTCTGACAATTCCAACTTTCAACATGAGGGGCCAATATCCGAGTGGCTTGAGCCATTCTGTGAACGCCGCAAACCAGTCCTCCGACCCTATGAACCACGGCACCTCATCGAGGGTAAGCTCTAGAATACTCGCCACGCACGCGGAAAAGCAATTGCCCTTCTTCTGACCGAACGTCGTCTGTTGTACAGGTTTCATCGGCAAAATCACCCTGCATGGCTGGCCTCCTGTCCTCCAGTCAGCTGAACGAATCGATCCATGAAGAGTCTCTCGGCTTTGCGTGGATCGACGATGGGGATGATCCGCTCGGTTCTCGGCCTTGCGGAAAGGAGGCCCCATTCATTCAGGTTAGCGCCCATCACGTCCCGTGCCTCGGTCGCTAGCAGCACTTCGTCCGCCCGCTTCACATCGAATGGAACATACCTAGGAAGCCAGAACCGATCCGCAATCGCCCACTGGATACGCCTCTCGATCTCGCAGTATGAAGGCAACTCTCGCTTCAACGGTCGGACAATGTCGCCACAGTACGCTTCGGCAGCGTCGTGCAGGAGTCCAGATAGCGCATACTGCGGTTGGCACTCTTGTGACACCAGTACGCTATGGTACGCCACCGAGTGGAACACCTGCACGTGCCCGCCGAATCTACAGATGTTCGACAGCGCGTGAGCGATTTCTTCAATGTCGATGTCCTCGGGCCGAGGATCGAGGGGCCAGAACTTTCGCCCCGTGTAGGTCTGCATCCAGTCGCCTTTTCGGTCCGTCATCAATTGGCTCATGGCTCCCTCTCGCGCGCTGCCGCTGTCTCGTCGGAGATCCCGAGCAGACGTTCAACACTAGCTCTAGTATCTGAATGCAGCAACATCTTGTGTTCATTGGCTAGATACCAGCCGAGCACGTCGGGCTTGCCCTGAGCTAGCCCAGCTCCGATCCAGTCGGCCACCATCTCGCGTACGTATCGATCTGGCATGCGCACAGCTCTGCCGGCGCCCATCGGGGCATCGATCTGAACCCAGTAGTTCCAGTGATGCGTATTACGATGTTGATGGTGCAACCACGCAACCCTAAACTCGTCGGATTCGCTATACTGTTTCTTCGATCCGACGAGTGCGTAGAACGTCCGGGCGTATGGCCCCCACTCGCTCGGCAGAAACTTTGACAGGTCGTGTATGAGCCCGCGCCAAAGCGAGCACCCGGTCTGGCGGCAGGCCAGCAGCACGTACCACTTGTGACGAAGCACGTACGAGAGATAGGCGAGGTGGGCTCTCATTGGAGGCCTTCGGACGAGTCCCGTAGCCATTGGATCGCCTTCTCGAGTCGTTGTGTCGTGCGTTCATAGCTGCCGAGCACGCAGAAGCCGCGCCGAACTTGCACGGCGTGTTCGAGCTTCTCGACGGCCTCGGTCACGGTTTTGCAGGCGATAATGAGCATGGGAGCGTTGTGGTAGCCAGCGATCTTGCGCTTGGAGCACCGCGCGGCCCATGCATTGAGACGGCCTGAATCGGGTCCAGGGTCTTCCCAATGAGGGATACCGTCAACGATCATCTGGCACCTCCTGGCATCGCGGGGAACTCGGTCCAGCGCCTGCCGTCAAGCTCCGGCGTCGTCGGGTGCACGCAGACGAACGCGCAAATCTGCGGAAGGTACAGGTTCGCTGCGACGTGCATCGCGTTCCACCCGTAGAGCGTAAGGTTGCCGATCGTCATGTGTCCGCCGAGTTGCTTCGCGCAGAAACGATCGATCGTGTTTTGAAGTCGTTGGATCACTTTCTGCATCGTCATCAGAACGCCTTCCCTCCGTGCCTATACGGCCTAGATTCGTTGAATCTCATCTTGAACGCAACCGCTCGGTCGAGATCCCAGCCATAGGCGTCGGCCATGTGCAGCAGACGAATGAACGTGTCGGCGACCTCCTCCTCTTCGGCCGAGATCTCCGGCACATGCTCCGACGGAGGGTTGTGATGCCGCATCGCCTCGAGCAACTCCGAAAGCTCAGAGTGAACCAGCGCCACTGCCTCGCCCTTATTGGGCAGACTCCAGCCGTGCGCCTCTGCGGTCGCGCGGCATTTCTTTGCCAATTTGGCAAACGTCATTGGTTCGCGGATCGCACTCACTTTGCACCTCCGTCCTGACCATCCGAGCAATGACAGACGACAAGCCCGTTTTCGTGGACCTCCAGGACTGAACCTGGATCACAATGACAATCGCCAGACCATGACGACGGCTTGCATGCCTTGGGTCTGCATGGATCGCATGCCGCAATCAGTACCGAACAACACAACGCCATACGGATCACTTTGTTCATCGTCATCATCTCCCGCTGCTGCCAAATCCCTGCGCGCCCCGCTCGGTCTCGTCCAGCTCCGCGACCTCGATGGGTTCCGCCATCACGACAGGTGCGATCACTAGCTGGGCGATGCGGTCACCAGGCCAGACCGTGAACATGTCGAAGCTGTGGTTGATCAGCCGACAACCTAGTCGGGATGAGCACCCGCTGCCCTGGGTGGATGTGCACATTCGTTGCTTCATCCAGGCACGCATACAGGTCGAGTCCGGCCGAACCCGCGGTGGCGCGCGTGGGGAGCTTCGCTTCTGGCGACAGCTTGCGGAATTTGATCTGCATTAGACGACTCCTTTGCAGTTCTGGCACTTATCCCACCTAGTGCCGTCTCCGTTACTACCTCTTACCCATCCGGGAGCCGTACGTCCTTTGAGCAGCCACGACGGAGGTCCACCAGAGCGTGTCCTAGCTGACTTCGTCGTGCCGCACACGTCGCAGATGATCCGGCAATCGCCATCGGGGATCCCGAGATGCGCCATTCCTATGGTGGAACACCGATAGCTCACTTCGCGCCTCCCATGTTCGGCCACTCGCGCCACTGACGGCCGTCAAGCTCCGGCTCTGGAAGTTTGTTGCCACGCGCGTCGACCCGCTGCTTGAAGAAGAAGGCAGTCCCGTATCGCTGGCATTCGTCGCGAAGCACGCGCACCCAATCGTCGTCCATAGGACGCGCCTTCGGACCCGACTCGGCCCCAGTGATCACCCAATCGAGATTATCGATCCAATCGGCAATGTCGATCGGTTCGAGCAGGGGCTCCGCCGACAGGAAGTGCACGACGGCAGGCGCGGCAAGTAGGTAGTCCAGATTTGAGTCAACGGTCTTCTGTGTCCCTCCGCTGGTCCCAAGCCACACATTTGCCAATGGGATCCACAACGGCATCATACTGCGGATGTTCTCTGGCCGCTTCGTGAGCAGAAGCCAGTCCAACGACGGCGTTTCATCAACAAGCTTCCAAAGCTTCTGTCGCTCAGGTTCCAGTTCCGGACGGTCTTCGAACACATCGGCCATCGAGGCACAGAAGACCTTCCGTCTCACGCCATCGCGCGCCGCCTCGGCGTTCCACTTCAGCGGCTCGGCCCAATGCTTGGCGCCGAACAATCTTCGCTCTGCCGCGGGGCCCCACTGCCATCCTGTTCGTTTGGCAAACGCTTCCGCGTAGCAGTGCTGGCATTCGGGCGCTACGCGCGAACAGCCCCACCATGGTGAGAAAGTGTGATCGGTCCATGCGATCTTAGTAACCTTGCCCATCACTCCGTCTCCACTTCAGCAACGGGTCTGGCTCACCACACCCGACCTTTGGGTGCCAACTCTACCACAGTCGCCAATACGATTCATCACTTGGCCCTCGATTTTCGACGACAATCGACAGCCGCACATCGGTCCCGTGGCGGCCATTGGCGTGAGACTGCAAGCAGCTCCACCTCGTCGTCCGGGAACTCCGACCCAATCTTACCGCCAGACATCGGGACTCGGAACGACACCTGCGCCACAGGGTACCGGTACACGTCGCCAGGCCACAAGTCTTCGGCGCGGATGCGGAGCGGCGTCACTTAGACTCCGTCGCTTTGGCGATCGCTGCTTCGATCTGATCCGCAAAAGCGCGCTGTCCTCTGACGTTGACGCCCATCACGATCCCAAACTGGATGCTCTTGTGCATCCACTCGAGCGCCGTCCTGCACACCTGCAGCAATTCTGGTGCCGCCGCGATGAGGCGAGCATCCTCCTCGTTTCCTGTCAGTATATCACACACGGTTCCAGCGTATTTGTCGAGTACGGACACGGCCGCGCCGTTGCGATCAATACCGATATCCCACGGTCCAGCGGTATGGCTCATCGCGAACCTCCCTTCATCGCCTTCAGGCATCTTGGGCACGTCACCGCTTCGTCGCGGTTTGTCCACGTGGCCCGCTTCAGGTTGATCGTGTATGGACGTTTGGCGCACGCTGGCGATACACCGCCCGATGGATTCATCAGTCGCGCTCGGTGGACGATCTTCGGCTTTCGCGTTACCATTCCGTCTGCTCGCAATACCGCCATCACGGCACCTCCGTGTCTTTTCGCCGTTGCTCTTCCAACGCTCGACAATGAGCTTCGGCTTCCGCCTCTCGCGCCTCCGCCTCAACATTGCGCATCTCGAGCCCACGCTTCAGCATCTCGCGGTAGAGTTGATCGGCGCGGACATGCTGCACCACGCAAGCCATGGCCACTTCCTCGGGGATGTGGATGTCGGTAGATCGCGATCCGGCCGCGTCGCCATCTTCGTACAACTCCGCAAGGTTCAGCTCCGTCGTATACCCCTCAGACTTCTTGGCCCACCATAGTGCGCAGTTGCCGACAACTTGTCGAGTGTCAAGGACGTAATGCCTACCCATCATACACCTTCCTCTCTCGGCTCTCCAGCCATCTGGCCAACAGCCTCGTGGTTCCCCACTGCGTCGGCGCGGGCCCGACGTACTGCCGCACCCGCTTGCCGCCAACGCGGTGCTCGGGCCCGTAGGCGTGCCAGAGATTGCCCACTCGGCACACGCTACCCTGGCCCTTGCGGCGCTTCATGGTCCTTCTGACTCCTTTTCAGTTGCGCCAACTTCATCTCGCACTGTGAGACGGCGCAAACTACCAGCGATTTCACAATCTGGTCGTACAGCGAGTTCACAGACGGTGGCCGTTCATGCCAATCTCTCAACCGCTGTTTCAGGAATTCAAGCTCTTGCAGTACGTCATCGACATCGCATTCAAGCGCCCCGTTTGAGAACATGTGGCAATCTTCACATGCCATGAATACAGATTTTTCTTCTCCCATCACGCCACCTTTCTGTCTATATCAAGTGTCCGATCCACCACCCATCCAGAAGTCAGACAAGTATGGGCTCTCGGTGAAGTCCGCATCCACCGTCATGCCGGTCAGCCATTTCGTCACCCTTACGTCGGCGGTGGTCAGCGGTACGGACGTCTTGACGACATTCCCTGAGATGCGGGAGCAGTCATCCGTAGGGAACTCGCAGGTGCCGTTGCGTTTCAACACGCACTCATGATTCTGCTTGCTCAGAACCTCGTGGGCGTACGGCAGCTCCGTTGGCTGATTCGGCTGCATGGCGGCCTTGAAGGCAAGGCACTTAGGACCCATCGGGCAAGCTCCGCACCCTACCTCGTCTGGTCGGTAGTAATGAGCATTGTAGTCTCGTGCCAACCCGTGCACGTACGAGACAAGGCACGATGTCTTACGAAACAGCGGGACCCCGTAGTAGCCGGCGGCACTGCGGATCCGTTGCTCCACCGCCTCGCCGATCATCTTCTTGTGTCCAAACCTGTAGCCAGGATACGGTTGAAGCGGTAGCCCGGTGGCCTCCCAGGCCGCCACCACGCCCGGCTTACCCTGCAGACCCGAGTACCCGACTGCCATCTTGTTCACGTACGCCTGCCACATCACCCACGTGATGGCCTCCTGGGAGTCATTGACACTGTAGACAATGGGCCGGAACTCGATTGAATACTTGGGTCCTTGGCGCCTGCTGGCCTCTTCCAGATTGCGGCAAAATTGGCGTCTTGATCCTCCGTCCAAGTAGTGGTCGACGCCGAACGTTGAAAACGCGAAGTGGAGGTCAAGGTCGAACGTTGCTCGTGGGAATGCGATGTAGGCTCCCTTTAGGATCACCACCACGGGACCGGTATGGCGGTCGCGCTCCAGCGCACTCAAAATATTGACCGTCGACCTGACCTGCAGCGTTGGGTCTCCGTACAGTAGATTGACCGCCACCGGGAGCGACCTGAAGATTGTGTTCACCGAGCTTGGCAGCGTTGTGAACTCCATCCCGTCAGTCGACCGGTCAAGCAAACGGCAATAGCGACAGCCAAGGCAGTAACCCAGTGACCTGCCCATCAGGCAGAATGACTTTTGAATGTAGAGTGAATTGATCGTCATGACTGCCTCCTGGGTACGAACCGCCGCACTTCCGACATGTGAACGGTGTCGAGCGCCGTCCCGACCGTCTTATCCTCGCACCCGAACACCAGCGCGATCCTGCGCTGACTCCAGCCCATCGTGTACAGCGTCGCGTACATGACCTGCCGGGCCTTCCGGCCTCGCGTGCCGCAGTGCGGGTCTACCAGCGCCCGCTCGAGCGCCACGCCATAGTGCCGGCAGATCGTCTCGGCCAGCGGCAGCATGCCCGCGGCCTCCAGGGCGGCGCGGATGGTCATGCTACGTCCTGCTCCTTTCCGGTGTACGAATCAAAACGAGTAATTCTCCCGTGGAAAAAAAGCTCAACGACTCCGCACGGGCCTCCGCGGTGTTTGGCGATGATCAATTCAGTCTTGCCGTCACGCTTCATTTCTTCGTTCTTCTTCGGCTCTCTGTATAGGAACATCACAACGTCAGCATCCTGCTCCAAAGACCCCGTCTCCCGAAGATCCGACAACTGCGGCCTACCCTTTCGTTGCTCGATCGCTCGATTCATCTGCACAAGCGTCAGCACCGGGATCTTCATCTCCTTGGCTAGAATCTTCAGCCCCCTAGAATTTTCCGCAACAGCCTGCTCTCTGCTCCTGTGCTTGCTTTCACCTTCGCGCATCAACCCAATGTAGTCAACGACAACCAACGCTAATCCAGCTCCCCCGCCTCTCTTGATCTCCAGATCAACACGCTTCGCTTTCGCGCGCAACTCTGACAACGACAAGTCCGCCGTGTCATCAATCCAAATCGGGTATCGAGCCAACACAATACCAGCATCATTTAGGCCAGGATCTTCCTCCTTCGCGACAAGCCCAAGTGAGATCTTCTTCAGGTCAACTCCCGACAGAGCAGCCAACTGTCTGTCGGTAACCTCCTGCTCGTCCATCTCCATGGAGAAAAATGCCACCGCATACCCGTCGCATGCGACTTTCGTCGCGATGTTGAGCGCAAGCGCCGTCTTGCCCAACCCTGGGCGTGCTGCAAGTAAGTACAACTTGCATCCATTGAGCCCGTACAGGATCCCATCCAAATCCTTAAACCCTGTTTCAAGACCCTTGGCCGTGCGACCTGCCTTCATGAGCATCCACAGCCGGTACTTGTCGCTCAGTACTTCACTGACATGCTTGATGGTCAGCATGTTCCCAGCGTCTGCGATCCCTCGAAATGCTTCTACCGCCCGATCGAGAAACACTTGTGCGTCACCACTATAGCTGTCCCATGATGCCGCAATCTTCCGCGCCAACGCTCCGGTCTTTCGCAGCCTCGATCGATCGCATACTCGACGCACGTACGGGTCGAGACCGTCATCTTCGGCGGGCGCCTGCGCAACATATTCTTCGATGGCCACGACAGCAGCATCCCGTGTCTTACCCACCTCACTGAGCCGTCGTTTGTCCTGCAACCACCCAACAACAGTCCCTACTGTCAATTCTGTTTGTTGGTCGGCTAGCGCGCACATAGCCTGCCACATTGCCCGGTGTCCGGACGTGGAAAAGTCATCATACGTCATCTTGGCGCGCACAATGTCAAGCAGAGTTGGTCTTGCGAGAACCCACGACAGCACCACCCGTTCTGGGTCGTACCGGCCTACTTTCCGCAATGGGACATGCTCGGCCGTCAGGGAATCATCTTCACTCTGGTCGTCCTGGATCGCTGCGCGTTCTTCATCCTCGTACACTTGTTCACGAGTCTTGGACCGATGCTCAATCCCCGCCGCTTGCCTAGCCGATACGACTTCTGACTCACTGAAACAATCGAGCCAGTCCTTGCTGGTGTACCGGTCATGCCCGCAATTCGAATGCTTACAATCAATCCACCCAAGCTCGTGCCCATACCCTGGGGCAAACAGCACCGTAGACGAATCGAATGTCGAGCCTTTGCTGTGCTCGCTTTCGCGTGGACACCGAATGAGCCACTGACCACGCTGCTTCTCGTCCCCAATGTCTCCTCGAGCTCGCAATGCGTAAAAGAAAAGCCCATCTCCGCTGTAGTTCGAAGATGTCGCCCCGGGCAGCACTTTCCGCTCTGGCTTCTTTTTGCTCAGCGCCTCGGCGGCCGCCATGTCGGGTGCCGATGGATTGCATGCCCAGACTCCTATTGCCGTTGGAGTTCCAATGGTTTCTCGTCGCTCAGGATGATCCCCCTCTCTTGTAGCGTGCGGCAACCGATAGAGCCGTTGCCAATCCTTACACCCCGGATCTGCCACGATTCCAAACCGTCGGCTCAGATACGCAACCCACCGAAGATAGGTCTGTGTCCAGCGCTCACCATCGGTTGCATTTCGAATCACGAACGGTTCGGGCAGCCGGTAGAGAATCCGGTAGCCTCCTCGGGTCCGAAACACGAACGGGTGAGGATGCTCTCCTGTCAGGGTCGAGACTTTCTCGATCTCGCCAAGCCACCATGCCTCGCTAGCCGAAATCCCAGGTTCTCCGCCGGCAGCCTTGTGGGCCGCGGGGCAATCGCAATCAAACAGCGCCAACTGCATCGGAACTCCGTCAGGCAACTGCTCGAGCGCATCGTCGCGCAGACGGCGTTCAACGTGAGGTACCGAATAGCCAGCCGTGTGGGCATCCGTTCGGAACTCACGTGTGAGCGCATCCTCGAGCGGCATGTACGGACAGCGAGCCCCCTCCGGTTTCCCTTCTCGGTCTGGCCACGCCAACACCCGAGCGTACGGCATCACGCAGACCAGTGGCGTCATCGGCCAAGTTCTCCCTTCCGGAAGCGCTCAAGGAGCGGACTCGGCCCAGGAGAGGGCGTCTCCGGATCGTCCTCAGGCTCCTGGTCGCGCCGGACTGTCGCGCGCTCGATCGCAGGCCCAAGCCACTGTGTGTTTAGGGGGTGGTTGGCCTCAGCCACATGGCCATCGGTTGCGAAGTACTCACGCAGCCATGCCCTACAGGTGGCCTCAGGATCGCCTTGGCCTAGGTCGATGGCCTGTTGCCCCAACCAGGCCAAGATACGGTCTTGGCGAGGCTCCAGGGCGCCGCGAAACGGAAACGCTGCACCTTTCGCTGCCAGCCACTCGGTCGCCCACGCCTTCTTGCCAACGTCGTACGGGCGATGTACGGGCGCGCTCTTCTCTGAGACGTTCTCCTCGCTCTCGATCTCTGGAAGGTCTTCTCTTCCAGATCCCCGATCCCGATCCCGGCGCGCGTCTGCGCGCGCGCGAGAGTTGCTTCGATTGTTTGCTTCGTTTTCTGGAAGCAAGTTGCTTCCGTTTTCTAAGCAAGTTGCTTCAATTGTTTGCGCCTCCGGCTTCTGTCTCCTTGACTCTCCTGAGCGTTTCCCCCCACGTCTACCAGCCTCCGATCTTGAGGCACTAAGCTGTTCCTGCTGCTCCACTGAAAGTGGTTGGAATTCACCATAATCGTGAACCCGAAAACCTCCGTTCGTGGGTTCCCATAACCCTACATCAACCAGCTTGGCGGCAAGCTTTTGACTCTGAGCATCGGAGTAGCAGGCATACAATTTCCTCACTTGCTGCGAAGGGATGAAACCAGTCTTCTTCTTCTGTCGGTTGCAGTACATGAGCCCGCAAGCCCACAACCATGCGGCTAGTCCACCGGCCTTCACCAGCTTCTCGTTTTCGCTGGCGAGATCGTCGATCTTGACCCAGGTCATGCGTCTTCCTCGCCTCGGTTTTTGCGATCCATGTCGGTAATGACTTCGTGACATTGATGGCAAACGGAAACCAGATCGAACATCGGCTCGTCGCCCAGATGTGCGTACGTTAAGTGGTGCACTTCTGTTGCGTAGTCCCCACGGCAACGGACTCTGGCTTGGCACACTCGGTTGTCCATCCGTAGCCGTTCATCGGCTCGGGCTCGCCATTGAGCACTAGACAGGTACTGCGCGTAGTCATCCCACCACTGCTGCCGTTTCAATCTACGGTCAAAGTCAGCCTGGTCGTGACGTTGATCGGCCAACTCGCGCCACAACCGATCGGACAGCTCAGCGTCGTACCATGGTAGGGAATCTACATCTGGAACCGTCGACTGCTTGACAGCTCTCCAGCCTCCACCACAGTCAAGGCATTGAAGCCCAACCACGATTGCTCCTCCGCTGATCTGACGTCGTCGCAATTCGGTGTTGGTGTGCTGGCATTCGGATGGTTGTGGTGAAACTGTAGACATCTTACTGCTCCCGTTAGCGCCCAATCCCTTCAATGAACCGCACCATCCTGCGCTGGTCGTCCGGCGTGAGCAGCATCTCGCTCATGCGGCCAAACCTGCAGGTGCGGCGGAACACGTACCGGATCGCCGTCGCGACACGTTGCCAGCATGAGCGCTCTGGCCGCATGATGATGTCGATGTAGAGGGCGTCGCCATCGGATGCGCCCGGGAAGTACGTGAGCCTCAGCGCATGGTCGAGCGCGCTGCAGTGGCAGATGAAGATCTCTTGTCGCTTTTCGTTCACGGCTTCCCTTCCTCCCGCCCATCCGGGTGCGCTTCGCCACATTGCTCCACCCACCACCGTTGCCACTTGGGATCGCGCGCCAGGTCCTGCAGGTAGGCCGCGCAGGCGGCCCGCATGGCGCCGTACCCCATGGCGGTGGCGAGCTGCGAGGCATTCCGGAGTGTGGTGCTGGAGTGATCTAGTGGGAAAGACGATGGGTGACCGCTCACGGCTTCCCCGTCTTCGCTTTGGCCCTCAGCCTCGCCAGCTCCTGCTCTTCTCGAGCCAACTGCTGGCGAGTTGCCAAGACCTTCCCCTCCTGCAGGCCAATCCGCCACGCCCAACAGGCTTCAGCGGTCGGGAAGTATGCATAGTAGGAAGCCACCTTAGGTTCACGTATTCCGCCCTCCCGAAACACATACATAAGCGTTTCCTTCACAATTTCGATCGGCTCTGGAGCGTCGCCGTAGACGCAAATTCGGTACCAGATCATCAGTAGTCCTCCTCTTCGTAGTCCTCATAGTCCCAGTCATGTTCGTCGCGGAGCGCGTCGAAGATCGCCCATCTCGCCTTCTCGTTTTTGACTTGGCAGCCTGGGCATAGGGCGTACAGCACGGGCTCATCGGCCGCCCGAACCACTTTCGTGAGCTTGCGCTCTCGACACCAGTCGCACAGGGATTCGGTGCCGTTGCCTCCGTTGGCGGCGTTCCAGCACAGGTGGCAGCCGTAGACGCCATCGAAGCATGGGCCTCTGTGTAGGTCGCTCCGCTGGTCTTTGAGCTCTGCCGGTGGACCCAGCGATAGGTCATGCATTGCGCTTTGCTCCCTTGTTGCGCCACAGTCCTCTGACGACATCGACGATCAACTTCACGGCTTGACCTCGAACGAAAGTTGGTACGGTTCGCGGAGGAAGTGCGCCCGAAGTTTCGCCGTCCACTCGTCCGTCGTGGCACTCTGGTGCGCGAAGATCTCGATCAGCTGGACGTCGTTGCCAATCATCTCGCGGACCTTTTCTTGCAGAAGCTGGTGATGGTTCTGCCCGCGCCTAGGATTCGGGTTGCGCTTCTTGATTTCGTCGACAACCTCATCGCCTAGAAGGATTCGGTACAGCCGATCGAATACACCGCGGAGTGGAGCGAACATCTGACCCGTCGATCCAACGGTTGGCCATCGATGTATGCGGCAGATCTCCGCGACTACACTCGGGCCCCATAGGCGCTCCCAATGACGGCGCTCGTCGAAGGCGAGAATGCGAGACTCAAGGTACTCGTAACGTTGGACGTCCTTCTTGACCTTACCGAAGGCGACAATGAGCATTCGTCGCACGTCCGCTGATTTTGCGGTCCGGCTGAACATCGCTACCAGGAGGGCCTGTGGCTCATTCAGGTAGTAGTGCCCAGCGTGCCGATGCCCTTGTTTTTGGCCTTTTGCGCCCCCCAGCCACACCAGTTCGCCGTAGCTCTCAAGCTCCACTGAGTGGCTCTCGATGAGATGACGAAGCTCCTTGAGTCCGGCAAATTCGAGCCACTTCGCGAGCTCAACATCACTGACTCTCGCTTCCCTGTCTGCGAAGCCAACGGCAAAGTTCAACCCATCAACCGTCTTCGTTGAAAGCTTATCGCTCACGGATTCCTCCTTTGATAAAGCCCTCTGACAGGATCCACCTCGACGAGGTCGAGGCATCGTGGGCACCCTCGCTTCTTCGGCATGCCCGGCCAGACGTCAATCGTGCTGGGCGGCAGAACAAGGAACACGAGATCGGCGCCACAACGGCACCGATTCGGGTCCCCCGTGACCGTAGGCGGCGCCGGGACGACCGGTGAGGGATCCCACCGCTCGGCAGCTCGGGTCAGGTCGGCGGACTCATGCTGGGACCGCACAGGCGGCGCGACGGGCGTTGGCGACGGCTGGGGGGCGCGCGGGGCGAACAGGTCGAGCGAGGTTGGCTTCACCGCACCACCTCGCAATCCTCGGGCAGTGCGTACTCCCAGGACGAAGAAGTCGAATGCGTTGGGTTGAAGATGACGATCAGCAGCCTGTCCTCGGCCCCCGAGACGGCGCAGACTGACCCTAGATGGGGGCGCTCAAGGATGACGCGCTTCCCTCCCTCCCGGATGGCCGAAACATAGATGCTATCACCGACAGCAAACTGAGGCTTGACCGCGGTCACTTGCCCCTCCTGCTCTGTAGCCAAACGTCCTCGCCGATCATCCACGCGGCGGCCATGATGACGAGCCAGACCATACCGTACACCATCCCCATGATGACAAGCGCGCACGCGAGCATGAGTGTGACGTCGAGACAGCCGCCGAGGCGGAAGGGGTTCATGGTTGACCTCCGAAAAGGTTCTGCTGTCCTTGCCTGGCTGCCGCTAGGGTCATTCCAAGGGTCTCGGCCTCGCAACGTTCATGGGCGATTTGGGCCCAGTGCTGATCTTTCTCGATGCCCACCGCTCGCATCCCGAGGCGAAGTGCGGCCACTAGGGTCGTGCCAGATCCGCAAGTCATGTCGAGCACGATGTCGTTGGCGACAGCGAAGTCCGACAACACTTCGACCATCAGGGCTTCTGGCTTTTCCGTTGGATGAGCACCGATCTTGTTGACGGCTCGAAGGCATGTCGTGTTGTAGTACACACGCGAACTGTTGAGCCATTTTCTACCTCTGGAGACCGGTTTGGACATCAAAATCGCCTCGGATCCAGTCGGCGGAGCATGCCCACTGAATTGAGGGGAAGACCATCGGATCCATGGAATGGATCGACGGTAACTGCCGCCGGAAGCCTCGATCGACAGTCGCCAAAGCCACGTTGATTCCCAATCGGAGAATAGCGCTATCCAGCCTTTAGCCACACGACAAGCGTTGAACGAGATGGCGTGCCTAAGGGACGGTGATAATGGATCAAATCCACAATCACGAGCCACCACCTCTTTCCCGTCGCCTAGATCACCCGACCCAATCGTTCCCACCATGCCCTTGTGAGTGTGTGACGAATATGGGGGGTCTGCCACAACATGGTCGATCGATTTGTCGGGGAGTGCGCGCAGAATATCTCGGCAGTCAGCATTGACAACGCACCACCGCTGCTCACCCGACAGGACCTTATCGACGGAGTCGCCCACTACTCCTTCCCGCCCTTCTTGCCGCCCCTCAGCTTCACCGGCTTCTGACCCGGCACCTGGACCGTCACGGTCGCGCCCGAGGTCACGAGCTCGTCGAGCGTTGCCTGCACGTTCTCTGCAAACAACTTCGTCTGTCGCGGGTCCTCATCCGCCCCATCCTCTTCGAGCCGGCACGGCATGATGATAGCGTCCACATCCAGAGGATCAGCCGTCTGGGCCGTGACGGAGATCGGACTCTCGGCGCCGTGGAAGGCGAACTTGAGCGGGACCGTGTCGTTGGCCGCTTGGCTGAAGGCCTTGCCGATCTTGGCCAGCAGCGTGGGCGACAACCCAATCTGCGCCATGTACTCGGTCGTGGCCGACTCTTCTGGCCAGACTTCAAACACATCGGGCGACGCGATCTCCGCGACCCAATGCCACTCAAGATGGCCGCGGTGGTTGACCTCGAGCTTGGCCATCCGGTCGTCGCGCACTAGCTGCGCCGGGTGTTCGCATGCGCCGATAAGGCCCAGCACGGCTTTGCAGTCGTCAAACGGAATGCGGAATCGAAACCCCGGATCGATGTGGTTCGTCTCTTCGGGCTTGCGCCGCACCCTTGCGGCCCAATGGCCATCCGATGCCGTGGCCCAGACGAGCGGACCGCGGACTTCGAAGCAGACCCCGTATAGCGACGCTCGCTCGGGGTCCGTCGCGGAGGCGTGGATCGCAACTTGAAGCATGAGTTTGAGGTGTTGTGCGTTTGAAAATTCGATCTTCAACATGGCTCCTCCTCGGTAGATGACTTTCCTTGTGCCCTCTCGTTTCGTAGCCGCTCAATCTCATCCGCTGTGTAGGTCAGCTGTCGCGATAAGTTGCGTAATGATCGCAGTGTTTCTTCTGGCAGGAACTCACCCAGAAGGTTGATCTCGCTGTGGACAGCAAACGTATTAGACCACCCGTCGGTATCCCACTTGATGCCCAGCTGAGCGAGTCGCGCCTTGAATCCGTTGACGTCGGCCATCAACCGCTCGGCGCGGGCCAGGCGCTCAAGCGATTCCTGTGCGGTCTTGCGCACGTGCCCCTGGACCATGTGCGCCAGCTCCTTGCGCGCTTCCGTCTGGTCCAACAGCTTGCGCATGGCCGCCATTCGCTGGTCTTTTGGGTCCTCGGCGGGAGCATCGCCCTTTGCCGCCTCCCACATGTCGCCGACGATGACCGTGCGGCTCATCAACACGTAGCTCATCAGCTGGCACAGCTTCTCAGGATCTGGTTTACGCGCCACCGGAGCGCGCTTGGTCACCAACCGCTCGGCGTTGGGCGACACCCAGTAGATCCCGACTTCGGCCGGCAGGTCTTCGCCCTTGATCAACCCAGCGGGGCACACGAACGAGAAACAGTGACAATATGGCAGATACCCGCCCCACTTCTGATCCTGCTCGAAGTCATGGCGCGAGACCTTTACCTCGTAGCCGAACGAACGCCACGGGCTCCAACTCTTAGCCAGCGCCCAGGCGTCGAGCCGCATGTAGTTATCGCCCCACGTCTTGCCCGTTTTGCACTCGGCGACGAACACGTCCTTGCCATGCTTCTTGGCCAGTAGCGCGACTACCTGCGAGGCATCGATTTTGGATTGAGATCTAGTCACTACTTCCCGTCCTCATCCAACAGCACGACCCTACTCGGATCCTCGTGGTAACTCGTGACCTTCTGGGATGCGCACCATTCGTTCAGAAGCTTCTGCAGCCCGTCGACGTCGCACTGGTCGTATGCGCCTTCATGGTGCTCCTCCAGCGCGCTATCGAGGATGCTGTCGGCGTCGAGGTGCAGCCTGTGCGGCTCGGTGGCGTTGACGTACCGTGGGAGATCTAACCCATGGTCCTCGCAATATTCGCGCA
>Ga0316628_100000270_pt1 | contig 32240 bp, 23 predicted proteins | sample OWC_Aug_M2_C1_D5_FD_207648 | JGI IMG/M metagenome (GOLD analysis project Ga0316628, IMG submission 207648) | Wetland soil microbial communities from Old Woman Creek delta, Ohio, United States - OWC_Aug_M2_C1_D5_C | ecosystem: Environmental > Terrestrial > Soil > Wetlands | place: USA: Ohio...
ACTTTTCATTGGCTTTTCTAATGACCAGCGGGAGCGGGACTTTTTGACCGTCCTTTTCCCTTTCCACGATGGTCGAAATGTCGATGTCCTCGAAAATGACGATGCTCCGCCGGCCGCGACGATAGGCGGCGACGCTTTTATGTTGAAAAACAGTCTCGCCGATGACTTTCAACAGCCAGCCGGTGAATGAAATCCTCGCTCCGCCGCGTTCATTCGATGCTTTGATCTTTTTTCGGGCGTCCGTGACGTCGAATTCGAGAAGCGCGGTCACATAATGCTTCGACTTCCCGAGCGCCCCGATATCAAACGTGGCGATCCGGGATAAGGGGAACTTGACGGTTGTTAGGTCGGAATGTTTCATCTCTCCCTTCCTACGGCGATTAAAAAAAAATGTCAAGAAATATCGCCCCCCCGATCGTCCGGAAATGGACGCCGGTTGTCCGAAAACGGACGCAGGGCCCCGTCCTCAATAGCAGCGGAAAAGACGAGCCCTGATGGCACTTTTCTTGCTGCAATGTTAAGGGTATTCCACCCCGGCCGACGGCGCCGGGAAATCGCAGGGAGGGAAAGAAAAATGATCATCCGGAAATTCTTAGTGGGCGCCGCGCTAATCCTCACGCTCCTTAATCTTCCTCCCGGCGGAATCGCCGGTTTCGCTCGGGAGACCCAACAAACAGGAACCGTAGTTTTTGAAAAGATCGGACAATTCAAAGACGGCGGCATGGTCGTGAACATCCTGGTCATCGGGAATCTCGCCTACGCCTGCGAGTTCGACAAGGGCCTTACGATTCTCGATATCCGCGATCCTCAAAAGATCGTTAAGTTATCCCAGCTCCCCGATACGGAACAGGCCCGCGGCATCGAAGTCGTGGGCCGGATCGCGTATGTCTGCTGCAATGTCAACGGATTGAAGATCTTCGACGTCGGCGAGCCGGCCAAACCGGTTTATCTCGGGTCGTACGAGGCCAGGGACGGCGATCCCCATCAATTCCTGGCGGCCGGGAAAAAAGCCTATATGACGGAATGGGACGGCGGAGTGGACATCGTTGATTTAACCGATCCCGCCAAGCCGAAATTCCTCGGTCAATATAAGAACGGCGGCCCGGCCTTTTCGATCCAGCTAGCGGAAACATTGGCCTATGTCACGGAATATAACGCGGGATTCAAGATCCTGGACATCTCCGACGCGTCGAAGCCCGTCCTGGTCGGCGAATTCAACAACGGCGGAGAAACCAATGCCCTTCACGTGGTCGACGGCAAGGCGTACGTCTGTGACAAGCTCCAGGGCCTGGAAATTCTGGACGTGACGAATCCCGCTCGGCCGCGCCACTTGGGGACATACGCCGGAGGGGGAAGCGTGGTCGGCGTCCGTGTGATCGGCGATTTCGCCCTGGTCACCAACTGGGAAAAGGGCCTGGAAGCCATCGACGTCCGGGATCCGGCAAAGCCGGTAAGGATCGGATCTTTTTCCGAAGGAGGACGGCCAAACGGTTTCCAAGTCGTCGGCGATTTGATTTATCTGGCCAACGGCCCCGACGGGCTGGGAATCATCAAGTTCAGTAAAAAGACGGCCTTCCCCTCACTTTAAGGAAGCGTCCCGGATTTTTCCAGCCAGCCGGTCCAGGAGATTCAAGGCTTCAAGAGGAGTCAGCCGGGACGGATCACAGCCCTCCAGCGCCTCCCGGATCTCCCGGAAGGCGGCCAGCTCGCGATCGTTCGCGAAAAGAAGCCCCTGCCCGGGGTCCGGTTTTACGGTTTCGGACATCGCCAAGGTCGGCCGTCCGGCTTCGTCCAGCTCGCGCTTTTCTAGGTTGAAAAGGATTTCCCTCGCCCTTACAACCACCGGGGACGGGATCCCGGCCAGCTTGGCTACATGGATGCCGTAGCTCTGGTCGGAAGGCCCGGCCGCGATTTTCCGTAGGAAAACGATCTCGTCCTTCCACTCCTTGACTGTGACGTGGGCGTTCTTGATGCGGGGATGGGTCAGGGCCAGCTCGGTCAATTCGTGGTAGTGGGTCGCAAACAGCGTCTTGGCCCGGACCTCCTCCCGGTCGTGGAGGTATTCGGCCACGGCCCAAGCCAGGCTTAACCCGTCGAAGGTGCTCGTCCCCCGCCCGATTTCGTCGAGAAGGATCAAGCTGCGCGGGGTGGCGTTGTGAAGGATCGAGGCCGTCTCGATCATCTCGACCATGAACGTGGACTGGCCGACGCTCAGGAAATCCATCGCCCCGATCCGGGTGAAAATGCGGTCGACGACGCCGATCCGGGCGGATTTGGCCGGGACAAATGATCCCATCTGGGCCAGGATGACAATCAGGGCGGTCTGCCGAAGGTAGGTCGACTTGCCGCCCATGTTCGGACCGGTGATGATATGGATCTGGTCCTCGCCCCGGTCCAGGTGCGTGTCGTTGGGGATGAAGGGCTCCAAGCCCATCGTCTCGACGACCGGGTGGCGGCCGTCGCGGATTTCCAGCAGGCCGCCGTCGTCGACTTCGGGCCGGACGTAATTCCGGCGCGCGGCCAGCTCAGCCAAACCCGCCAGAACATCGAGTTGCGCCACGGCTGAGGCGATCCGGAGCAGGCGGGGCGTTTCCTTGGCCACTTTTTCCCGGAGCTCGCCAAAGAGCTTGAATTCGAGCACCCCGATCCGCTCTTCAGCATGGAGGACCTTGTCCTCGTATTCCTTGAGCTCGGGCGTCAAGAACCGCTCCGAGGAGACCAGGGTTTGCTTGCGGAAGTAATCGGTGGGAACCTGGCCGAGGTTGGCCTTGGTGACTTCTATGAAATAGCCGAAATTCCGGTTGTAGCGGACCTTGAGAGACGAGATCCCGGTCCGGTCCCGCTCCCGCTTTTCGAGCATGGCGATGAACGATTTGCCGGAACGGCTGATCGACCGCAATTCGTCAAGCTCCGGGTTGTAGCCGTCTTTGAATAGTCCGCCCTCGGTCATGAGGAAGGCCGGTTCATCCAGGATCGCTTTTTCGAGCAGCGCGGCGACATCCTCGGCGCAATCCCAGCCGGCCCGGATTTCGGAAAGCTGCGCCGCGGAGAACAGCTTGAGCAGCATGAGAATCCCGGGCAGCGGAAGGAGAGATCGCTTGAGGGCGACGAAATCCCGCGGATGGGCCGCGGACAGGGCGATTTTTCCCGTCAGGCGCTCCAGGTCGAGAATCCCCTTGAGGGCCTCGCGGATTTCCGAGCGCTGGATCGTATCGTTGAGAAGCTCCCCGACCGCGTCCAGGCGCCGGCCGATTTCCGCCGGGTCAAGGAGCGGAGCCAGCAGCCGGTTTCGAAGCAGCCGGCCGCCCATCGGCGTCACGCTGAAGTCGATGACGTCCAGGAGCGAGTTTTCGACTTTCTGATCGCGGAGATTTTTAACCAGCTCGAGGTTGCGGATGGTGGCCGGGTCCAGGACGCAGGCGTCGCCCGCCGGAAGGAAGGAAAGGCGGTGGACCAGGGCCAGCGAATCCTTGCGGACCCGCTTCAGGTAAAACAGCAATCCCCCGGCCGCGGCCACGGCCCGCGCTTTCCCTTCGAGTCCGAATCCGGCCAGGGTCGAGACTTTAAAATGGTCGAGAAGGAAATGCCGTGCCTGGGTGAAGTCGAAGGCCCAGGGTTCGACCGGGCTTCGGACGATGGATTTCAAGTCGCCGTTTTTCAGGAAGGGCGCCGCCGCGTTCTCCTCCCCTTCCGGGTGAACGATTTCTTTCGGCGAGGCCTTGGCCAATTCGTCGGTCAGGCGCTTCGTTTCTCCGGCCGTTCCCTCGCAAACCCTCATTTCGCCCGAGGAAAGATCGATCAGGGCCAAGCCCCAGCCCTCGGGGTCGACGATCAACCCGGCGATGTAGACGTTTTCCTTGGCCGCTTCGGGATCGACTTCGACCGCGGTCCCCGGCGTAAGGATTTTGATGATCTCGCGCTTGACCACGCCCTTGGCGGTTTTGGGATCCTCGACTTGTTCGCAGATCGCGACCTTATATCCCCGGCGCAAGAGCTTGGCCGAGTACTGGGCGACGGCATGGTAGGGCACGCCGCACATCGGGACTTTCTGCCGGGAGGTCAGGGCAATCTCGAGGACGCGCGATCCGACGGCCGCGTCCTCGTAGAACATCTCGTAAAAATCCCCCAGCCGGAAGAACAAAATCGCGTCCGGAAGGCCCGACTTGATCCGGAAATACTGCTCCATCATCGGCGTGGTCGGATCGTCGGCGAACAGGCGGGGTTCGTCCATTTCGGGCGAATTATAGCACAGGTAAAAAGGCTAGATTTTCAGAGCCACGCCCCCCAGGCGATCAATAAGGCCGCGGCCGTGAAAATGAACGGGCAGAGCCTGAACGGGAGAGAGGCGACCCGGAATCCCGTGAACAGGGAGACGATCGCCAGCAAAATCAAGGATCCGATCGCCACGGCATAGATCGCCGAAGCGCCCGCAGAAGCGGGGTCGATTCCCGTCGCCGCCAGGACGAACGCGGCGATGGAAATGAGGGCGACGCCCTCAACGATCCACTCCATGGTGATGATGCGCTTGTTGTCCTCCGAGAGCGCGCCGAAGCCTTTTACCACGCCTTTCATGGCGAAGAGATGGGCAAAGCCCCAGAGCGCCGTCATTCCCGCCGCGATGTAGAGCACGATCGGATGCATGTGATTTCCTCCTCATCAGTAATACTTCTCTATCCCGCCAAAGCCGAACTGTTTGCCCTTGGCCGTCATCTTAACAAAATAATTCAAGCGTGTCTTGAAGGCATCCGGTCGGTTGCGAGAGCGGTCGATGAAGCCGACGCGGATGCGGATGTAAGACGGGGAAAACCTTTTGAAGTTTTCCCAGGCCTCCTTGTCCGCCTTGACGGCCTCGAGGATGTCGCGAGGGACAACGAACTTCGCGCCGATAGGATCATCTATCCTCGGCAATGTCTCCAGGACGTCCTTAACGACCTTGCCTTTGGCGATCAGAGCCCGCAAACGTTCGATGTTCGCCTGGGAATAGGGGCTTTTCGGATTTCGTCTCGAGAATCGCTGGGCGAAACGCTCATGGTCCACTTTCTTGATGGTGCTGTCGATCCAGCCAAAACATAGGGCTTCCTCGACGGCGTCGTTATACGGGAGGCGCGGTTTCCCCGATTCTTTCCGGTAATAGATGAGCCAGACGGATTTCTCTGTTTTGTAATTCGCCCTAAGCCAGGCCCGCCATTCCCGTCGGGTCGCGATATAGATCGTCTTATCAACTTCCATTTCCCGGTTCTTGATTCGTCAAGCGATTGCGTTTTGTTTTCGGGAATAAAAATACCGCTTGGCCGCCTCAACGGCCAAAATATAGAGCGCCGTCAATGCACAAACCGCCAAAAGCAGCGGCGCCGGTAAAGGAACAAACCCGAAAATGGAGGCGAACGGCAGATACGGGATGACGAGCGCTAGGACGATGAATATCAACGCGGTCCGCAACAGGAGCTTGCCCGGGCGGCTGCGGAAGAAGACCCGGCGCGTCCGGACAACTAGGGCGATGACGAGCTCGGTCAGAAGCGATTCGACAAACCAGCCGGTCCGGAACTTATCCGGCGCGGCATGAAAGATGAACAGGAGCGTCCCGAACGTCAGGTAATCAAAAACCGAGCTGACCAGGCCGAAAAGGAACATGTAATCGCGGATGAACCGGGTGTTCCAGCGGCGCGGCTTTTCCACCCATTCAGGATCCACGTTGTCTCCCGCGATCGTCGTCGCCGGAATGTCGGAAAGGAAATTGTTCAGCAATATTTGAGGCGCCAACAGGGGCAAAAACGGCAGGAAGAGCGACGCTCCGGCCATGCTGAACATGTTGCCGAAATTGGCGCTCATGGTCGTCAGGATGTATTTGATGGTGTTCGCGAACGTCCTTCGGCCTTCGTCGATGCCTTCGCAAAGGATGCCAAGATCCGTTTTCAGCAGGACGAAGTCGGCAGCGTCCTTGGCCACATCCACGGCCGTATTGACCGTAATGCCGACATCGGCGGCATGGAGGGCGGGGGCGTCATTGATGCCGTCGCCCATGTAGCCGATAACGTGCCCCGTTTTCCGCAGGGCCAGGATAATGCGTTCCTTCTGGTTAGGATCGACTTCGGCGAAGATCGTCGTCCGCTCCGCCAGGTGCCACAGGGCTTCATCGCGGAGGTCGGACAGCTCGCCGCCGGTCAGGACGCCGGCGACGGGAAGGTTCACCGCCTCGGCGACATGGCGGGCCACGTTCCGGTTGTCTCCGGTAATGATCTTGAGGCCCACGCCGCGCCGGGCCAGATCGGTGATAACCTCTTGAACGCCGGCTTTCGGCGGATCGAAGAAAAGGAGAAAACCGGAAAAGACAAGGCCGGATTCATCGGCCCGGGTATACGCGCCCGGCCTGGGCTCGACCGCTTTAACTGCCAGGCCGAGAACGCGGAACCCCTGGGCGCTCCATTCTCCGAACCGACGTTCGATCCCCGTCCGCGTCTCTTCTTCCAAAGGCCGAGGGCCGGATTCGGATTGAATGGTTTCACAGACGTTGAGGACGTTCTCCAAGGCTCCCTTGGTGATCAGCGTCCGATCGCCCCCCGGCCCGGCAATGACCACGCTCAGGCGCTTGCGGACAAAGTCATAGGGAATCTCATCCGCCTTTTGATCCGATCCGGTATCGATTCCGGCGGATTGTGCCTGGGCCTGGATCGCCTCGTCCAGGGGATTGCGGAGGCCGGTCTGGAAACGGGCGTTGAGAAAAGCGTACCGGAGAACGGCCGGGGACGGCCGCCCCGCCGGATCGAGCGCGCCGTCCAGCCGGACGACACCCGCGGTCAGGGTTCCGGTCTTGTCGGTGCAGAGCACGTCCATGCTGCCGAAATTTTCGATGGAATTCAGGCGGCGGACGATCACACCCCGCTTTGCCATCCGCTTCGTGCCGTGGGACAAGGTGAGGCTGATGATCGCCGGCAAAAGCTCCGGCGTCAGGCCGACGGCCAGGGCCAGGGCAAAGAGAAGCGAATCCAGCATCGGTTTGGCCAGGAGAAGGTTGGCCGCCAGGACGATCGTGAGGATCACCATCATGACCTGGGTAAGGAGATGGCCGAAGCGGCGGATGCCACGCTCGAACTCGGTTTCCTCGGGGCGCAGGCTCAGGCGCTGGGCGATACGGCCGAACTCCGTTTCCGGGCCGGTTCGGACGACAAGCATCCGGGCGGTACCGCCGGTTGCGCTCGTGCCCATGAAAACGCAATTTGTCCGCCCGGAGAGGACGGCCCGGGGAGGGACGATGCCCGGCTGCTTTTCCGCCGGGAAGGATTCGCCCGTCAGGACGGCCTGGTTGACGAAAAAATCCTTGGCTTCGAGAATCACGCCGTCGGCCGGAATCAGGCTTCCGGCGGAAAGAAGGACGATGTCGCCGGGCACGACTTCAGCCGAGGGAATGGACTGGGATTCTCCCCCGCGCAGGACGACGGATTTGACCCTTACCTGCGATTGAAGTCTTTCGACGGCCCGGCCGGCCCGGTATTCCTGGACGAAACCGAGAATCGTGCTGCCGAGCACGACGGCCAGGATGATGGCCGCGTCCGTCCACTCATAGACAACAAGCGAAATAACCGCGGCAAACACGAGGATCAGGACAAGCGGGCTTCGGAATTGGCTCAGGAACTGGTGCCAGGGAGACCGGCGTTTGCAGGCTCTAATTTCGTTCGGGCCGAATTGCCGGAGACGCCGCTCGGCTTCATCAAGAGCGAGTCCACCAGCCGAGACGTCGAGCTCGGCCAAGAGCCGCTCCGGGGCTAATGACCAGAAATCGCGCTCCAATCGGCTATTCCTCCTCCAATTTATCCTGATCGGCGACCAGAACGCCGCTCAGATTGATGCGCATAGCCGGAGTGTATGTCGGGATTGGCGGGCGTGTCAAACAAGGGTTTTGGCCCGAAATCCTATCCGCCGTATGGGTTTGGCCGGGGGCTTCATAAGTGGGCGAAGGACGTCGAAAACGACCTTGAACCGGGCATCGTAATTCTCGAAAGGGACGGTTTATTTCAAACGTTAGAAAACTTCTTGAACATTGCGACTTTCAGGCTGTCGTTGACGACGAGACAGGCAAAGAGGGCCGCGACAAAAATCGCGAAAATGTGCCCCCAGGGCAACGGGGCCAGTCCGGGAAGACCCAGGCGGGATATCGCCGTCCCGGCGATCACTTCCGCCGACACCGCTGCGCAAAAAGTGCGGCTGGGACGGGAGGACCAGAACCATTTCCGCTCCCTGGCCGAAACGATGGAAAAGGCCGCGAAATAGAGCAGCGTCAGAAAGCTGAAGGTGCTCAGGGCCGGGTCGCTCTCCGCCAGTCCGAACGGCTTCCAGGCGAGGAACAACAACAGCAGCGTTTCGGCCAGCATGGCCAGCCCGAGAGCCGCCGAAATCCCGATGGTGCCGCGGATGTTCCATGTCTCGGGCTTGGGGGAGGAACGGACGTTGTCGCCGGCCAACGAGATTTTCGCCAGATCGGTCATCAAGACCAAGAGGAGCATGGCGAAGGCGGAGACGACGAACCGGCCGGTGACGAGGAAAGCGACTGCCACGAACGCCGACTTCAGGATCGTCCGGCTGATCTTGTTGATGATCCACGTCAACATCCTCTGGAAAATCGCCCTCCCTTGGCCGACCAGGGCCGTGATATTCGTCAGCCCAGGGTCGATCAACACGACGCTGGCCGCGCTCTTGGCGATATCTGCGGCCCCCCGGACGGCGATGCCGACCTCGGCCTGGCGCAAAGCCGGCGCGTCATTGATCCCGTCGCCGGTCATTCCGGTGATCCGGCCCGCGGCTTGGAGCCGCCGCACGATAAGGTATTTATCCTCCGGAAAAACCTCGGCGAAGCCGTCGGTCCCTTTCAAAAAATCGGCATCGCCCGGATCGCCCGCGTGTTCGCCCGCTTTCAATTCGGCGACGCTCTTGATCCGGGACAAGCCAAGCCCCCGTCCGATATCACGAGCCACGGCCAGGGCATCTCCGGTCAGCATGATGACCGATATCCCGAGAGCGCGAAGCTCGGCGATCAGCCGCCCGGCATCCGGACGCGGAGGATCGGATAAGGATACCAGTCCGATCATCTCGAGCGGACCAGGATCGCGACCGCGGGCGACCGCCAGGGTCCGGTAGCCTTTCCGGGACGCATCGTCGATCCACGCGCTCAAAGCCTCGACGACCGCTTTGGGAAGTCCGCAGGCCGCGGCGACGGCGGTGACGGCTCCCTTCATGACCCGCATTTTCTCTCCGCTCTTTTCGATCACGGCTTCCGTCCGCCGTTTCTCCGGATCGAACGGCACAAACGAAATCGGCTTGACCGCGGCTTCGCCCTCAAAGACGCGGCGTTCGGCCGCGGACGAGAGAAAAGCCATATCGATCGGATCCTGGTTGGCTTCCCGGGAAGCGAGAGCCCCGGCCCAGATCGCCTCGGCCTCCGCCGCGCCTCCCAGCGGGAGCACGGAAACCACTGCCAGTCGGTTCTGGGTGATCGTGCCGGTCTTATCGACGCATAAGACGTCCATCGTCGCCGCATCCTCGGCCGCGCTGAGGCGGGTGACCAGGACACCGCGCCGGGCCAATTCCCGGGCTCCGAGCGCCGTACTGATCGTGAACATCGCCGGTAAAGCGACCGGAACCGCGCTCATCAGGAGAACGAGCATGAGCGGAGCGGTTTCCAAAAGGGGCAAGCCTCGAATCGTCGACAGGATGATCACCGCCGCGAGAAGGCCGCCGACGATCGCAAACAAGGCCCGGACCACGCGGGCGACCACGCTCTCAATATGGAGCTTCGGGCGGGCCAACTGGACGAGCTCCGTCGTCCGGCCGAAGACGGTCCGAGCCCCCGTCGCCAGGACCAGGCCGTTGCCTTCCCCCCGGCGGACAACGGATCCCGACAACAGAAACGCGCCCGGTTCCTTCCTGATTTCCGCCGATTCGCCGGTTAAGACCGATTGATCGACGTCTATGCCACCCGTCAACTGTTTGATGTCCGCAGGGACGATGTCGCCGCCACGGACACGGACGATATCGCCAGGGACGATTTCCCGGGCTTGAAGGATCCGCCACTCTCCTTCCCGAAGAACGCGCGCCTGGATCTGCAGGCGATGCCGCAGCGACTCGACGACGCCGGCGGCCCTGCGCTCCTGAAAAAAGCCCAACGCCGCATTGACGACGAGCAGCGCGCCGACAATCGCGAGATCGGCGGTTTTTCCGAGGACGGCCGAGAGGATCATGATGAGTTCCAGCATCCAGGCCGAAATCCCCCAGAATTTTTTAAGGAATGAGAGGAGGGGGCGCTCCTTCCGTTCCGCAACCTCGTTGTATCCATATCTCGTCCGACGGACGGCGGCCTCGGCGTCCGAAAGCCCGATTTTTGGATCGACTCCAAGGGCGGACAGCGCATCAGGGATGGAAGAGCCGGCCAAAGCGGAAGCTTCCCCGCGGCCGGCGGAGAACTCGTCAAGCGTCATCGCATATAGCCCGTGAGCAAGGCCCGTTCCCAGTCGGGGCGGCCTCGCCGCTTCGCCAGCTCGGCCATCGGCTCGAAATCATAAGGCACCGACACCAACGAGACGATCCAATCGTCTTTCGATTCTTCGATGACCGCATACCGCGCATCCGGCGAACCTGTTTCCACGACGTGGGGTTCGGGGAGGACGTCATCGTAGGCGGGAAGCCCGACGCTTCCCGGGTTGATGATCAGCTGTCCATGACGGGTCCGAACGGCGCGAGGCATATGGGAATGCCCGCAAACCACCAAGCGAGAGCGCTCGCCTCCCAACCGGGATTCGATTTCACTCCGGGTCGCCGGGCGGACGCCGCCCCGTTCGACGACTTCGAGGAGATATCGATTGTCATCGGCCGGCGTGGCGTGGCACCCAAATATCCGGGGCCCTGGCCTGATCTCGGAAGGAAGAGATCGGAGCCAATCAAATTCGGCCGGCGTCAGCTGCGAACAGGCGTATTCATCGGAAGCGCCCCTATCTCCCGGGCCTTGGGTCAGCATCCAGCGATCGTGGTTTCCGGCCGCATGAATCCACCCTGAAGCCATGAGAAATCGGGCCGTTTCCAGGGGCAGAAGCGGTCCGGAAAGGTTGTCGCCAAGGTTGACGGTCTGATCGACGCCGCGCCGGCGGATATCCGCCGCGACGGCTTCCAGGGCGGCTAAATTTCCATGAATGTCGGCGACAAGTGCGAGGCGCAAGGTCCGGTCTCTTACCTGACCCGCCGGTATCGGATGAGGAGCGACGCCGGCGCTTCCGGGATCTTGATCGAGAGGCCTTCGGCCGCCTCGCGCCCGCTTTTCACGACGGTGATCCCGTAATCCTCGTAGGAGATCTCATAATCCCCTTCCGGATCCAGGCCGCGGGGACGAACGGCGATCGAGGACGCTTGAGCTTGGGGACGCCGAAAGGCGAGAATGATTCCGTCTCGTTCCTCCGGCCGGTTCCATTGGAAAACCGCCCAGGCGTCATCGCCGGTGGAATATTCGGTCAGCGGGTAATAATCGCCGATAAAATACGGCCGAAGAAGGCGGAATTCGGCGAAGTCGTCCTGGGCCAGGGCCAGAGGGAACGACGAGGTCATCTCCCATCCCGTAACCACCGCCCCGTTCATCGAGCTCCGGAACCAATACTTGCGCGGATCGTTGTTGCCCGTCCCGCTCCATGGCAGGTAGAGGTGAAGGCCGTAGGTGTGGCACTGGTAGCCGTTGGGCTCGTAATAGGAGTAATCCGTGCGCCACAACGGAACGCTGCGGCTGATCGTCTCCAGGTCGATCCGCCGGCCGCCGGAGGCGCAGTTGTCGATGAACAACCCCGGCTGGGCGGCCCGCAGGCCGTCCCAGAAGGCGTAGAGGCCGGCGATATGTTTCATCTCGGCGACGCCGACGCGGTCCGGGGCATCCATCGCTTTCCAGTAGGGCGCCGGATCGAAATTGAAATCCTGGCGGTAGATCGTGACGCCTTCCCTCCGGAGTGTTCCGGAAATATCCTCGATGAGCCACCGGAGAGCGGCGGGATCTCCCAGATTGAAGAGCCGGTTGGGATTGCCCGGAAGCCTCGTCGCCCACTCCGGATGTTCACGGTCGATCCGGGTTCCCTCGTAGACCCGCTCCGGCTCGAACCACAGGACGAAACGTTTGTTCCCCCAGGCGCGCGCCGCGTCGGTGACCGGCTTCAGGCCGCGGGGAAAATTCGCCTTGTTGACGGTCCAATTGCCGACGCCCGCCCACCAATACTTGGAAGCGTTCTCGTACCATCCCGCATCGATCCAACAAGCTTCCGGCTCGATGCCGAACTGGCGCAGGCGGTCGATCGCGGCCAGGGCGTAGATCTCGGTCGCGCAGACATATTCATTGCAGGGCGTCGGCCCGCCGAACCCAACCCCCGAGGCCAGGAGCAGCATGGTTGTCGGCGAATCGGGAAAGGGAGAATGATGGGCCAGGACGAAGCGGCGGAAAAGATTATGGCCGGCCAACCGGTCGGACGCTTTCCAGAAGACGAGAGCCACCGAGGGCGTCCTGACTTCCTCGCCCGGATGAAGGCGGAAGTGCGTCGCCGCCTGGCCTATCGTGAGGGCGATCGTCCCCGGCGCCGGTTGTTTGACCGTTGATTTCCAGCCGCCGCTCCAGCCGACGGCGACCATGATTCCCGCCCCATCGGAGGCGAGGTTGAAGAACGGCAAGGCCGACGTATCCGACGATCGGCCGCCGGCCGGACCGAAAACGACCTCCGTTCCCGGAGCCAGGCTATCCTGGAGCGGAGCGAAATCGTTGCGGCCGGCGCTGCTGCCGAGGGCGCGATGGAGAACGGCCGGGCCGGCGGGGCGGCTTTCGAAAAGGACATCGCACGCCTGGACGTTTTCGATAATCGGCGTGTCCTTGGCGCCGGCATTTTTGAATCTCGCGACCCATTCGACGGCCGGAAAATCCGCATACACGGTCGCCTCGATGGTCAATTGAAGACGCGTCGCAGGGTCCGTATAAACGGAGGTCCTGACGGTCTTCGTCCCCGCGGTTTTCACCTCCACCGCCGCCTTCCAGCCTGCGGCCGACGCCGCAAACGGCTTGCCGCCGTAAAGGAAGGAGACGGGGGGAGAGGTCGTCCGCTCAACCCGGGCGGCGATGAATTTTTCCAGGGCGCCCCGGTCGTGCGTCGCGGCCGTCCCGGCCGCCGCGGCCGCCGGGAGGATGGCCATCACGAGAAGCAGGAGCAGGCTCGATTCGCGCTTCATGATCATTCCTGGAGTTTATTCCGGAATTTCGCGGGATGTCAATTTCGCCGCCGATCGCGGATTCCTTGACTTGACCGGAGCATCGTTTTATTCTCGCCGGCGGAACCATGGAAATCGAAGCCCTCGCCCGCCGTCGCTGGTTTTATCCGGCCGTGTTCGCGATATCCCTGGCCGCGTTCACGGCCGTCTTCGTCAAGGGGTTTACCGGAATCCACGGCGACGGCGCGTTCTACTATTCCTATGCCGTCTCCCTGCTTTGGGATGGGGACCTCGACCTGCGGAATCAATTCGACACCCCCGATCCGCGCGAGCCGGGAAAAACCTACAGCCGCGGCCTTTATTCCCTCGACAAGACGACGGGCAAAGCCTTTTCCACCTACAACTTGGGAGCGGGCCTTCTCATGCTTCCGGCCCTGGCCGGAGGAAAGCTCGTCGACGACCTGAGAGGAGGGCGGCATCCCGATCCGTTCGACATGGTTTATCAGCGGCTGGCCGGTTTTACGGCAGCGGTGATATCGGCCCTGACCATCCTCCTTCTCATCTCGATCCTGAGAAGGTATGTTTCCTTCGGCCCGGCGCTGTGTCTTCCGTTTTTGTTTGTCCCCGGCTCCAATTGGCTCTTCTACGCCTCGGTGTTCGCCACTTGGTCGCATGTCTATGCCCTGTTTCTTTTGGCGGCAACCGTTTGGACGCTTCTCTTATTTCTGGAAAAGCGAAACGTCTGGACCGCCTTGCTGTTCGGCCTGGCCGGCGGACTGTCCTTTCTCACCCGCAACCTGTCCGCCCTGACGTTCGCTTTCCTGTTTTCTTTCACCGTTTATGATTTTTGGAAAAACCGACGGTCGATACGTCCGGGCCGGTCCGTCGCCCTTCTCGCCCTTGCCGGACTCGCGTTTTTCGCGGGCGCCGCGCCTCAGCTGACGTACGACAAGGCGGTTCATGGGAGCTTCTTCCGCACGAGCTGGCAGGCCGCGACCGAAGCCCCGGATGCGTTCGGACCGTTCGCCAAACCCGATTTCCGAATCCTTGAGCCGGCCCATCTTCAATTCTTATATTCCAATCTCGCCAATACCGACGATGGCCTGTTCTATTGCCATCCGTTTTATCTCATCGGGCTTCTCGGCCTCATATTCCTTAAGCCCGGGGATTCCCGTTTCCGAGGCTTGAACAACCTCCTCCTGGCGAACCTGTTTCTCTTCTGGTTCATCGACGCGGCCTATTTCGACAATTGGTTCAACCGGGCGGCCGGAGCCGGATTCGGTCATCGCCGTTACCTGGATATGCTCCCCGTTTTCATTTTCGGGGCCGCCGGCATTCTCGAAGCGAGCCGCCGCCGGAAATCGGCGAAGACCGCCGTCCTTGTCTTGTTCGCCGCCTTGACGGCCGCGGGCGCCGCGCTTCTCCGCGAATTCATCGCCCATTATGGGGCCTATTACGCCGCCCGGGATTCGTTATTCGGATTATATGGATTCCTGCTTGGAAGCCCGGCGGGATTCGCGATGTTTGCCTTGGTTTTCCTGATCCTTCTCCTCCTGATCCGGACGGACCAAACGGATATGACGGGCCGTCCCCCCTGGACGCTCCGCAAGCCTTTGACCGTCGCGGCATTCGCCGCGCTCTTCATCCTTCCAGCGTTCTTTTTTAAACCCGACGCCTCGGTTAACCGGCGCCGCTTCCAGGCTGCGGGAGGATCGTTCAAGACGGCCACGAGAACGCCCTTGGCGGATTTTCCGGGCCGCGACTGGGGACAGCCGGAGAACGGGGCGCGTCCGATGCGTTCCTCCTCGGCGGAGATCGTTCTGCCGGCTCCGCTCCTTGAAAACGACGTTCTTCTGCTCAAATTGACACCCCTGTTACCCGAAGGCCGGACGGGCGGAATGATGAACGTCAGGATGGGTCCGGATTTTCTCGGCCGTTTCGCCGTTAAAGCCGGGCGCCGGGTCATTCCGATCCGCGTCCCCGTCGGCGTATCTCCCGGCCGGACAGTCTCCATCCAATTCGAAAACGCAAACCCCGGTCCGCCGGCCGCGCTTCTCCACGAGGGACGAGTCGTTTTCCGCGAGCGTGACGATCCGCCGTTCGGTTTTGTGGATCTCCCGTCCGAGCGGGCCGGCTTGGGCGCCGAGCCTCTCGTCTTCGACGGGTGGGCCCTCGACGATCGCCTCGTCGCCGGCATCGCCGTAAAAAGAGAGCCCTTCAAGGACGAGCTGAATCCGCCGCGCGACGCCGACGGCCTAGTCCCGCTTCCCTATACGGAATTTAAATGGAAGCCCCGGCCGGACGTGGAGAATGTGGAGGCCGTCTTCCCGTCCATGGATCAGGCCGGGTGGGACTTCCGCCTCGCCCGGGGGGCCTTCCCGGCGGCCGCCCGTGGGCCGGTCGTCATCGTCGTCATCGCCTATGATAACAAAGGCCAGCGGACTGAACTCGGAAGGAAAGAAATCATCGTCGCCGGCAAATCATGATAGAATGCTCTCGAAGCGAGGCGAATCGAAAATGAGAATCCAGCCCTTCAAGCTCGAACGATATTTCGCCGCCCATGAATTTTCGGCGCCCTTCAACATGTGCGCCTCGGACTGCGAACCATTGTCGCTGAACGAGGTCCTGTCTCTGGCCGACGAGATCACCCGGAAATCATGGACGGACCTGAGGCTGGGCTACACCGAATCCCAGGGGCATCGCCTTCTCCGGGAGGAAATATCCCGGCTGTATAAAAGCATCGCCCCGGAGAACATCCTCGTCGTGACGCCGGAAGAAGGGATCCTGATCGCCATGACCACGATCCTCGAACGCGGCGATCACGTCATTGCCACCTATCCCGGGTATCAGTCGCTCTACGAGATCGCCGCGTCCCTCGGACGGGAGGTGTCGCAATGGGTGCCGCGGGAGCATAAAGGCTGGGCCTTCGACATCAACGACCTCATGAGCCTGATCAATGTCCGGACCAAGCTGATCGTCATCAACTTCCCTCACAATCCCACGGGGGCGATGATTTCCAAGGCCGAGCTGGCCACGATCACGGAGCTGGCCGAACGGAAAGGCATCATCGTTTTCGCGGACGAAATGTACCGGCTGCTGGAGCACGAGGACAGCACCCGATTGCCGGCCGCCTGCGACATGTCCCGGACCGCCGTTTCCCTTTCCGGCATGTCCAAAAGCTTCGCCCTGGCCGGATTGCGGATCGGCTGGCTGGCGACCCAAAACGCCGATCTTTTCAAAGCCTGCGCGACCTACAAGGATTACACGACGATCTGCAGCAGCGCCCCGAGCGAAATCCTGGCGATCGCCGCTCTTAAAGCCAAGGACCGGATTCTGAAAAGAAACCTCAAGCTGATCGGGGACAACCTGAATCTCCTCGACGCCTTTTTCGCCGAATATGATCACGTCTTTAAATGGAACAGGCCAAAGGCCGGACCGATCGGTTTCCCGCGGCTGTTGGCGGGGACGAAGGCGGCCGATTTCTGCGCGGACCTGCTGGCGAAAAAGGGCGTTCTGCTCCTTCCGGCCGACCAATTCGGGTGGGAGGGGAACAATTTCCGTATCAGCTTCGGCCGGAAAAACATGTCCGAAGCCCTGAACAAGCTCCGGGATTACGTTAAAACGACGTTTTAGGCCGTTTTTCCCAGGCGGAAGAGCCCCCGGGCGATCAGGACGAACCAGGCCAGCACGAAAAGACCGCCGAGCATTCCGAAACCGTAAAAGGCGATCGTGTATACGGACGGGACGAACGTCGCCAGGAAGGTGAAAACGGCAAGGAGCGAAAAGGCGATGATTCCTATCGCCCCGGCCGGTTTCTTGAAGACGCCTCCCTTCAGGATGACGAACGATATGCCGAGCGCCGCGATCCCCTGGAGGATCAGCGGGAGAAAAGCGCCCGGCGTGAAATCCTCGCCGCGGGCCAGGACCGATTCGCCGGCCGCGGCAATCAAAGCCCTCTCGAACTCGGTGCCCGCGGAGGCGTATTTCCCCGAGAGAACGGACATCGGAACGGCCGCGCTGTTGGCCAGGTAAACCGCCACGCCGACGAAAAAGGCGATCATCGACAAACCTGTCAGAACCGGTTTTTTGCGGGCATGCGCCGCGGCAAGAGCGGCGAATACCGGGATCATGCAGATCTGGTAGACGATATTCAGGAGGCCGAGGGCATAAAGCCCGGCAAACGCGTTTTTCCCGAAAACCGCGAACCAATCGAGGGCGCTCTTGGCGCCGTAAGCGACAACCTCGCCGCCGAAGCCGAGAACGACATCCAGGATGTTGGCGGCCATCGCCGCGAGGGCGGCGGCGCCGCCGATCAGATAAAGGCTCTTCCATTCGCGGCCGGAACCCCCGGCAAAAGCTTCGGAGCCGGACATCACATCCCTCCTTTTCAGGGAATGAACGCGTTGCCGGATTTGATCGTTTGGATGGCGGAAGCCAGCCGGGGATCCCCCCGCATCAGCATGAGCAGATTGGCCTGAATCACGAAGATCGCGGCTTCTTCGTGAGTCTTGCGGATCTCGGCCACCTTGCGGACGACGTCCCTCACCAGGGCGGGCGTTCCGGGCTTGCCGAAGACGCTTTGCGGACCCCCGGGATTGTCCGTCTCGGTCAGCAGACGGTCCGGCGGAATCGCCTTGACGATGTCCTGGATGTGGGTTGAGGAAAGAACCTCGGGCCCGACCGTAAAATACGCGCCCCGCTCCTCCAGCTCCTTCATGATCTTCACCGGACCGGAATACCAATGAACGATCGCCCGCCGGATGTGGAAACGATTGAGATAATCCAGCGTTTCCCGTTCCGCCCCCTTGGTATGGAGGATCACGATTTTATCCTGGTCGGCGGCCGCGCGCAGGAAATAGGCGAAGACTTTCTCCTGGGCGTGATGGGCGGCCCGGTCCTCGACGAAGAAATGGTCGAGCCCGATCTCCCCGATCATCGGGCTTTCCCGGACGGCGGCGTCGAGCTCCGACAACCGGTCGGCATAATCGGGGGCGTACCAGGGATGCACCCCGAAGACGGGAAGGACGAAATCGGACATCGCCGCGATTTCCTGGTTTCGCCTGTAGGAAGGAAGGTCCATCGAATTGGAGATCGTGAAAATCCCGTGGCGGGCGATTTCGGCCAGGGCGGCGTCCAAGGCCCCCGCGTCCTGAAGGTCGTACCCGTTGAGGTGCGCGTGGGCGTCGATGAGCATCACGGGAATACCCTCCCTCCATTCAGGAAAGCCGGGCGACCGGCCGGAACCGTTTCTTGATCACTCGCTCGTAAAGGAAGAGATAAACAAGGCTCTGGGCAAGGACGATGAAGATAAAGATCAAAAGCCCTCCAAACTCGCCGATCCTCGCGCCGAGCAAATAAGCCGTATCCCCGACATAGGACGATTCCATCCAGACATAGATCACGCCGAAGGGGATATTGAAAACGAGAAAGATCCATTTGAAGACCGGTCCGGCCGAGCATAAAACGCCCAGAATCCAATCCGCTAAAAACACGACGGCGAAAATCACGAAAAAATCCGGGAGATAGCCTTTCCCTTTCCTCTTGGGAAAGACGAAATTGAGAATGCGGTCGAATGATGAATCCAGCATAGGCCCTCCTATTCTCGATACTGCAGGAGTTCGACGGGGGCGCCGTCGCAGAGAATGAAGGCGACGACGACTCCGGGCGAAGGGCTGTTGGGTTGGATGAGGATCTCCTGCCCCTTCAAGGCTTCGTCCAGGTCGTCGACTTCGAAGCCGATATGCGGCATGGTTTTGACGATCTCGGGAAGACGGCAGTTCGGCCCGTATCGCATCCATTGGATGCCGTAGGGATTGCTCTCATGATCGGTGATATGGGTGTCGAACGCTTCCATGTAGAACTCGCCCTCTTGGGGGACGTTCGTCGGAATGCCGAGATGGTCGTACTTCACGAATTCAATCCTCCCGCCTTGGATAAAGGATACCCATGAATAAGGAGAGAAGTCAAACCCATCCGGAGATCGCATGGCTTCGTTGACGCGCCGGGAGGGACTGGAATAGGATAATCCCCTATGTCCGAGGGAAGCCGGAAAATCAGGCAAAATAAGGCGGATCCCATGCGAAAGAAACGCGCTTTGAAATCCATCGCCCTGGCGGCTCTGGTTTTCGCAGCTTCGGCGGTTTTCGCCGCGGCTCAGGTGACTCCGCCTCCCGATAAGCCCAAGCCGCCGCAACAGAAGCCGACCCGGCCGGCGCCCGATCCCAAGGCCGAAGCCCTGCGCGGGGCCTATGGGCCGTTCCGGGCGAACAACGATCTTCTGTCCTACGACCTCGAAGTCCGCGTCGATCCCGCGGCCAAGGCCTGGAACGGGAAGAACACCATCCGCTTCAAGATGCTCAAGGACGATGCGCGCATCCAACTGGACTTGAAGGCGAACCTGAAAGCCGAAAAGATCGTCTTCCAGGGCAAGGTGCTCCCTTCTTTCCGCGAATACGACGCCGTTTTCATCGATTTTCCCGAGCCGCTGAAAAAAGACGCCGTCGTCGCGATCGATTTCTATTTCTCGGGCCAATCGGCCGCGGAGCGGACCTACGGCGGAATCTCCTTCGGAACCGATCCCGCCGGCCGGCCCTGGATTACGACCTCCTGCCAGGGCGCCGGGGCTATGACCTGGTGGCCGAACAAGGAACAGCAGCGGGACGAGGTCGAAAACATGACTCTCGCCGTTATCATCCCCAACGGCCTGACGGACGTCTCCAACGGCCGGTTGACCGGGACGACCGATCTCGGCGACGGTTATACCCGTTGGGACTGGACGATCACTTACCCCATCAATAATTACAGCGTCTCCCTGAATATCGGAAACTACGTTCATTTCGACGACCGCCTGGACGACCTGACTTTAGATTTCTACTGCCTGCCCGAGGACTTGGAAAAAGCCAAAAACCAGTTCGCCCAGGCCAAGCCGATGATCGCCTGCTTCCAGAAATATTTCGGCCCCTATCCTTTTCCCCGGGACGGCTACAAGCTGATCCAGGTCCCCTACGCCGGGATGGAGCATCAGACGGCGGTGACTTACGGCAATCATTTCGCCAACGGCTATTTGGAGCGCGATTGGACCGGGGTCGGCGTCAGCCTCAAGTTCGACTTCATCATCATCCACGAAAGCGCCCACGAATGGTTCGGCAACTCCATCACCGCGGCCGACGTCTGCGACGAATGGATCCACGAAGGGTGGGGGACGTATATGGAGGTCGTCTACATCGAGCATATGTTCGGCCCGGCCGACGCCCTTCGCTACGTGAACGGCTATAAATCGAAAGTCCGGAACCGGCAGCCGATCATCGGCCCGCCGGAGGTGAATTACCGGTCGCCCCAGGACATGTACTTCAAGGGGGCCCTGTTTATCCACACCTTGCGGAACATCCTGGATAACGATCAGAAATGGTGGGAGCTGCTTCGGGGATTGTACGACCGCTTCAAATACCGGAACATCGCGACGGAGGACGTTCTCCGGTTTATTAACGCCGGAATGGGCCGCGACCTCCGGCCGGTCTTCGACCAATATCTCCGGAATCCCGCCATCCCGGTGCTCGAATTAAAATTCGACGAGGCCGCGGGGACGGTCGCTTACCGCTGGAAAGCGGATGTCGCCGATTTCGACATGCCGGTCAAGGCCGGGCGGAAAGATCGCTGGCAGCTTCTCAAGCCCACGACCGAATGGCAGACGATGAAAACCGACCTCAAGAAGGACGAATTCGAAGTCGATGTCGAGCACTTCTATATTGATGTCAATAAAGAAATGGCTGGGGTCGGACCTCAGCCTTTATATTAGATTCTTCAACATAGGGAGGAATCGGATGAAAAACGCCCGTCTTTTCGCTCTCGCCGGAATCGGCGCAATCGCCCTGGCCGCGCTTTTTGCCGCCTGCGCCGCTCCCAAATACCCCGAGGGCCTTTATGCCGAGGTGACCACGGTCGGCAAAGGAATGTTCGTCTTCAAGATCGACTTCGAGCACACGCCGATGACCGCGGCCAACTTCGTCGGCCTGGCCGAGGGAACGATCGCCAACGGCGCGGTCCCCGCCGGCACGCCTTTTTACGATGGGTCGAAATGGCATCGGGTCGTCCCCGGCCATGTCATCCAGTGCGGCACCCCGAAAAACGGCGATGATGGGAAGCTCGGCTATGCGATTCCCAACGAGATCTATCCGGGAATCAGCCACGGAAAAGCCGGGACGGTCGGCATGGCCAACGGCGGCCCGCATACCAACGGCAGCCAGTGGTATGTCACCCTTGGCGACCGGACCTACCTCGACGGCATCTACACGGCCTGGGGCGAAGTCATCCAGGGCCTCGACGTCGTGATGTCCATTGTCCAGGACGATGAGATCCAAACGGTTAAAATCGTCCGGGTCGGGAAGGCCGCCAAAGCCTTCCGCCCGACGACCGAATCCTTCAAAAAGCTGACCGATGAAGCCTGGGCCCGAGTCAAGAAGGAAGACGCCGATCGGAAAGCGGCCGAGGACGCCGCCGTCGCGATCGGCTGGCCGAAGGCGATCGACGCGGAAAACGGCGTGAAATACATCGTCACGGCCGAAGGTAAAGGGAAGCCGGCCGCCGCGGGCGAAAAAATCAAGGTCGCCTATTCGGGGAAATGCCTTTTAAGCGGAATGACATTTGTAAGCACCGCCGAAAATGGCACCCCCTACCGGGGCGAGACGCCGGCCGCGTTCGAATACGAAATCGGGAAAACGAAGATCAATCCGGGCGTTGACGCCCAGATCGCGGCGATGAAGAAAGGCGAAAAGAGGACGGTGATCCTGCCGGCCGACCAGGCCTACCGGAACAACGGCTTTTTCGCCAAGCAGCGCGAGGGCGAGAAGCGGTTCGTCATCCCTCCGCAGACGACGATTGTCTACCAAATTGAGATTTTAAAATAATCAATCCTTGTCGACTACGGCCAAGCCGCCGGCGCTTGTTTCCTTGTAGCGGGAAGAAAGGTCTCTCCCGGTCTGGCGCATGGCCTCGAGGACCTCGTCGTAGCTGATCCGGTGCCGGCCGTCCGAGAGAAGGGCGAACGCGGCATGGCTTTCCGAGCGGGAGGCAGCGAAGACGCTCCGTTCGATGCACGGGATCTGAACCAAGCCGAGGACCGGGTCGCAGGTCAGCCCGAGGTGATGCTCGATCCCCATTTCGGCGGCGTACTCGATTTGCGGAACGGTCGCCCCGAGCAGCTGGGCGGCCGCGCCCGAAGCCATTGCGCAGGCCACGCCGATTTCACCCTGGCAGCCGACTTCCGCACCCGAAATCGAGGCATTGGTCTTGGCCAGATTGCCGAGCAGCCCGGCCGTGGCCAAAGCCTTGAGGATGTCGCGATCCGAGAACCGGTGTTCCTTTTTCAGGTGATAAAGGACCGCGGGAACAACGGCCGCCGACCCGCAAGTCGGGGCCGTGACGATCAGCCCGCCGGCCGCGTTTTCCTCCGCGACGGCCAGGGCATAGGCGAAAAGAAGGATCCGGCCCTTGGCCGACTCGGTGAACATCCCCGACCGGACGTGGTAGGCCCTCGCTTTGCGGGGCAGGCCGAGGCCGCCGGGCAGGGTGCCTTCCGTCTCCAAGCCGCGCTCGACCGAGGCGGACATCGCCTTCCAGATTTCCGCAAGATACTCCCAAATGGCTGAACCCTCGGCCTCTTCGACCACCTCCCAAAGCGCCTGGCCCGTCTTCCGGCAATGATCGTCGATATCGTCCATCTTGGTCAGCGGATAGACGGCCGTGGACGCCGTGGCCGAAGTGCCGTCGACGACCCGGCCTCCCCCGACGCTATAGGCGGTCCAGGATTCCGAAACCGCTCCGGTCTCGTTCAACGCCTCGAACCGCATGGCGTTGGGGTGGTACGGAAGAAATTCCTCCGGCCGCCAGACGATCTCAAGGCGGCGGTCGCCGAATCCTTCCTTGGCCGTACGGTCCGTCAGATGCCCCTTCCCCGTCGCGGCCAGGCTGCCGAACAAGGTCACCCGGTAAGACGGCGACCGGGGCACGCGGGCCAGAAACATCCCGACCGCGGTTCGCGGGCCCATCGTGTGGCTGGACGAAGGCCCATGGCCGATCCGATACAGTTCGCGAATGGATTCCATGATTTGTTCCGAGGGATATGATAACGCGATGATCCCCACTCCGATTAAAAATCCACCTTCAATTCGTCCCACTTCGGAGTTTCGTTCAAGGGAATGAAGACCTTCTTCCCGAACCCGAGAACCTTATGGATCTTTTTTTCGCGCACATTATTGATTTCAAAAACGCTGAAGATCCCGTAATCTTTCCTCACCGCGCCCTTTTCCTGGGCCTCTTTCAAGGCCTCCTTGGAAATCCCGGCCATCAAGTCTTGAAACGGTTTGTCGGCAGGATTACCCGAGGCCTCCATCTTCTTTTGGACATAGGCATAGAAATCGTTCAAGCCGGGATTGAAGGCCGCGAGCAAGCCTCCGACGAGAGCCAAAACGATCAAAACGCGCAACCTGGAATTCATGGGCGTATCCCCTTTCCGGACGGAAGAGCCGCTGAATAGGATAACACAATCCCCGATCCCGGGGTATGCTATTTTCCGAGAACCTTGAAGATGAGGCCCGAAGGATATTCGGGCGTCCGGTAAAGGCGATGCGTCGCCTTCCGGAAATCCTTTTCTTCCGCCGTCCGGATATTGACGAAGGTCTGGGGATTCCGGTCGAAAAGCGGAAACCAGGAGCTTTGGATTTGGACCATGATCCGATGCCCCTTGAGGAAGGTATGCTGGACATCAGGCAGATCGAAAGCGGCTTTTGTCACCTGATTCGGGACGAACGGTTCCGGTTTTTCGAAGCTGTTTCTGAACTTGCCCCGGATGATGTCGCCGCGGATGAGGCGCTGATACCCTCCCATCCGGATGCCCTTGGGATTCGATTTCGGATCGGGGGCGTAGTCGGGGTAGACATCGATCACCTTGACGACCCAGTCGGCGTCCGTTCCCGTGGTCGCGACGAAGAGCTCGGCCTTGATGGGTCCGGTAATTGTGACGTCTCCGGTCAGGACGTCCCCGGCATAGGTCAGGACGTCCGGCCGCGAGGCGGCAAACCGCTGGTCCTCGACGAAATATTCCCGGTTATACCGCGGCGTCGTCATCGTCGTATAGGGAACCGGCTTGGCCGGATCGCTGAGGAACTCGTCGAAGGCGGCTCCCTCTCCGCCGCCCGAGGTCTTCGGCCGCTCGAAGGTCACGCGGCCGCCCTCGGCGAAATAGATCTTTTTCTCCACGGCCTCCTTCGGCGGCCAGGCATCGTAGGTCCGCCACTGGTCGGCGCCCGTCTCAAAGACGACGGCCTCGGGAAGAGTCAAGGCGCCGTTTCCCTTCAGGTAATAGTTGAAGAACGGCAGCTCGACCTTTTCCATGAAATAGGCGATCGTCCCGCTGAAAGGGAAGACATCCCGGTTCTCGTTCGGGCTGGCGTAATAGCTCCAGCCGGAGTGGCGCCAGGGCCCCATGACGATCGTGTTTTGCAGGCCCGGGTTCCGTTTTTCAATCGTCCGGTAGGTTTCCAGCGTTCCGAGGAGGTCCTCGGCGTCGTACCAGCCGCCGACCGTCAGGATCGCCGGCTTGATGTCGTGGAGATGGGGAAGGGTCGAACGGGCCTTCCAATACCCGTCATATGTTTCATGAGCCATGGCCGCGTCCCAGAGGGGATTATCGTTTTTAAAAATCCCCGCCGTCATGTTCTTCAACGGCCCCCATCCCAGGTAATACGCGTACCCGTCCGGGCTGGGAAAGTTGAGCCGTGGAACCGGTTTCGTCGACGGGCCTTCCCGGATCTGGCCCATGGAATAGACGTAGTTGGAATAATGGGCCAGGTACAGGGCCCCGTAATGGTGGCCGTCGTCGCCGAGAAAGAGGTCGGTCATCGGCGCCTGCGGAGAGACGGCCTTGACGGCCGGGTGGGCGGAAACGGCGGCCATCGCCGCGGTGAAGCCGGCGTAGGAAGCGCCCCAGACGCCGACCTTGCCGTTATGGCCCGGAACATTTTTCAGCAGCCATTTGACGGTATCATATGCGTCGCTGCTTTCGTCGACGTCGGCCGCGGATTTTTTATCCGGAAGATAGGGCCGGATGAATTCAAACCGTCCTTCGGACCGCGAAGATCCCCGGATGTCCTGGAAAACCATGATGTAATTTTCCTTCGCGTAGAGAAGGGAAGGAAGCGGCGTGTTTATGAACTCTTCGCCGTAAGGAGCGACGCCGTAAGGCGTTCGAAAAAGCATGAAGGGATGGAGCTCGGATGTATCGAGGGGGAGATAAACCTGGGTGAACAGGCGGACGCCGTCCCGCATCGGCACTTGATGCTCGAACTTCCGGTAATGCCGCTCGAAGTATCCCTGGCGATCGCTGGGAGAAGCCGGATCCGCCGCGGCGTCATTGAATTCGGCTTTTTTCACCGCGATCGTGTCCATTTTAATGGTCTCGTTGACCGCCCTAAACTTGGTGTAGAGGCCCTGACCGTCCGGGAGGAACTCGATCAAAAACGTCCCCTTCTTCTGGTGAACTTTCGCGAACTTCAGGCCGCCGCCTTCGACCGGATCGAATTTCGTCGATTCGGCGTCTCCGGCTTCGATGGTTCGGAGGGAGCCGTCCTTGAAATAGACTTGCATAACCAGTGGCTGCCCTCCCGGCATCGCCATTTCATAAATTCCAGCGACTTCCGGATGGCGGACGGCCGGATCGACGGGCTTGACCTGGACAAATCCGGGATGAGCGCAGAGGAAAAGCGCGGCGGCTATCACCCCAAAAAAAATGAACGCCGGGCGACGTTTTTCAGGCATAGAGGCACTCCTAAGACATGACCGCTTCAGAGGGAAAGACGAAATCCCGGGATAAAGAGTTGCCTCCCGAAACCGCTCGGTCGATTAATCCAATATTTTGTAGTACTTGTAAATCGGATAAACGATGCTCCTCGCGCCCGCGCCGAGATCCTTGAAAACATCCTCGAACACCCCCGAACCGACGAAACCATCGGCGGCCTGGGGCTCAAGCAAGTAGAACGCGAGGTTGGCCATCGGCTGGGCCATGTCGATACGGTAAGTCCCGGCCGGGAATTCCTTCGCCGGCGAGGGAGCGAAGCCTCCGCTCAGCTTGACCATTCCGGAGGAAGAATAATCCCCGCCCCTCCCCTGGTCGACCTTATCGATGACGAACTGCTCGCCCGAAACTTTAACCGGTTTGGCCAGGACTTCGATCTTGATATTGTGGATCCGGAGCTTGTCGGCGATGAAGCCGTATTCGGCGGGGATCAGGTATCCCCGGGGAACGGTCGCCGAAGCCGTCCCGACAGCCTTGGCCATGAACTCGACGCCCTTGACCACCTCGGGCGCTTTGCGCATGTGCTCGGCCATCTTGCCCCGGACGCTGGTTCCCGGGAAGAACTCGGAGATGTTGCGGTCCTTGTACATCAGGATGTCGACCTTGCCGTAGGATTCATACTTCCCGGCCGTCCAGTTCCGGAGCTGGCCGGATTCGGCCTTGGTCTTGACCGCCTCGATGATATCGGCGTCGGCCTTGCGGCAAATCGCCTGCATTTCTTTTCCGTGGGCGGCGGCGTAGCGCAGCGTCTCGGCGATCAGGGCGAAATGGGCATAGATTCGCCGCTCGAACGGTTCGTGGCCGGGCGTTTCGGCCAGGATCGACATCCGGTTTCTCAGGCCGTAGGCGTTGGCGAGGAACTTGGCCTCGTTGGACCAGATGGCCTGGCCGGGCCCCCAGATCGTCGGCGGCCATTTGTTGTCGGTCCCGCTGTGGGTAAAGACCTCGAGGCCGAAATTGTCGCGCACGGCCTCCCGGACGGTCGGAAACAGCTTGTCGAAGACGTAGTCCCTCGGCTCCTGGGCCGCGGCCGGCACGGTGCAATGAATATAGCCGTTGGCGTAGCCGTTTTGGACCCGGCCCATCAGGTGGGCATCAAAAACCAGGATCGGGTCCCAGCGATTGAAGACGTTCCGATAAAGGCCCTGGACTTCGACCGTATCGACCCGGACGGCGTCCCTGTTGAGGTTGAGGTCCTGGGAATTGTTTCCCGATCCGAGGAAATGGGGCGTCCCTTCGCCCAGGCTCAGGGTATCGTTCCCGTCGACGTTGAAATTCGGGCAGATGATGATGATCAGGTCGTCCAGGAGCTTGGCCAGCTTCCCGAAGAGAATTTCCCGGGCGAGCATCAGGAGGGCTTCCTTCCCTTCCGGCTCATAAGGGTGGATGTTGCCCTGGAGATAAACGACTGTTTTTCCCGACTTGGCCGCTTCTTCCGGCCGCGAAACCCGCGGATTGGCCAGGATGACGGCCGGGCAGACGTTCCGCAGCGGGCTGACGTAAACGGTGATCGGCTGGACTTTATCGCTGTTCCAGCGGAGGACATCGATGAATTCGAGGATTTCCTTGTTGGAGGCGGTCCGCTCGTAATTCGTCTTCTCCGGCACGGTCAGGAGCTTGGCCGGCCATTTTCCGTTCCATCCCTTGGGGACGGCGTCTCCCCAATAGATCTTTTGGGCCGGGGCGGCTGTCGCGATCGCGGAAACGGCCATCGACAGCAGGAGAAATCCGAACACCAACCCGCATGTTTTTTTCATGATGGCCTCGTAGGGTCAGGTCTCTGCTTTTACTTCTGCACGGACGACAAATCGTCCAGCACCCACATCCCGCGGCCGTTGGTGGCGATGATCATCATGTTGTCGCGCGGATGGATCTGAATGTCCCAGACGGGGCAGTTCGGCAGGCCTTTGCCCAGGTAAGCCCAGTTCTTACCGGCGTCCCGGCTGACAAAAACCCCCAGATCGGACCCGGCGTAAAGGACGTTTTTATTCTTCGTGTCCTCGCGGATCACGTCGATCGGCCCGCCCGGCAGGTTTCCGGCCAACGAGCTCCAGGTCTTGCCGTAGTTGGTCGACTTGTAAATATAAGCGCCGAAGTCGTCCTCGTGGCGGCCGATCAGGGCGATAAAGACGGTCGCCGGATCATACTTGGAGGCGACCATCGTCCAGACGTGCCGGTTCGGCGGCAGGCCCTTGGTGATCTCGGTCCATTTCTTCCCCGCGTCCAGCGTGACATGGACCCGGCCGTCATCGGTTCCGGCATAGATGACGCCGGCCTTGAGGGGCGACTCGGAGATGGCCGTGATCGTGGCAAACGGGATCGCGTAGGGCAGCTTGCCCTGCTTGTTCGGATCAAAAGCCGTCAAGTCGGGGCTGATTTTCTCCCATGTGTCGCCGCGGTCCCGGGACCGGAAGACATACTGGAAACCGTGGTAGATGGTCTTGGGATCAAGGGTCGAGAGCGTCGTCGCCGCCAGCCATTGGCCGCGGTATTCGGGCTCGCCTTGGGGCGCCCGGGGGTAAATCGCCTTGGATTGCTGCCACTTGCCGTCCTTGAATTCCGTCCGGTTGAGACGGCCGTAGAACGACGAGGAATAGGAAAGGTCGGGATTGGTCGGATCGATGGCGATGAGGGTCCCCTCCCCGCCGGGAGACCGGGCCCATGTGACTTTGGGAGCCACCCCGTCCTTGGCCGGGGCGACGCCCTTCCCCTGGTGGGTGTTATGGTCCTGAACCGAGCCGTGAACGCTGAACGGCTGGGCCATGTCGAACGCGATGTTGTAGAACTGGACCGCCGGAATCTTGGTCGTGAAATCGGCCCAGGTCATGCCGTCGTCCTTGGACAGGTAGGCCCCGCCGTCGTTGACGTTGATCAGGAACGAGGGATTTTCGGGATTGATCCACAAGCCGTGATGGTCGCCATGGACGTTACGGCCGCCGAGCTCGACCCAATCCTTCCCGCCGTTTCGGGACCGGAAGAGGCCCAGGCCCATGATGTAGATGGTCATGTCGTCGTTGGGATCGACCCTGATCTGCCCGAAAACCCAGCCGTAGGTTCCGCCGAACGTCTCCATGAACTGTTCGCCCGACCTCGTCCCGACGAACTCGGCCACCTTTATCTTTCTCCACGTCTCGCCCTGGTCGTCGGAACGGTAGACCTCGGCCCCGACGATCGCCCGTCCGACCTTGGTCCGGCCGTAGGCGTCGCGCTCGTTCGAGCCGACTTCCCGGCCCGGGTTGTGGTTGTCGACATAGGCGTAGACGATATTCGGCTTGGAGGCGCACAGGTCGATGCCGATCCGGCCGGTCAGGTTGGTGTCGGGCAAGCCGTTGGTCAATTCCTTCCAGGTCTTTCCGCCGTCGGTGGTCTTGAAGAGGCCGTCCTCGCCGCCCGGAACCGGATCGCTCCAGCGCCGGCGGATTCTCTGGACCATCGAGGCGATCAAGGTGTCGGGATGCTTCGGGTCCATGACCAGGTCGATGGCCCCGACTTTCTCGTTGATAAAGAGGACCTTGGTCCAGGTCTTGCCGCCGTCGGTCGTCTTGAAGACGCCCCGCTCGGGGTTGTACGTCCATTCATGGCCGGTTGCGGCTACGTAGACGATGTCGGGATTGGCCGGATGGATGACGATCCGGCCGATCGAGTTGGTGTCGGTCAGGCCCATGTGAGTCCAGGTTTTGCCGGCGTCGACGGACTTGTAGACGCCGATCCCGGCGATGGACGCCCGGAAGTGATTGGCCTCGCCCGTCCCGAGCCAGACGATGTTCGGGTCGGAATCCGCGATGGCCAAGTCCCCCGTCGAGGACGTCGGAAGCTCGTCCGTGATCGGCTTCCAGGTCGCCCCCATGTCCTCGGTTTTCCACACGCCGCCGGTGGCCGAGCCGATGTAAATGACTTTGGGATTCCCCTTGGGAACGGCGATGTCCGTGCACCGGCCGCCGATGACGTCGGGCCCGATGAACCGCCAGGCTAGATTGGGATAAGGGGTCGCGGCCTTCATCGCCGCGTACTGGCCCGCCCACTTGAGACGGAGGGCCGGATCGGTCGGCTGGGCGAACGCGACCGCCCCGAGGATTAAAACAACCGCAAGACAGAAAATCGGGATTGTCCGCCGGGATGTTATCATGATTCCTCCTCGTCAAATATTCGGCAGATATTGTATATATTACACTGAGTGCGATCCGTCAATTCGACGCCTTAACAAATCGGCCGTTCGGCGCGTATTGATGAAGGAACGCCTGCCACGAAAATGACCGATCAGGATATCCTCGCCCGGTGCCTTGACGGCGACACCGACGCCTTTGAAGCCATCGTCCGCAAATATCAGCCGGAAGTCCTGGCCATCGCCTGGAGCGTCTTGGGGCAACGGGAGGAAGCGCGGGACGCGGCCCAGGAAATCTTCGTCCAATGTTTTCAAAACCTTCACCGGTACGATCCCGGCCGGGAATTTAAAAATTGGCTGTGCACGATCGCCTATAAAAAGAGCCTGGACCGGCGCCGAAAGATGTCGACGTTTCGCCGATTTCTCGGCCGGCTGGGCCCGGAGCTTCCGCCGGAACCGGACCGGCCGAAAGATTCGGATCTGGCGGAGCGGGACGCCCTGATCGCTCATCTTCGCCGACTGAGCCCTTCGGAAAAAACCGTCGTTTTCCTGAAAATTCACGACGGATACTCTTATCGGGAGATCGCCGAGATATTGGACTGCAGCGAGGGCTCGGCCCGCGTCCACTTCTATAACGCCAAGAAGAAATTGAAAACCGATAGAGGAAGGACTTCCCATGTGCCGTCCGTTTAAAAGGCTCTACGCCCTGATCCCCCTGCGCCGCGTCCGGGCCCGGTTGTTGAGTACCCACATCGAAACCTGCGCCCGCTGCCGGGAATATCTCGAAACGACCGCCGGCCTCGAGGCATCCGCGGCGCCGCCCGATTGGATCGCCGTTGAAAAAAGCGTCTGGCCCGCCGTCCGGGAACGGATTCAAACCTCGTCTCCGGGGAAAGCCCGGCGGTCCGCCGCTTCATTTCGATCCGGCCGGCGCCGGACATGCGCGCTCGCGGCGACACTCGCGGGGGCGTTGATTTTCGCCGTCGGGATATTCGTGATGCGATCGGCCCGCGACGCGCGCGGTTTTCCCAGAGTCTCGGTCGTCCGGGCGGAGGCGAACGGGGAAAAAGCCGAAAAGTTCTTCTATCAGACCCGGGAAGCATCCTACGTCTGGATCACCGGACCAGAGAAAAAAGGCGGAGAATAAAATGAGAAAACTCCTCGGAACGATCGTCCTTGCGGCGGCGTTGGCGGCGGCAACGGGAGCCCCCGCTCTCGCCGAACCGCCGGCCGCGCCGGCGGATAAAACCTTTCTCATCCGCTGGAACCTTTTCGAAGGCTTAAAGTCCAAGGGCGCGCCGGCGTCCCAAGTCGTCCTCTCAACGGCCTCGAAAGTTCCGAGCGTCCTTCAGCTATCCGAAGCGGCCAAAGCGCCGGCCAAAGACATTTCGACGATTCAACGGGAGCTGGCCTCCATCTTCCAGATGGAAAGCGTCAAACCCCTGATCTCCAACGAATGGGCCTGGAGCCGGAAAAACGAGAAAGCCCTCAACGCCCTGCTTCTCCAGGGCGCGGTTCTGCCCATCGCTTTTACGATGCAAAAGCGGCCCGGCAACAGGGTCAACGTCCGCGTTCAGATCGCCCAGGCACCGACGGCCGACCGCCGCACCGCCAAAATCCCGCCCGATCTCGTCGACATGGAATTTCTGACCACCTATAACGAGTCCGTCGTGCTGGGATTCACGATGTTGGACCGGTCGTACTTCCTCGCTTTCGAAGTCCTGAGATCGGATGCTCCGGAATCGGAGCCGGGGCCCGAGTCGATCGTGGACGAAATCACGTTCCTTCCGGCGTCGCGGGCGATCTCCCAGCCGCTCCCCCTCTACCCGCCGGCCTGCAAGGCCGCGCGAATCGGAGGGACCGTGATTCTTCGGGTCGACGCCGACGCGACCGGAGCGGTGACGCGGACCGAGATTCTGAAAGGCGTCCATCCCGACCTCGACCGGGCCGCCCGGGAGGCCGTTCTCGGCTGGAAATATGAGCCGGTTCTTAAGGACGGGAAACCCGTCCCCGTCTCTTTTTCGGTCTCCCTATGCTTCAATCCCGAACCGCTTCCGGCCCGGCCCGAAATCCCCAAAGAGC
>Ga0316628_100000271_pt1 | contig 32178 bp, 28 predicted proteins | sample OWC_Aug_M2_C1_D5_FD_207648 | JGI IMG/M metagenome (GOLD analysis project Ga0316628, IMG submission 207648) | Wetland soil microbial communities from Old Woman Creek delta, Ohio, United States - OWC_Aug_M2_C1_D5_C | ecosystem: Environmental > Terrestrial > Soil > Wetlands | place: USA: Ohio...
AGCACCGCCGCGAGCACCTCCAGCAGGGTGAAGCCGGCGCTCGAGGCGCCGGGTCGCCTGACGCTATTTCGTGTCGTCATCGCGGACCCTCACGGTCTCCTCGAGGGGCTCCACGTCCACGATCACGCGATGCCCGCCGTCGTCGGCCAGCACGATCGAGGTGGGATCGGCCGTTCCGTCGGGGGCGAAGCCGACCACCACGTTGCCCGAGGTGACGAGCGCCGTCGGCGTGCGCACGCCGGCAAACGAGATCTCCCGCTCCAGGCCCTCCACGTGGCCGAGCTCGCTCGGCACGGGATAGAACGCCCGCTCCGCCGTCTGCGGGGGCGCGAGGTCGAGGTGCTCGTCGTCCGACGTCGCCGCCGGCGCCGCGGCCGCCGCCGACGGGTCCTGGCCCAGCGCCTCGGCCTCGGTCACGTACCACTCCACGCGCCACGCCTGGCCCTCGAGATCGATGAAGACCCGGTAGGGGATTCCGGTCACCACCGTCTGCTGGCGCGCGTACTCCAGGTCCGTCGCCAGCCGCTGCGCCTCCTCGTGCAGCAGACGGCCCGAGCGCACCCCCAGGCTCGGCATCGCGATCGAGGCCATGAGCCCGAGGATCAGCACCACCGCCAGGAGCTCGATCAGGGTGAAGCCCCCGGTCGGCCGGCGCGCCACGGCGCGTCGTCCCTGGCGCGGCGTGCTCACCCCTTTCCGCTCTCTTCGGCCCAGTTCCCGACGTCCGCGTTCACGCCGTCGCCGCCGGCCTGCCCATCGGCGCCGTAGGACCAGAGGTCGAAGGAGTAGGGGTTGTGCTGGCCGGGGCACGCGTACTGGTAGGGATTGCCCCAGGGATCGAGCGGCACCTCGCTGTGCTGCAGGTAGCCCTCCGGGCGCCAGTTGCGCGGCTGCGGCTCGCCGGTCGGCTTGTGGACCAGCGCATCCAGCCCCTGCTCCGTCGTCGGGTAGCGGGCGTTGTCCAGGCGATAGAACTCGAGCACGCCCTCGAGCTGCTTGATCTGCGTGCGCGCCGTGCCCACCCGCGCCCGGTCCACCTGGCTGAAGATGTTGACGCCGACGATCGTGACCAGGAGGCCGATGATCAGCACCACGGCCATGATCTCGATCAGCGTGAAGCCCGCCGTCCGGTCGGTCCGGGCGGCTCGGGCGGCGTTCTCGGGGATCGCACGGAGCATCTAGGCCTCTCCTCTCACTTGAGCGCGGTCGTGATGTTGAGCAGCGGGACCAGGACGGCGAGGATGATCAGGAGCACGAGCCCCACCATCAGCAGGATCAGGAGCGGCTCCAGGAGCGCCGTGACCCGCGTCATGGTGGTCTCGACCTGCTCGTCGTAGGTCTCCGCCACCTTCGCGAGCATGGCCTCGAGCTCGCCGCTCTGCTCCCCCACCTCCACCATGTGGGTCACCAGCGGCGGGAAGTGCCCGCTCGCGCGCAGGGGCTTGGCCAGGCCGGCGCCGCCGAGGACGCTCTCCTTGGCGACGTCGATCGCGGCGCCCATGACGCGGTTGTTCGCCACGTGCTTGGCGATGTCGAGCGAGCGCACGATCGGGATGCCGCCCGAGAGCAGGGTCGAGAGCGTGCGCGTGAAGCGCGACACCGCCAGCAGACGGCTCACCCGGCCGAGGATCGGGAGCCGGAGCTTCCAGGAGTCGTAGACCAGGGCGCCGCGCTCGGTGCGAACGGCCGCGCGCAGCCCGAAGCCGACGGCCACGAGCCCGAGCCCGACGGCCCACCACCAGGCGCGCGCGAAGTTCGAGACCGAGATGATGGCGCGGGTGTAGAAGGGCAGGGGCTGGTGCAGGCTCTGCAGGAGCTGGGTGATCTGCGGCAGCACCACCGTCACCAGCGCCGCCACCACGAACATGGCGAAGAGGAACATCACGGCCGGGTAGATCAGGATCGAGCCGACCTTGTTGCGCAGGCGCACCTGGCCCTCCAGGTAGTCGGCGAGCCGCGCCAGCACCTGCTCCAGCGCGCCGCCGGCCTCGCCCGCCCTCACCATGCCGACGTAGAGATCGGAGAAGGGCCCCGCCTGGGCCAGCGCCTCGGCCAGCGCCGCGCCCTCGTTCACGCGGTCGCGCACCCGCGCCACCACGGACTTGAGCCGCGGGCTCTCCACCTGCTCCGTGAGCGCGCCGAGCGCGTCCACCAGCGGCACGCCGGCGCCCACCAGGGTCGAGAGCTGGCGGGTGGCGAGCGCCAGGTCCATGCCGGAGATGCGGCGGAAGCGGTCGAGCGAGATCTGTCGCGACGGGAGCGCCCGGGCGGCGCCCTCCTGCGCGCCGCCTCCCTCGCGGATCTCGGTCAGCACCACGCCCTCGCGGCGCAGCTTGGCCCGCGCGGCACGCAGGTTCTCGGCGTCCACGAAGCCGCGGGCCGCCTTGCCGGTGGCGGCGACGCCCTTGTAGCTGTAGACGGGCACGCTTTCGATGTCCTCGTCGCTGCGGCGCGGGGGACGCCGCGGTGGGGGCGCGAGGCGCCCGCCGATCCTGGCTCACCGGCGGCTGCGCCGCCGGGCTGCGCCCTTCGTTTGCACTAAATCTGTGCCACGACTCCTTCTTCCTCGGTGGCGCGCAGCACCTCGGCGATCGACGTCAGGCCCGCCAGCACCTTGCGCGCGCCGTCCGCGCGCAGGGCGTGCATGCCCTTCTCCATCGCCTTGCGCTTGATGCTCTTGGCATCGATCCGCTGGGTGATGAGCCCGCGGATGTCGTCGTCCACCATCATGAGCTCGAAGATCCCGAGCCGACCCCGGTAGCCGGTGTGGTGGCAGCGGTCGCAGCCGACCGGACGGAACACGCTCGCCGGCCGCGCCACCCCGATCTCGGCGAGCTGCTGCGGCGTGGGCTCCCAGGGCTCCTTGCAGTTGGGGCAGAGCACGCGCACCAGGCGCTGCGCCAGCACCGCCACCAGCGAGGACGCCACCAGGAAGGGCTCGACCCCCATGTCCACCAGGCGCGTGATGGCGCCGGGGGCGTCGTTGGTGTGGAGGGTCGAGAACACCAGGTGGCCGGTCAGCGAGGCCTGGATCGCGATCTCCGCCGTCTCGAGATCGCGGATCTCGCCCACCAGCACCACGTTCGGGTCCTGGCGCAGCACCGAGCGCAGCCCGCTCGCGAAGGTCAGGCCGATGCGTGGGCTCACCTCGATCTGGCTCACCCCGGGGAGCTGGATCTCCACCGGGTCCTCGATCGTGATGATGTTCTTCTCCTCGGTGTTGATGCGGGAGAGCGCGGCGTAGAGCGTGGTGGTCTTTCCCGAGCCGGTGGGGCCGGTCACCAGCACGATGCCGTTCGGCCGCGCGATCAGGCGTTCCCAGATCTGGAGCTGCGCCTGGCTGAAGCCGAGGCGCTCGAGGTTCAGCATCTCGGTGGTGCGCGGCAGGAGGCGCATCACCACCCGCTCGCCGTGGGACACCGGCACGGTGGAGAGCCGGACGTCGTAGTCCTTGCCCGCGATCTTGAGCCGGATCCGGCCGTCCTGGGGCAGCCGCTTCTCCGCGATGTTCAGGCCGCCCATGATCTTGATGCGCGAGGTGATGCTCGACTGGAGCGCGCGCGGCAGCGGCTTCATCGGCTCCTGCAGCAGGTCGTCGATCCGGAAGCGCACCCGGATCTCCTTCTCGAAGGGCTCGAGGTGCACGTCACTGGCCCGCTCCTTCACCGCCTGCTGCAGCAGCGAGTTCACGAGCTTGATGATCGGCGCCTCGTCGGCGGCCTCGATCAGGTCCTGGGGCTCGTGGCTGATCTCGTCGGCCAGCGCGTCGAGGTCGGTGGCGGCGTCCTCCGCCAGCTCGGCGGCGGAGCCCACGGCGCGGTCGTAGACCTGGTTGATGGCGGCGAGGATCACCCGCTCGCTCGTCACCTCGGGCAGCACGTCGGCGCCGTCGAAGAGCAGGCGCAAGTCGTCGAGCGGCGCGGTATCGAAGGGGTTGGAGACGGCCACGCGCACCGCTCCGCTCTCGTCGCGGCCGAGGGGCAGGATGCCGTGGGTCTTGGCGAAGCCGATCGGGACCCGCTCGGCCAGGGCCTCGTCGAGCTCGTCGAGCGGAATCTCGCGGCGCACCGGAAGGGCCAGCGCGCGGCCGATCGCCGCGAGCATCTCCTCTTCGGAGACCGTGCCCTGCTCCACCAGGACGGCGCCGAGCGAGCGGCCGGTCTCGGCGGCGCGCTCGCGGGCCTCCTCGAGCTGCTCCTCGCTGAGGCGTCCCTCGCGCAGCAGGAGGCCACCGATCTCGGACGGAAGGGCCAGCGGGGCGGCGGCGCTCATGGCGACTCCCGCTGGACCATCACGCTCGGCGCCAGCCCGTAGGCGCTGCGCAGGGTGTCGGCGGCCTGCTCGGCGGTCTTCTGGTCGGGATACGGGCCGAGGCGGATCTCGTAGACCACGCTGCCGCCGCTCTCCGAGGAGACGAGGGTCCCGTCGTAGCCGGCGTCGAGGAGCTCGGTGAGCTTGCCGGCGGCGGCCTTCTGATCGCGGTAGACGGCGGCCAGGATCGCGTAGCGCGGGCCGTGCTTGGCGGCCTCCGCGGCGGCGCGGGCGTCCTCGCGCTTCGCGGCCTGCTGGTCCTCGATCTCCTTCATGCGCTGGAGCGGGTAGCGCTGCTCGTGCTCCTTGACCTCGCGGCGCACCGGGTTGGCCAGGTGCAGGGGCTCGTAGGGGATGCCGTAGCTCTCGGCCTCCCGCCGCCTCGCCTCCTCGGCCGCCGCCTGCTCCTCGCTCAGGTTGATGCCCTCGATGGTGCGGCGGCGGAACTCCTCGCGCTTGCGGATGGTCTCGCGCTCCAGGTCCTCCGGCTCGCGGATGATGTGCGGGGTCAGGAAGACCAGCAGGTTCACCTTGGTGAGCGAGCGGCTCGTGGTCTTGAAGAGCCAGCCGATGAAGGGGATGTCGCCGAGCCAGGGCACCTTCGAGACGTTGTCCGTCTCGTTGTCGCTCACCAGGCCGCCGATCACCACGGTCTCGCCGTCCTTCACCACCACCACGTTGTCGACCTTGCGGTTGGAGAGGGCGACACCGACCTGGTTCGGGTCGAAGCCGCTGCTGGCGGTGAGGGCCTTGTCCACGTTGGAGATCTCCTGCGAGATCTTCAGCCGCAGGCTGTCCCCCTCCGTGATCTGGGGCTCCACGTCGAGCGTGATGCCGATGTCCTTGCGCTCGATGTTGACCGACGTGGCGAGGCTCGGCTCCGTCGTGCCGGGCGTGGTGGGGGTGGTGATGCCCTGGGCCGATTGCACGCGGCTCGAGGGCAGCGGGATGTTGCTGCCGATCTTGATCTCGGCCTTCTCGTTGTCGGAGGTCAGGATGTGGGGCGCCGAGAGGATGTTCGAGTTCCCGTCCTGCGCCGTGGCCTTGATGATGCCCTGGATCAGCGAGCCGCCGACGACCTTCCCGTTGGCGTCCGTCTTGAGCGTGTTGCGCACGGCGTTCGCGAGCAGGCCCGCCAAGGCGCCTTGCGGCGTCAGGCTGGCGGCCGGGATGCCCCCCGCGCCCGTGAGCCCGCCCGACGAAGCCGAGTCCGTGACCGAGGCCACCGTGATGTCGGTCGCCCCGTTCACCACGCGCCCGAGGCCGTTGAATCCGAGGTCCTCGCTGTTGTTGACGTTCACCTCCAGGATGAGCGCCTCCACCAGCACCTGCGGACGGCGGATGTCGAGCTGCTCGATCACCTGGGAGAGGGTGTTGAAGCCCTCCTGGCTGGCCTGGATCACGAGCGAGTTGGTGCCCTTGTCGGCGGTGACGGTGACGCCCTCTGCGAGCTCCGTCACCACGGCGCGCATGGCCTGGGCCTGGGGCCCCGGCACGCCCGCCACGGGCACGGTGCCGCCGCGGGCGCCCGCCGTGGCGCCGGCGCTCGACGTCCCGCTGATCATCGAGTTCAGGGTGTTGGCCAGGTCCTCGGCGTCGGCGTTCTTCAGGTAGTAGACGTGGATCCGCCCGCCCCCGGTGACCGGGACGTCGAGCTTCGCCACCAGCTTGCGGATGTCCTCGAGCCGGGTGCGCGAGGCCAGGACGATCAGCGAGTTGGTGCGCGAGTCCGTGATCAGACGCACCCGGTCGCGCCGCACCTCGCCGCCGCCCGGCGGCACGATCTGTCCCGGCACCGCCGTCGGTGTCGGGATGCGCGCGCGCGCGGCGCGCAGCGTGCCGGCGCCGCCCTCGCCGGCGCCCGAGACGTCGGCGCCGTAGATGTCGCCGAGCTGCTGGGCCAGGGTGGCCGCGTCGGCGTGCTGGATCTTGATGACCGCCAGCTCCTCCTTGTAGGTCTCGACGTCGATGGATTCGAGGATCGAGAGGATGCGGCGGATGTTCGAGGCGGAGTCCGTCAGGATGATGGTGTTGGTGGGGGAGTAGGCCACCATCGCCGCGTCCTTCGAGACCAGGGGCTTCAGCGAGTTGGTGATGGCGTCGGCGTCGATGTAGCGGAGCGGGATCAGCCGGGTGATGAAGGCGTCGGTGCCCGGGCCGGGTCGGCCTCCCGAGAACGTCTCCACCGGCGACTCCTTGGCGTCGCGCACGGGGATGATCTTGACGGTGCCGCCGGGGCCCTGAACCGTGGTGAAGCCCTTCACCTGGAGCACCGACTCGAAGACGGCGTAGGCCTGGGCGATCGGGATCTTGGTGGGCGAGACGATCGTCACCCGGCCGCGCACCCGGTCGTCGTAGATGAAGTTGCGGCCGGTCAAGCGGGCGATGGTGTCGATCACCACGCTCAGCTCGACGTCGTTGAAGTCGAGCTGCACCAGCCCGTCCTCGACCGCGGCGCCCGGGCCGGGGGCCGGGGCGCCCGGGACGGGGGGAGCCGGCCGGGCGGGCGGCGGGGGCGGCGGCGCTGCGGCGGGCGCGACCTGGGCGGCCGCCCGGACGCCAGCGAGCAGGCTCGCAAGCGCGAGGGCGGCAGCGGCGCGACGATCGATCACGAAATCCCCCCCAGATCCCACGGGCGCCCAGCCGCCCGTCAGCGAACTTCGTAGCTCAGGGTCCGCTCCCGGCCGTCGGAGCCCACGACGACGACCGAGAACTGCTTGGCTTCGGTGAACTCCCGCAGCAGCGCGGCGCTCTGCTCGGGGCTGTCGATCCGCACGCCGTTGAGCTGGGTGATGGTGTCCCCGCTCTGGATCCCGATCTGCTCGAACAGGCTACCCGGCTTGATCGCGTTGAGCTGGACCCCCACCATCGCCCCGGACTCGTACTTCGGCAGGATGCGCGCCTGGGAGAAGAGGGCGGCCGGGTTCCGGGCCGCCCCGTCGATCTCGGAGCGGGGCACGGCGTAGCTGTCCTGACCCGTGCGCTGGACGCCGGCCGCGGAGGCGGGGCGCCGCGCCCCCGGCGGGCCCTGCTCGTCCTCCAGGGCGAGCTCCTCGCGCCGGGTCCCGTTCTCCAGGACGATGCGCCGCCGCTCGATCCGGGCCACCCGGGCCTGCTCGCGCAGGCGATCGTCGACCCGCACCACCAGGTGCTTGCGGCTCTCCAGATCCTCCACCGCCGCCCAGGAGCGCTTGGGGTCCGGAGAGGCCGCGGTGCCGAGGAGCTTCAGCGGGAGCTTGGTGGCCTCGAGCTGCTCCTGCTCGCTGGCCGCCGGCCCCGAAGCCACCAGGGTCGAGACGTTGAAGAGGTTCCTGCGAAGGATCACCTGACGGTCGGCCGCGCTCCGCGCCGCGGGCGCAGGGCGCGCGGCCACGGCCGCCGGCCCCGCCGGCTCGCCCGCCACCCACTCCCCCGCGAGGGTGCTCAAGCTCCGCGCCGCCAGGAAGCAGCAGAGCACGAAGAGCAGACCGTTCGCGAGCCAGATCCCCAAGCGGCCCATCCGTCGCCGCCGCCCCCCCAGAAGCCCGCCGTCCGACGGGCGACTCTCGATGCAACTCCGCGAGGACGCAGAAATATACCCCTATGCGGCGCTCCCTCCACCCGCATCCGGGGCCGGCGGCCGCGAGGGGCCGCCGTCCGCGGCCCGCTGCGCTTCGGACACCCCCCGGGTCCGAGCGGTTCCCGCGGCCACTCTATTCCCTTCTCGGCGCGCCATTGACACCGCCACAGGGGGGACTCAGGTTCGACGCGCCGCCGCGCGCGGCGGAGGAGGAGACGGACAGGATGGCAACCCAGGGCAAGGTGATCGGGATCGACCTCGGCACGACCAACAGCGTCGTGGCGGTGATGGAGGGCGGGCAGCCCGTCGTGATCCCCAACGAGGAGGGAGGCCGGACCACCCCCTCGGTCGTGGCGTTCACCGACGAGGGCGAGCGCCTGGTGGGCGCCATCGCCAAGCGCCAGGCGGTCACCAACCCCACCCGCACCGTCTACTCGATCAAGCGCTTCATGGGCCGCCGCAAGGCCGAGGTGCCCGAGGAGATCCGGCTCGTCCCCTACGAGGTGGTGGAGGGCAAGGAGGGCGCGGCCGCGGTCCGGATCGACGGCAAGACGTATTCCCCGCCCGAGATCTCCGCGATGATCCTGCAGAAGCTCAAGCGCGCGGCCGAGGCCTACCTCGGCGGCCCCGTGACGGCGGCGGTGATCACCGTCCCCGCGTACTTCAACGACGCACAGCGCCAGGCGACCAAGGACGCCGGGGCCATCGCCGGCCTCGAGGTGAAGCGCATCATCAACGAGCCGACCGCGGCGGCGCTCGCCTACGGCCTCGACAAGAAGAAGGACGAGAAGATCGCGGTCTACGACTTCGGCGGCGGCACCTTCGACATCTCGATCCTGGAGGTGGGGGAGAACGTGGTGGAGGTGAAGGCCACCAACGGCGACACCCACCTCGGCGGCGACAACCTGGACCAGCGGGTGATGGAGTACCTGGTGGCGGAGTTCCGCAAGGACCAGGGCATCGACCTCTCGAAGGATCCGATGGCGATGCAGCGCCTGCGCGAGGCGGCCGAGAAGGCCAAGATCGAGCTCTCGGGCGCCGTGACCACCGACATCAACCTGCCCTTCATCACGGCGGACCAGAGCGGCCCGAAGCACCTGAACATGAAGCTCACCCGGGCGAAGTTCGAGCAGCTCGTGGAGGACCTGGTGGCGCGCACGCTGGAGCCGTGCCGGCGGGCCCTCGCCGACGCCGGGCTCCAGGCCTCGGAGATCGACGAGGTGGTGCTGGTGGGCGGCTCCACCCGCACGCCGCTGGTGCAGCAGAAGGTGAAGGAGCTCTTCGGCAAGGCGCCGAACCAGAGCGTGAACCCCGACGAGGTGGTGGCGGTGGGCGCCGCGGTGCAGGCGGGCGTGCTGTCCGGCGAGGTGAAGGACGTCCTCCTTCTCGACGTGACGCCGCTCTCCCTCGGGATCGAGACCCTCGGCTCGGTCATGACCAAGCTGATCGAGCGCAACACCACCATCCCGACCCGGCGCAGCCAGACCTTCTCCACCGCCGCCGACAGCCAGCCCCAGGTGGAGATCCGGGTGCTCCAGGGCGAGCGCGAGATGGCGCACGACAACCGGGAGCTCGGCCGCTTCATCCTGGACGGGATCCCGGCCGCGCCGCGCGGCGTGCCGCAGATCGAGGTCACCTTCGACATCGACGCCAACGGCATCCTGGCGGTCTCGGCCAAGGATCGCGCCACCGGCAAGGAGCAGTCGATCCGGATCGAGGGCTCGGGCGGACTCTCGAAGGGCGACATCGAGCGCATGGTGAAGGACGCCGAGAGCCACGCCGCCGAGGACCACGAGCGGCGGGAGAAGATCGAGAAGCGCAACCACCTGGACTCGATGATCTACGGCGCCGAGAAGCAGCTCCGCGAGCACGGCGAGAAGCTCCCCGCGGAGGAGAAGAAGACCGTGGAGGAGCTGGTCGCCGAGGCCAAGAAGGAGCTCGAGAGCGACGACGCCGGCCGGATCGCCGCCGCGTCGCAGCGGCTGGAGCAGGGCCTCCACAAGCTCGCCGAGGTGCTCTACAAGGCCGGTGCGGCGCCCGAGGCCGGCCCGGCGGGCGGCGAGGGGCCGGCGACGGCCGGCGGCAAGGCCGAGGGCGACGTGATCGACGCCGAGTACACGGAGGACAAGGGCAACTGAGGCCCGGGTCCGGGGCCCGTCGGCCCCGCCCCGAGCCGACGCCCGGGTCAGCATGGAGCGTACGCGGTCCGATCCCTTCGCGGAGCTCTTCGACGCGCTCGCCACGCGCATCAGCGGAGATCGCTGGCAGCCCGCGGTGGACGTCTTCGAGACGGAGCAGGCGATCGTCCTGCGGGTGGAGCTCGCCGGGGTCTCGACCGCGGACGTCCACGTGAGCGTGGACGGCGACCTCGTGCGCATCTCCGGGGTGCGGCGCGCCCCGAGCGGCTACACCGTGAAGCGTCTCCATCAGGTCGAGATCGCCTTCGGGCCCTTCGAGCGCACCTTGCGCATCGGGATGCCCTTCCAGCGCGACGCGGTGGAGGCGCGGCTCGAGGAGGGATTCCTCTGCGTGACCCTGCCGAAGCAGGCGCGACGACAGATCGACATCGAGCGCTGAGCGACCCCGGGAAGGCCCGGGCGACGAAGGACGCATGAGCGAGGAGACCGAACGCAGCAGGCCGGGGGGACGCGCGGGCGAAGGCGGCGCCGAGGTGGTGGTGCGCTCGGGCGCCGAGGAGGAGCAGCAGCAGCTCCAGCTCCCGCAGGTCCTGCCCGTGCTCCCGCTCAAGAACACGGTGCTCTTCCCGTTCCTGCTCTCGCCGCTGCTGGTCAACACCGCTCGCTCCAAGCGGCTGATCGATCACGTCCTGGTGACACCCGAGCGGCTGCTCCTGGCCAGCGCGGTGAAGGGGGCGATCGAGGGCAGCCCGGGGCCGGGGGACGTGAACGCCGTCGGGACGGTGCTGCGCATCGTCAAGATGCTGAAGTTCCCGGACGACTCCTACCGCCTGCTGGTCCAGGGAGTGGCGCGGGCGCGGGTCGAGGAGTTCACCGACGAGGCCCGCTTCCTGATGGCGCGGGTGCGGCGCCTGGAGGAGCAGGGCGACCGCGGCTCGGTGGAGACCACCGCCCTCGCCCGCAACGTGGCGCAGCAGTTCGGCGCCCTGGTGTCGGAGAGCCCGAAGCTCAGCGACGAGCTCCAGCTCCTGGCCTCCAACGTGGACGATCCCTCGCGGCTGGCCGACCTGGTGGCGGCGAACCTCGAGCTCGACGTCGCGGCGAAGCAGGTGATGCTGGAGGAGACAGACGTCCCCGCGCGCCTGCGCCGCGTCCTCGCGGAGATCGCGCGCGCCCGCGAGGCGCTCAAGATCGAGAGCGAGATCCGGGACAAGGTCCAGAGCGAGATGGGCAAGACGCAGCGCGACTACATGCTGCGCCAGCAGCTCGACGCCATCCGCAAGGAGCTCGGCGAGACCGAGGACACGGAGCAGGAGATCGACCGCCTGCGCCAGCGCATCGAGGCCGCCGGGATGCCGGAGGAGGCGCACAAGCAGGCCACGCGCGAGCTGGAGCGGCTGGCGCAGATGCCGCCGGCCGCCGCCGAGCACGGCGTGATCCGCACCTACCTCGAGTGGATGGTGGAGCTCCCCTGGTCGAAGCTCACCGAGGACCGTCTCGACGTCCCGGTGGCGCGGCAGATCCTGGACGAGGACCACTACGACCTCGAGAAGGTGAAGGACCGCATCCTCGAGTACATCGCGGTGCTGAAGCTGAAGCGCGATCTGCGGGGGCCCATCCTCTGCTTCGTGGGGCCGCCGGGCACTGGCAAGACCTCCCTCGCCCGCTCGATCGCCCGGGCGCTCGGGCGCGAGTTCGTGCGGGTGAGCCTCGGCGGCGTGCGCGACGAGGCGGAGGTCCGCGGGCATCGCCGCACCTACGTGGGTGCGCTGCCGGGCCGCGTCCTGCAGGGGATCCGGCGCGCCGGCACCCGCAACCCGGTCTTCCTGCTGGACGAGATCGACAAGGTCGGCACCGACTTCCGCGGCGATCCCTCCTCGGCGCTGCTCGAGGTGCTGGACCCCGAGCAGAACTCGACCTTCAGCGACCACTACGTCGAGGTGGCGTTCGATCTCTCGCAGGTCCTCTTCGTGGCGACCGCGAACCTGATGGATCCGGTGCCGCCCGCCCTGCGCGACCGGATGGAGGTGATCGAGCTCCCCGGCTACACGGACGAGGACAAGATCGAGATCGCGAAGCGCTACCTGGTGCCGCGCCAGCGCGAGGCGAACGGCATCGGCGGCGTGGACTTCGAGCTGCCCGACGAGACCCTGGCCGTGCTGATCCGCAGCTACACCCGCGAGGCCGGGGTGCGGAACCTCGAGCGAGAGATCGGCGCGGTGGCGCGCAAGATCGCCCGCCGGGTGGCGGAGGAGGGCCTGAAGGGCCCGGTGCGGGTGGCTCCCCAGGAGCTGGCGTCGCTCCTCGGTCCCGTGCGCTTCGAGCCCGAGCTTGCCGAGCGGGCCGGCCGCCCCGGCGTGGCGGTGGGCCTCGCCTGGACGCCCGCGGGCGGCGACATCCTCTTCATCGAGTCCACCCGGATGCCGGGCAAGGGCGAGCTCAAGCTCACCGGCTCCCTCGGCGACGTGATGCGGGAGTCCGCCGAGGCCGCGCGCTCGTGGCTACGCAGCAACGCGGAGGAGCTCGGAATCGCCGCCGAGTCCTTCTCCCGCTCCGATCTCCATCTGCACGTGCCCTCCGGCGCGGTGCCGAAGGACGGACCCTCCGCCGGCGTCGCCATGGTGACCTCGCTGGCCTCGCTGCTGACCGGCCGGGCGGCCCATCCGGACGTGGCGATGACGGGCGAGATCACGCTGCGCGGCAAGGTGCTGCCCGTGGGCGGGATCAAGGAGAAGGTGCTGGCGGCCAAGCGGGCGGGGATCCGTCGCGTGGTCCTCCCCGAGCAGAACCGTCAGGACGTGGCCGAGATCCCCGCCGACCTGCTAAAAGGGCTCGAGCTCGAGTACGTGGGGAGGATCGATGAGGTTCTCGCGCACGCGCTGGCTCCGGCCCGCTAATCAGGCGCTCCTAGCCGCCGCGCTCGCCCTGTCGTCGTCCGCCTGTGTCTCCCGGGGAGACTACGCGACGGTGGTGCACGAGCGCGACCGGCTGCAGGAGGAGAATCGCCGGCTCCAGCTCTCCACCCAGAGCCTCGACTCCGATCGCGCCCAGGCGCTGAGCCAGCTCGAGGACGTGCGGCAGCAGCGGGAGAAGCTCGACGCGGAGGTGAAGAAGCTCTCGCAGCAGTCGAGCGAGCTCGAGCAGTCGCTCCAGGCGCGCGAGGAGGAGCTCGACCAGCGGCGCAGCCAGGTGGAGACCTTGCAAAACACCTACGAGGGCCTGGTGAAGGACCTGGAGTCGGAGGTCGACAAGAGCCAGGTGCAGATCGAGCGCCTGCGCGGCGGCCTGCGGCTCGAGCTCTCGGAGGACGTCCTCTTCCCGCCCGGCTCGGCGGATCTGAGCAAGAAGGGGATCGGGGTGCTGCAGCGGGTGGCGAAGCAGCTCGCTCCGCTGCCGGATCAGGTGCAGGTGCGCGGCCACACCGACAACCAGGCGATCCGCGGCGCCCTGGCGAGGCGCTTCCCCAGCAACTGGGAGCTCGGCGCCGCGCGCGCGGCGCGGGTGGTGCGCGTGCTCGAGCAGTCGGGGATCTCCGGCGAGCGGCTGGTGGCCGCCTCCTACGGCCCCTACGACCCGATCGACAGCAACGCCACTCCCGAGGGTCGCGCCCACAACCGCCGGATCGAGATCCGGCTGCTGCCGCGCGAGGCGCCCGCCACCGTCGAGCCTGCCGTCCCGCTCGGGGCCGCCGCGCCCGAGCCGGCGCCGGCCGCCCCGAAGGCGCCCGCCGCCGCGCCGCCGGCCGCGGGTCGCGCCCATCACCCGCCCTCCGCCACGCCTTGAGCCCGCAGGCGGCTTCGCGGGCCGATCTCGAGGCCTGCTTCGCCGCCGCCCTCGCGGCGGTGGATCCCGCCGCCGCCCTGCGGCGCGTGGTGACACGCGCGAGCGACGGCCTCGCGATCGCCGGCCGCCCGCTCCCCCGAGCCGCGCGGCTGCGCGTGCTGGCCGCGGGGAAGGCCGCCTGCGCCATGGCGGCCGCCCTCGAGGCCGTGGCCAGCGACGCCCTCGTGGAGGGCCTGGCCGTCACCAAGGACGGTCACGGGCTTCCTCTGCGGCGCTTCGTCGTGCGCGAGGCCGGCCATCCCGTGCCCGACGCGCGCGGGGCGGCGGCGGCCGCGGAGGCCCTGGCGCTGGCGGGGCGAGCCGGGCCGGAGGAGGTGCTCGGGGTCCTCCTCTCGGGGGGCGCCTCGGCTCTCCTCTCGCGGCCGCTTCCCGGCCTCTCGCTGGAGGACCTGGCCGCCACCACCCGTGCCCTGCTCGCGGCGGGCGCGACGATCGAGGAGCTGAACGCCGTTCGAAAGCATCTCGGGGCCGTCGGTGGGGGCCGCCTCGCGCGCGCCGCGGCCGGGGCCGCGCGAATCGAGGTCCTGGTGGTGTCGGACGTGCTCGGCGATCCGCTCGACGTGATCGGCTCCGGGCCCTGCGCCGCCGACCCCACGCGCTTCGCGGACGCCCTCGCCGTGCTGGAGGCGCGCGGGGTCGCCGATCGCGTCCCCGAGGCCGTGCGCGGGCACCTGGCGCGCGGGGTCCGCGGCGAGCTCCCGGAGTCGCTGAAGCCCGGCGATCCGATCCTGGCGAAGGTGACGACCACGCTGCTCGCCTCGAATCGGGACGCGCTCGCCGGTGCGGCGGCGGCGGCGCGCGCGCGGGGTCTGCGTCCCTGCATCGTGAGCCGGGCGCTCCGCGGCGAGGCGAGCCGCATCGGACGTGCGCTCGGCGGTCTCGCCCGAGCGCTGCGTCCGGGTCCTCCCGTCCTCCTCTTGGCGGGGGGCGAGCCCACCGTGACACTCCGGGGCGACGGCCGCGGTGGGCGCGCCCAGGAGCTCGCGCTGGCGGCGGCGCTCGAGCTGGCCGGGACCACGGGGGTCACGCTCCTCGCAGCCGGCACCGACGGGAGCGACGGCCCGACCGACGCGGCCGGCGCCTTCGCCGACGGCGGGACCGTGGCGCGCGGAGCCGCTCGCGGCGCCGAGGCCCGGGCCGCGCTGGCCCGAAACGACTCCCACGGCTTCTTCCGCGCGGAGGGCGGCTGCTTCTTCACGGGCCCGACGCGCACCAACGTGATGGACCTCGTGCTGGTGGAGGTCGACGCGGCCGCTCGCGCGGCGGGTGCGTCCCGCTAACCTCGCGCGGATGCGCGCCTCGCTTCCCGGCCCCGGCCTCGGCTCGCTCCTGGTGCGTGGCCTGGTCTCGCTCTGGCTGATCGCCGGTGCGGCCGCGCTCTACCTGCGCCTGACGCTCCACAACCGCGGCCTCTGGCGCAGCGAGCCCGCGCGCCTGCTGGAGGTGCAGCACCGCTTCGCCCGCCGCTTCGTCCGCGTGGCGCAACGCTACCGCGGCGGCCTGATCAAGCTCGGACAGGTGGCGAGCCTGCGCGTCGACGTGGTGCCGCCCGAGGTCACGGACGAGCTCGCGAAGCTCCAGGACCGGGTGGCGCCCCATCCGTGGCAGGAGATCGCCGCGCAGATCGAGGCGGAGCTCGGCCGGCCGCTGACCGAGGTCTTCGCGGAGCTCGATCCCGTCCCTCTGGCCTCGGCGAGCCTCGGACAGGTGCACCGCGCCCGCACCCACGATGGCCGGACGGTGGCGGTGAAGGTCCTCTACCCCGGGATCGAGCGCTCGGTGGCCGTCGACCTGGCCATGACCCGCTTCGGCCTCTGGCTCTTCAACTTCGTGACCGTGCCGGACCTCATGCAGGTGGACCGGGAGGTCCGGGAGTCGCTGCTCGGCGAGATGGACTACGTGCGCGAGGGACGCGCGGCCGAGGAGATCGCGGCCAACCTGGCGCACGACCCGGAGGTGGCGGCGCGGGTGCGGATCCCCGCCATCCATTGGGACACCACCACGCGTCGCGTCCTCACCATGGAGTACCTGGAGGGGATCAAGATCAACGATCGCGCCGCGCTCGAGGCGCGGGGGATCGCCCTCCAGGACGTCGTGCTCTGGACCCAGCGTGCGTTCCTCCACATGATGTTCCGGGACGGCTTCTTCCACTGCGATCCCCATCCGGGCAACCTGCTGGTGGACCCGGAGGGCCGGATCGTGATCCTCGACTTCGGCATGAACAAGCGGGTCGCGCCCGGGCTGCGGGCGGCGATCCGCAAGAACGTGCTGGCCTCGGTGCAGCGCGACGCCGGGCTCTATGCGGCCTCGCTGGTCGAGGCGGGGATGGTGCGGCCGGAGGACGCGCCCACGGTGGAGGAGATCGCACGCATCTCCTTCGACCCCGCCTACTACAACCTCACGCCCAAGGAGTTCGCCAATCTGGATCTCGGCGCCTACATGAGCCGGATGCGCTCGCAGATGAAGCGCATCAAGAGCTTCCAGCTCCCGGACGGGCTCGTGATGTGGTCCCGGGCGTTCTCCCTGCTCTATGGCCTCTCCGCCGAGCTGGCGCCGGGCCTGCGGCCCCTCGACGTGGTGGGGCCCTACGTGCTCGAGTTCCTGCACGGGGGCCAGCCGCGGGCCGCCTGAAGAACCACTTCCCCATCGCGTCGAAGGCCGTGTAGCCTTGCGGGTCGGCGGGATCGGGGGCGCCCGGCGGCTCCCGGCAAGAACACGCGGGAGGATTCCATGCAGATCGCTTTCCATCGCTCGGTGGCCGCGCTCGCGGCGGCGGCCTTCGCGCTGCTCCTCGGCGCGGCGGCCACCACGGCGCACGCCGAGGACAAGATCAAGACCGAGCGTGCGAACGGGCGGATCGTCAAGTACGACGCGGCCGCCAGCACGCTCACCTTGCGCGACAAGGGCAAGGACATCGTCTTCCACGTCACGGCGGAGGGCTCGGTGCTCGTGCGCACCACCGTCACCATGAACGCGAAGCCCGCCAAGCTCGACGAGCTCAAGGAAGGGATGATCGCCATCGTCTACTACAAGGCGGATCCCGCGGATCCGAACAAGAAGCTCGCGCGAAAGATCGACATCCCGCACATCCCGGAGGGCATGGAGCCCGAGGACGAGTGATCGAAGGCCCGGGGCGGGCCCCTGGCGGGGTCCGCCCCGGTGCAGCGCGGCGCTGGCTCTCGCGGCTGCCCGGGGTAGACTCCCCCGCCCACGATCGGGGAGTCGCATGGCCGTCAGCGCCGAGCAGTTCCGGGAAGGGCTCCGCCACTGGGCGAGCGGTGTCACCATCGTCACCTCGAGCTGCGGCGAGCGCATCCACGGGATGACGGTCTCGGCCTTCAGCAGCGTGTCGCTCGATCCGCCCCTCGTGCTGGTCTGCGCGGACAAGGCCACCATCACCCACGGCCTGATCGCGGAGTCCGGCGTCTTCGCGGTGAACGTCCTGGCCCGGGGCCAGGAGGCGCTCTCCAATCGCTTCGCCTCCAAGAAGGACGAGCATCGCCGCTTCGAGGGCATCGAGTGGAGCCGCGGCGCGACGGGCGCTCCCATCCTGCCGGGGGTCCTGGTGGCGCTCGACTGCCGGGTCGTGGCCGCCCACGACGCCGGAGACCACGTGATCTACGTCGGGAGCGTCGAGTCCATCTCCGCGCGCCAGGCCGAGCCCCTCGTCTACCACGTGGGCGCCTACCGCGCGCTCGTCTGAGGCCACCCGCGCGATGGAGCCGCTGCGCGTCGTCGTCCACTCCGACTGGATCTGCCCCTGGTGCTACAACGCCGCGCGGCGGCTGCGCCGGCTGGAGGACGAGTACGGCGGCCGGCTGGTCCTCGAGTGGCGGAGCTTCCTGCTGCGTCCGATGCCGGATCCCGGGCGCGATCTCGAGCGCTTCAGGGCCTACACCCGATCGTGGTCGCGGCCCGCGGCCGAGCCGGATGCCGGAGAGTTCCGGGTCTGGCAGGGCGACGCGGGGCCGCCGAGCCACAGCGTGCCGCCGCACCTCGCGGCCAGGGCGGCGGCGGAGCTCGGACCGGCGGCGTTTCGCGCGCTGCAGGAGCGGCTCTTCGAGGCCTACTTCGCCGAGAGCCGCGACGTCACCGACCCCGCCACCTTGCTGGCGCTCTGGCGGGAGGCTGGCCTCCCCGCGGACGCCTTCGCCCGCGCGGCCGACCCGGCGCTCCTGCGCCGCGTGCTGGAGGAGCACCAGGAGGCGGTGGAGCGCGGGATCACCGGCGTGCCCGCCGTCTCGATCGAGGGCAACGACGCGTTCGTGATGGGAGCGCAGCCGATCGAGCTCTACCGGCGCTGGGTCGAGCGGCGGCTCGCCGGCATCGGCGGCGAGTCGTAGGGCGAGCGAAGCGCGCAGCGAGGCGAAGCCGAGCGGAGGGCGCCAGCCCGGCGGCGCTGCCGCCGATGCGCCTGGAGCGGAGGAAGCGGATGCAGGATCCCTCGGCGCTGTTCCGCCTGGACGGGCGGGTGGCGGTGGTGACGGGCGCCTCGGCGGGGATCGGTGCGGTCCTGGCCGAGGGGCTGGCCGCCGCCGGTGCGCGCGTGGTGCTGGCGGCACGCCGCGCCGATCGCCTGGAGGCCCTGGCCCGGCGTCTCGTGGCCGAGGGCGGGGAGGCGCTCGCCGTCGCGTGCGACGTCACTCTGCCGGGCGAGGTGGACGGCCTGGTGGAGACGACCCTCGCGCGCTTCGGCCGGGTGGACGTGCTGGTGAACAACGCCGGCATCGTGAACATCGTTCCGGCGGAGGACGAGGCCCTCGACGACTTCCGCCGCACCCTCGACGTGAACCTGGTCGGTGTCTTCCTCTGCGCGCAGCGCTTCGGGCGCGCGATGCTCGAGGCCGGCCGCGGCTCCATCGTGAACGTGGCCTCGATCCTCGGGCTCGTCGGCTCGGGACAGGTGAAGCAGGCCGCCTACTGCGCGGCCAAGGGCGGCGTGGTGAACCTGACGCGCGAGCTCGCGGCCCAGTGGGCGCGCCGCAACGTGCGCGTGAACGCGCTGGCGCCGGGCTGGTTCCCGAGCGAGATGACGGCGGACATGTTCGCCGACGAGCGCTCGATGAAGTGGGTGGAGAGCCGCGATCCCATGGGCCGGCCCGGCCGCAACGACGAGCTGGTGGGCCCGCTCCTCTTCCTCGCCTCCGACGCCTCGAGCTACGTCACCGGCCACATCCTCGCGGTGGACGGGGGATGGACGATCATCTGAGGCCGGGTGCGAGCCGGCGCCAGCGATCGGGTCGCGGCAGCGCCCGCACGCGCTGCGGAGCGCGGGTCACTCCTCTTCGAGACGGCTTCTGACTTGGTGGAGAAGAGGGATGGTGCGGCAGAGAGGACTCGAACCTCCACGGGATTGCTCCCGCCAGCCCCTCAAGCTGGTGCGTCTACCAATTCCGCCACTGCCGCTCGGGATCGGCGCGGGCCGAGGATACCGGAGGGTCTACCGGCGCAAAAGCCCGTGCGTCAGGGCTTCTTGGCGGCCGGAGCTGCGGCGTCCGGCTCCGCCTTCGGCGGCGCGGCGGCGGGCGGCGTGGCGGGCGCGGCCTCGGCCTTGGGCGCAGCGGGCGCTCCCGGCGCGGCGGGTGTGGTGGGCGCCGCGGCGCCGGGCGCTCCGGGCGCCGCCGGCGGCTCGGCGAAGGGCGAGGGGGTCGCGGCGGGAGCCGGCGCGGGCGCGCTCGGCGTGGCGCCGTCCAGGAGGCTCTCGGAGGCCCGCTCGTGGCCGAGGATCGCGAGGATCAGGCTGGTGGCCATGAAGACGACCGCCGCCCCCGTGGTGAGCTTGGTGAGGAAGCTTCCGGCGCCGCGGCTGCCGAAGACGGTGCTGCTCGCGCCGCCGCCGAAGACGGCGCCGATCTCCGCACCCTTCCCGCGCTGCAGCAGCACCACCACGATCAGGAAGACACAGACCATCACGTGGAGCACGGTCACGACCAGGCTCATGGCTTCTCCTCCGGCCGATCGAAGCGCACGATGCGCGCGAAGCTCGCCGGATCGAGGCTCGCGCCGCCGACCAGGGCGCCGTCCACGTCCTGCTGGGCCATCAGCGCGTAGACGTTGTCGGGCTTCACCGAGCCACCGTACTGGATGCGGATGCGCCGCGCCGCCTCGCCGAAGCGCTTGGCGAGCTGCTCGCGCACGAAGGCATGCACCTCCTGGGCGATCTCCGGCGTGGCCGTTCGGCCGGTGCCGATCGCCCAGACCGGCTCGTAGGCCAGCACCAGCTCCTCCGCGCGCGCCTCCGGTACGCGCGCGAGGCTCCCGGCGAGCTGCCGCTCGATCACCTCGAAGGCGCGTCCGGCCTCGCGCTCGGCCAGGCTCTCGCCGACGCAGACGATCGGACGCAGCCCCGCCCGGAACAGGGCCTCGGCCTTGCGCGCGACGGCCTCGTCGGTCTCGCCGTAGAGCTGGCGGCGCTCGCTGTGGCCGACGATGGCGTAGCTGCAGCCGACGTCGGCCAGCATGCGGGGCGCGATCTCGCCGGTGAAGGCGCCCTCCGTCTCCGCGCAGACGTTCTGTGCCGCGAGCTTCACGGGCGAGCCGCCGAGAGCGTCGCCCACCGCCTCGAGCGCGGTGAAGGGCGGCGCCAGCACCACCTCCACCCCGTCGCCCAGGTCGCGGACCTGCGGCAGGAAGGCCTCCACGAAGGCCACGGCCTCGCCCACCGTCTTGTACATCTTCCAGTTGGCGGCCAGGATCGGGCGACGCATTCAGCGCTCCAGGGCCGCGACGCCGGGAAGCACGAGACCCTGCACGTACTCCAGCGACGCGCCGCCGCCGGTCGAGAGGTGGCCGATGCGCGGCCCGAGGCCGAGCCGGTTGATCGCGGCGAGCGAGTCGCCGCCGCCCACCACCGACACCGCGGAGGAGTCGGCCACCGCGCGGGCCAGCGCCTCGGTGCCGCGCGCGAAGGCGGGGATCTCGAACACGCCCATCGGGCCGTTCCAGAAGATGGTGGCGGCCTGCGCGGCCTCCGCGCCGTAGGCGGCGGCCGTCTCGGGGCCGATGTCGACGCCCTTCCAGCCGTCGGGGATGCGCTGCACCACGCGCGTCTCGGCGCCCTCCGCCAGCTCGCGGGCCACCACGTGGTCGCTCGGCAGGAGGAGCCGCCGGCCCGCGCGCCGCGCCACCTCCAGCACGCGCCGCGCGTCCTCCAGCCGCTCCGCCTCCACCAGCGAGTCGCCGGTCGGCTGGCCCTGCGCACGCAGGAACGTGTAGGCCATGGCGCCCCCGATCGCGATCACGTCGGCGCGGCCGGCCAGCGCCTCCAGCACCGCGAGCTTGTCCGAGACCTTGGCGCCGCCGAGCACGCAGAGGAGCGGCCGCTTCGGATCGAGGATCACCGAGAGGTGTCGCAGCTCGTCGCGCAGCAGGTCTCCGGCCGCTGCGCGTCCGACGTGGGGCACCATCCCCGCCGTCGAGGCGTGGGCGCGGTGCGCGGTGCCGAAGGCGTCGTTCACGTAGACGTCGGCCAGGGCCGCCAGCGCCTCGGCGAAGGCCGGGTCGTTCTTCTCCTCCTCGGGGTGGAAGCGCAGGTTCTCCAGCAGCAGGAGCTCGCCGTCGCGGAGCCGCGAAGCCGCCTCCTCGGCCGCGGGTCCCACGCAGTCGGGCGCGAAGGCCACCGGCCGGCCGAGCAGCTCGGAGAGCCGGCCGGCGACGGGCCGCAGCGAGAGCTCGGGCCGGGGCTTCCCCTTCGGCCGCCCGAGGTGCGACGCCAGCACGACCCGTGCGCCCGCCTCCAGCAGGCGGCGCAGGGTGGGGAGCGAGGCGCGGATGCGGCTGTCGTCGCCGACGACACCGCCCTGGATCGGCACGTTCAGATCGGCGCGCACGAAGACGCGGCGGCCGCGCACGCCGCCGTGCGTGGCGAGCAGCGCGTCGAGGTCGAGCACGGCCATCGGCTCAGCGACCGACGAGCAGCGCCAGGTCCGCCACGCGGCGCGAGTAGCCCCACTCGTTGTCGTACCAGGAGAGGACCTTGGCGAAGGTTCCGCCCATCACCTTGGTCTCGAGCGCGTCGACGATCGACGAGTGCGCGTTGCCCTTGAAGTCGATCGAGACCAGGGGCTCCTCGCAGACCTGGAGGATCCCCTTCATCGGGCCCGCGGCCGCCTGCCTCATCGCGGCGTTCAGCGCCGCGGCGTCGGTGGGCTTGCGCAGCTCCACCGAGAGGTCCACCACCGAGACGTCGGCCGTGGGGACCCGGATCGCGAAGCCGTCGAGCCGGCCGGCGAGCTCCGGCAGCACCTCGCCGATGGCCTTCGCGGCCCCGGTGCTGGTGGGGATCATCGAGAGGCCGGCGGCCCGGGCGCGTCGCAGGTCCTTGTGGGGGAAGTCGAGCGTCACCTGATCGTTGGTGTAGGCGTGGATGGTGGTCATCCAGCCGCGCTCGATCCCGAACTGATCGTTCAGCACCTTCGCCACCGGCGCCAGGCAGTTGGTGGTGCAGGAGGCGTTGGAGATGATCCGGTGCTTCGCGGGGTCGTAGCTCGCCGAGTTCACGCCGAGGACCAGGGTCACGTCGGGCTTCTTGGCCGGCGCGCTGATGATCACGCGCTCGGCGCCGGCCTGGAGGTGCTTGGCGGCGTCGTCCCGGTCGGTGAAGCGGCCGGTGGACTCGATCGCGATCTTCGCGCCGAGGGCCTTCCAGGGCAGCTTGGCCGGATCCTTCTCGCTCGAGACGGGAATCCGCTTGCCGTCCACCACGATGGCGTCGCCCGCCGCCTCCACCTCGCCGGGGTAGGCGCCGTGGACGGAGTCGTACTTGAGCAGGTGCGCCAGGGTCTTCGCGTCGGTCAGGTCGTTGATCCCGACGAACTCGAGGTCCATCCCCCGGGCCGCCCGCAGGACCAGCCGTCCGATGCGCCCGAAGCCGTTCACGCCGACTCGCACCGCCATCTCGCCTCCTCGCAGCGGACGCGCCCCAAGGCGCCGCGCCCCAAAAGGAAAACGGAGGTTAACAGAGGCGGCCGAGAAGCCGCCAAGCCGGGACGGGCCCCGGCGGACCGCGAGGGCCGCGGAGCCGGCCGGCGGCTACGCTGGCGCGCGCCAGGGGGCGGGGCGGGATGATCGTGGGCTCCGGGATCGACGTGATCGAGATCGCGCGCATCGAGCGCGCGCTCGCGCGGAGCGGACCCCGCTTCGAGGCGCGCGTCTTCACCCCCGCGGAGATCGCCGAGTGTCGCCGCCACCGCCGGCCGGCGCCGCACTTCGCGCTGCGCTTCGCCGCCAAGGAGGCCGCGATGAAGGCGGTCGGGACCGGCTGGGCGCAGGGCGTGCGCTGGGTGGACATCGAGACCCTGCGACCCGGCGCGGCCCGGGAGGTGCTCGCCCTGGCGCTCCACGGCCGGGTGGGCGAGATCGCGTCCGCCCGGGGGGCTCGCGCGCTGCGGCTCGCGGTGGGACGCAGCCGCTCCCACGCCGTCGCCCTGGTCCTGCTGGAGGGCGGAGCGCAATGAGCTCGAGCGGCCTCGCCTCGCGCGCCTTCCGCCGGCGCTGGCTGCCGCGGATCGTCGTGGGCGTGGTCGTCCTCGGCGTCCTCCTGCTGGCGGTGCAGGCCCTGCTCGGGCGGGTTCGCATGCGACGTGCCGAGCGAGACGCCTTCCCGCTGGAGGACGGGCGCCTCGCGCTCCCGGGCCTCGCGCATCCGATCGAGATCACGCGCGACGGCCGCGGCATCCCCCACGTGGAGGCGGAGAACGAGCTCGACGCGTACTTCGCGCTCGGCTTCGCCCACGCGCAGGACCGGCTGGCGCAGATGGTCTGGCTGCAGCGCACGGCGTGCGGGCGCGCGGCGGAGCTGGCCGGACGCTCGGCGCTTCCCGCCGATCGGCTGGCCCGCACGCTCGGCCTCGCGCGCGCCGCGGAGGCCCAGGTGGCGCGCCTCGATCCCGGCACCCGCGCCGTGCTCGCCGCCTACGCCGCGGGGGTGAACGCGCACATCGAGCGCGTGCGCTCCGGCGCGGTGGCGCCGCCCCTCGCCCTGCGTCGCGTGGACGCGAATCTCGAGCCCTGGACCCCGGCCGACAGCCTCGCTCTGGTGAAGCTCTACGCCTGGGGCCTCGCCGGCTCGCTCGACGAGAGCCTCTTCCTGGCGGACTTGATCGAGCAGCTCGGCGGCCTCGAGGCGAAGCCCTACTTCCCGCGCGGAGGCGAGTCGGCGACGCCGCCGCCCCAGCAGGAGGCGGCGCGCTTTCCGGCGGGCCGGCCGGGAGCGCCGCCGCGCCCCGATCCTCTCGCCGTCGCGGCCGGCCTCTTCGGCTTCGGTGTCGGGAGCAGCGCCTGGGTGGTGGGGGGCCGGCTCTCCGCCAGCGGGCGCCCGCTGGTGGCGGGCGACGCGCACCTGGAGACCACGGTCCCGGCCTTCTTCTACGAGGCCGACCTGCGGGGCGGCTCCCTCGAGGTGGCCGGAGCGACGCTCCCCGGTGTCCCCGTGTTCTGGACCGGGCACAACCGGCGTGTGGCCTGGGCCTCGACCAACGCGCGGGCCGACGTCACCGACCTCTACGTGGAGACCGTGCGGTCCGGGACGCCGGGCCACTTCCACGACGGCACGGCCTGGCGCCCGCTTCGCGAGCGCCAGGAGACGATCGCGGTGCGCGGCGGGAGCCCGCAGCCGCTGGTGATCCGCGAGACGGACCACGGCCCGCTGGTGAACCCGCTGCTGGACGGCGAGCGCGAGCCGCTGGCCCTCGCCTGGCCCGGGGCCCGCCCGGGCGACGGCGTCGGCGCCCTCCTGCGCGCCGCGCGAGCGGAGAGCGCGGCGGACTTCCGGGCGGCCCTGGCCGCCCATCACGAGCCCGCACTGGTCTTCGTCTTCGCCGACGCCGACGGCGCGGGCGGGCTCCAGCTCGCGGGCTATCTGCCGCGGCGCAGCCTGCCGACCGGCCTCGTGCCGGTGCCCGGTCGCGGCGACGCCTACGAGTGGAAGGGCCCGATCCCGTTCGACGCGCTGCCGCAGCGCACCCTCGCTCCGGGCGGCTGGCTCGTCGCGGCCGACGGCTCCCTCGGCGAGGGCGAGGGGGCGTCCATCGAGTGGCTGTGGCGCACGGGCGAGCGCTCGGCGCGCATCGAGGAGCTGCTGCGCCAGGCGAGCGCGCGGGGGCCGATCGACCTGCGCTCGCTCGCGTCGCTCCAGGCCGACGTCGGCTCGCCCCACGCCCTCGAGCTCGCCCGCGCCGCCCTCGAGCTGGCCGGCGACCCGGCCGCCCTCGGCGCCGAGGGACGCGATGCGGTGTCGCTCCTCCGGGACTGGGACGGCTCCATGAGCGTCGATTCCGTCGGCGCGGCGCTCTACCACCTCTTCCTGCAGCGCCTGATGCAGGGCGTGCTGGAGCGGCGCCTCGGCCCGACGCTGGAGGCGCGCTACCTGGCGCTTCGGCACGCGCGCCCCCTGGAGCCGGTGGCCGACCTCCTGCTCGGCGCCGCGGCGCTGGCCCCCGCGGAGCACGACCTGCTGGCCGAGCAGGTGCGCCGCTGCCTGCGCGAGGCCTGGCTGCAGCTCGCGGTGCGCGCCGGACCGAATCGCGAGAAGTGGGCCTGGGGGCGGCTCCACACCGTCCGCTTCCGTCCGCTTCCGTTCGCCGACCCGGCGACCGAGGAGGCGCTCGGTCCCTTCCCGCTGGACGGCGACGACGACACCGTGGACGCCGCGGCCTTCGATCCGCGGCGACCCTTCGAGGTGTCGCTGGCATCCACCTATCGCTTCGCCGCCGACACCGCGGAGCTCGAGCAGACGTTGAGCTCGCTCGCTCCGGGCCAGTCGGAGCATCCGGGGCACCCGAATCGGAGCGACGGGGTGGAGCGCTGGCTGGCGGGACGGCCGCGCCTGCTCTTCACCAGCCGTCTGGTGATCGACGACATCGCGCGCGCCCGGCTCGTGCTCGCGCCGGGGAGCGCGGCGGCGGCCGGGAAGCGGCCGTGAGCCGCGCGCTCGTCTACGCGGAGGTGCCGGGCTTCTACGCGGAGGTGGAGCGCGCGGCGGATCCGGCGCTGCGGGGGCGTCCGGTGGTGGTGGGCGGCGATCCCCGCAAGGGCGGCCGGGTCCAGGCGGCGACACCCGACGCCCGCGCGGCCGGCGTCGCGCCGGGCATGCCGGTGCTGGAGGCGCTCCAGCGCTGCCCGGGCGCGCGACCGATCCGCACGCGCATGGCCTTCTACCGCGAGGCGGCGCTGCGCCTGCGCGCCTGCCTGCGACGGGTCTGCGAGCGCCTCGAGCCCGAGGGGCTGGAGGCCGCCTTCCTCGATCCCGCGGACACCGCCCTCCCGCCGCGGCGCCTCGCCGAGCGGCTGCGCGAGCAGGTGGCCCGCGAGATCGGTCTCCCGCTCCGCGTCGGGATCGCGCCCGTGAAGTTCGCGGCGCGGCTCGCGGCGGAGGAGGCCGGAGAGGCGGGGATCCTGGAGGTGGGGGAGGGCGACCTGGTGGCCTTCCTGGCGGCGCTCCCGGTGGCCCGGCTGCCGGGTGTCGGACCGAATGCGGAGACGGCGCTGGCCCGGGTGGGGGTGCGCCGGGTGGGTGAGCTGGTGGCCCTCGGCCGGGAGGCCCTCGAGGCGGCCCTCGGTAACCGCGGCCTCGAGCTGCTGGCGCTGGCCGAGGGCCGCGACCCGGCCCGGATCCGCGCGGCGCGGCTCCCCGGAAGCCTGAGCAAGGACGCCACCCTTCCCGCCGACGAGACCTCACTCGAGGCCCTGCGCGTCTGCCTGCAAGGGCTCGCCCAGCAGCTCGAGGCCCACCTCCGGCTCGAGGGTCTCGCCGCCCGCCGCCTCACGCTCAAGGTGCGCTTCGCGGACGGGGAGCGGGCGATGCGCAGCCAGACGGGCCCCCACGCCTCTGCCTCGGCCGCCGACCTCGCGGCCCGGGCCGAGGAGCTCCTGGGGCGGACCCAGGCCGGAGCCCGGCCGGTGCGGGGCCTCGGCCTCACGGTGGCCGGGCTGGTGCGCGCGCGCCGCGACGACCGGCAGCTCGATCTCTTCTCCCCCCGCTCGTGATCGCCCTCCGCGGCGGCGCCTCCTCAAGCGGCCTCGCCCCCCGGCCGAAGACGCCAGGAAGGAGCGGCCGCTGTCGGGCCGCCGCCGGGGACGCGATGGAGCGCTGGACCGACCGCCGCAAGTACCCGCGCATCTCGAACGAGCAGATGATCTCGTTCGCTCACGTCGATACGCGGGACCGGCTCGCGGTGAGCAAGAACGTCTCGCCCGGCGGCATCCGCTTCGAGGCGATCGGCTGCGAGCTCTCGCTCGGGGACGTGCTGCGGGTGACCTTCAACGTGGGCGACCACACGCTGGTGGCGGTCGGCAAGGTGGCGTGGGCCACCGACGTCGATCCCATCACCATGGACGTCGGCCTCGAGTTCATCGACATCGACCCGCTGGCCCTGCGCCTGATCGAGGAAGCGGCGAACGAGCACGCGGCCTGAGCCGGGCTCCGGGCCCGCCGGAGCGGCCCGCCCCGGGGGCGTTCCCCGATCCACCTGCCTTGACACCACAGTCGACCGGGTGCGAGCCTCCCGGCCATGGCGGACTTCCACCAGAGCGGCGTGGTGACCACGCTGCATCGGCTGGGCCCGACCGACGTGCGCCGCCTCGAGAGCGAGCTCCTGGACTACGCCGGCGTGCGTCCCATCGCGCTGGTGCTGCCCTGCCTCTACTCCGAGCTCCGCGATGTCGCCCTCAAGGGAATCCTCGAGACCCTGAGCGGGGTTCGCTACCTGCGGCAGATCGTGGTGAGCGTCTCGGGCACCGAGCGCGCGGACGAGTTCGAGGAGCTCCGCGCCGCCTTCGACGGGGTGCGAGGCCTGGACGGCTCGCCGGCCACCTTGATCTGGAACGGCGGCCCAAGGCTCCGCGAGCTCTACGGGCGCCTGCGCGGTGCCGAGCTCGACCCGGGCGAGGACGGCAAGGGACGCAGCACCTGGATGGCCTATGGCTACGTGCTCGCCACCGGTCTCTCGCGGGTGATCGCGCTCCACGACTGCGACATCCGCGACTACCGGCGCGAGCTCCTGGCGCGCCTTTGCTACCCGACGGCCCACCCGAACCTCGACTACGCCTTCGCCAAGGGCTACTACGGCCGCGTCACCGACCGGCTCTACGGCCGCGTGACCCGGCTCTTCATGACCCCCTTCCTGCGGGCCATGAAGTCCGTGCTCGGGCCCCTTCCCCTGCTCGATTTCCTCGACGCCTTCCGCTACCCGCTGGCCGGCGAGTGCTCGATGACGACGGACCTCGCACGCATCAATCGGGTGCCCGGCGACTGGGGCCTCGAGGTGGGGGTGCTGGCCGAGGTCTACCGCAACTGCGCGGCGCGGCGCGTGTGTCAGGTCGAGCTGGTCGAGAACTACGACCACAAGCACCAGGACCTCTCGGAGTCCGACGCCTCGCGCGGGCTGCACCGCATGGTGCTGGACATCGCCTCCTCGCTGATCCGGAACCTGGCGAGCTATGGCGTGGATTTCTCGTCGGGCTTCCTGAACACCCTCACCGCGGCCTACGTGCGGATCGCGCAGGATGCGATCTCGAGCTACAGCGACGACGCGGCGCTGAACGGCCTCACCTTCGATCGCCACGAGGAGGAGGTGGCGGTCGAGACCTTCTCGCGCGCCCTGCGAGCTGCGGGGCTCGCCTTCGTGCGGGATCCGATGGGGACGCCTCCCATCCCCAACTGGAACCGCGTGACCTCGGCCCTCCCCGAGTTCCTGGCCGACCTCCAGGACGCCGTGGAGGCCGATTCGGCAGGCGTCGGCCCGCGGCGATAAGCTTCCGGGCGTACGAGGCGCGGCCATCCCCCCGGGCTCGTCCTCCGAGATCGATTTCGCTACGACAGGGCCGGGCCCTGGGAGGGAGGACCGCATGAGGATCGGCCGCATCTCGCTGGGCGACGGCGCCCCGCTGGTGCTGATCGCCGGCCTGAACGTGATCGAGAGCGAAGCCGCGACGTTGGACGCGGCCGAGCGGGTCCGCACCCTGGCCGCCCGACATGGCCTGCCGCTCGTCTTCAAGGCCTCCTTCGACAAGGCCAACCGCTCGAGCCTGCGCTCCTACCGGGGCCCCGGGCTGGACGAGGGCCTGCGCATCCTCGGCCGGGTGAAGAGCGAGCTCGATCTGCCGCTGCTCACCGACGTGCACGAGCCCGGCCAGGCCAAGCTCGCGGCCGAGGTGGTGGACTGCCTCCAGGTGCCGGCCTTCCTCTGCCGCCAGACCGATCTGATCGCGGCCTGTGCCGCGACGGGCCTGCCGGTGAACCTGAAGAAGGGCCAGTTCATGGCGCCGGCCGACATGCGCAACGCCCTGGAGAAGGTGCGGGCGCTCGGGAGCGGCGGCGTTTTCGTGACCGAGCGCGGCACCAGCTTCGGCTACAACAACCTGGTGGTGGACCTGCGGGCCTTGCCGGTGATGCGCCAGTTCGCGCCCGTCTGCTTCGACGCCACCCATGCGGTGCAGCATCCGGGAGCCGCCGGCGACTCGAGCGACGGCGACCGCCGCTTCGTGGCGCCCCTCGCCCGCGCCGCCGTGGCGGTGGGCGTGGACGCGCTCTTCGTCGAGGCCCATCCCGAGCCGGACGCGGCGCCCTGCGATGGTCCGAGCCAGATCGACTTCGCCGCGCTCGATCGGCTGCTCGCCGAGGTCGTGGCCGTGGACCGCGCGCTCGCCGCGCGCGGCCGCGGCGCGCGCCAAAGCTGAGGCGGGAGGCGGTGCCGCAGCCGCGGATCCCGATCCTCGACCTCGCGGCCGAGTGGGCGGAGGTCGGCCCCGCCGTCGAGGCCGCCGTGCTCCGCGTGCTGCGCTCGGGCCAGTACGTGCTCGGGCCCGAGACCGCGGCCTTCGAGGCGGAGCTGGCCGCGCTCGTCGGCACGCGCTTCGCCGTGGGCGTCGGCTCGGGCACCGAGGCGCTGGTGCTGGCGCTCCGCGCCGTCGGCGTCGAGGCGGGTGACGAGGTCGTGACCTCGCCCTTCACCTACTTCGCCACGGTGGAGGCGATCCTCTGGGCCGGCGCGCGGCCGATCTTCGCCGACATCGAGCGCGACGGCTTCCTGCTGGATCCCGAACGGCTCGCGGCGGCCCTCGGGCCGCGCACCCGCGCCATCGTCCCCGTTCATCTCTTCGGGCGCTGCGCCGAGATGGCCGGGATCCGGGCGCTCGCCGACGAGCGCGGCGTCGCCGTGGTGGAGGACGCCGCCCAGGCCATCGGCGCCGAGCGGGACGGGCGTGCCGCGGGAGCCTGGGGCCGTGCGGGCTGCTTCAGCTTCTATCCCTCCAAGAACCTCGGCGCTGCCGGGGACGCGGGCGCCGTCACCACCGACGACGAGGAGCTGGCCGCGCGGCTGCGGCTGCTGCGGAGCCACGGCAGTGGCCGCGCCAGGGACCGCCACGAGCTCGTGGGGACCACCTCGCGCCTCGACTCGCTGCAGGCCGCGGTGCTGCGCGCGAAGCTCCCGCACCTCGGACGCTGGAGCGCCGCCCGCGCGGGCCACGCCGCGTACTACGACGAGGCCCTGCGCGGCCTGCCCGGGCTCGTCCTGCCGGGCGCCGGCCCGGGCGAGCGGCACGTCTGGAACCAGTACACGGTGCGGTGTCGGAACGCGGAGGGTGTGCGCCAGGCCCTGAGCCAGGCCAACGTCGAGTGGCGCCACTACTACCCGCTCCCGGCCTACCGCCAGCCGGCCCTCGGCAAGGAGCGCCTCCCCGAGGGCACCTGCCCCGAGGCCGAACGCGCCTGCACCGAGGCGATCTCGCTCCCGATCTACCCGGCGCTCCCGCCGGCGGCCCGAGACCGCATCGCCGAGGCGGTGCGCGCCGCGCTCGCCTGAGCCGCCGTGGCCGCCCCGGCTCGACCGCGCCGAGCGCTCCTGACCGGCATCACCGGGCAGGACGGCTCCTACCTGGCGGAGCTGCTGCTCGAGAAGGGCTATCAGGTCTTCGGCACCACACGCCGCACCAGCACCGATCGTCTGGATCGGATCGAGCACCTGCTCCCGCGCGTCGAGCTGCTCTCGGCGGACCTGCTGGACCAGAACTCGCTCCAGTCGGCGCTCCAGGAGACCCGGCCCGACGAGGTCTACAACCTGGCGGCGCAGAGCTTCGTCCCGACCTCGTGGCGCCAGCCGGTCCTGACGGCCGAGTTCACGGCCGTGGGGGTCACGCGTCTGCTGGAGGCGGTGCGGCTGGTGGATCCGGCGATCCGCTTCTACCAGGCGAGCAGCAGCGAGATGTTCGGCAAGGTGAGCGAGACCCCGCAGAACGAGCAGACCCCGTTCCACCCGCGCAGCCCCTACGGCGTGGCGAAGGTGTACGGCCACTGGATCACCGTGAACTACCGCGAGTCGTACGGGCTCTTCGCCTGCTCGGGCATCCTCTTCAACCACGAATCGCCGCGGCGCGGGCTCGAGTTCGTGACGCGCAAGGTGAGCGACGGCGTCGCGCGCATCAAGCTCGGGCTGGCCCGCGAGCTTCGCCTCGGCAACCTGGAGGCCCGCCGCGACTGGGGCTACGCCGGCGACTACGTCGAGGCGATGTGGCGGATGCTCCAGCAGCCCGAGCCCGACGACTACGTGATCGCGACGGGGGAGATGCACTCGGTGCGCGAGCTGGTCGAGATCGCCTTCGAGCGCGTGGGGCTCGACTGGCACGCCCACGTCGCGGTGGATCCGCGCTTCGTGCGGCCGGCGGAGGTGGACCTGCTCCTCGGCGACGCGAGCAAAGCACGCAGCCGTCTGGGATGGAAGCCGCGGGTGGGCTTCCGGGAGCTGGTGGAGCGGATGGTGGACGCCGACCTGGAGCGGCTGCGCCGCGAGCGGCGCCCCTAGCCCGCGCGGGCTAGCGGTCGAGGATCTCGAGCCCCGGCGCGAGCGTCTCCTCCACCTGGAAGCCGCCGACCAGGCTCGGGCCGTCGAGCGCGAGCACCACCAGGGGCCCCGCGCTGCCGTGGCTCACCAGGAGGTCGCTGCGTCCGTCGCCGGAGAAGTCGCCGGTCGCCACCAGATCCCAGTCGGTGGGCAGGTTGACGCCGACCGGCTGTTGCCGGATCACGCTGTGGCCGGCGAGAGTCTGGAGCACGAGCGCACCGCTCTGCGGATCGTGCCAGAGGATCCCGGATGCGCCTCCCGCGCCGCAGGGCCCGGCGGCTACGGGCACGGCGTTCTTGCTGGGCGCCGAGAGGGAGAGCAGCGAGTCGAGGCGAGTTCCCGCCAGGCTGACCGCGCCGTAGCTCGTGCCCGACGGACCCGGGGTGGCGAGCAGGAGGTCGGCGCGGCCATTGCCGTCGAGGTCGGCGGCGGCCACCACCTGCGCCCCGGCCAGGCTCTTGATTCCGCTGACGACCTGGGCGACCTGCAA
>Ga0316628_100000272_pt1 | contig 32137 bp, 33 predicted proteins | sample OWC_Aug_M2_C1_D5_FD_207648 | JGI IMG/M metagenome (GOLD analysis project Ga0316628, IMG submission 207648) | Wetland soil microbial communities from Old Woman Creek delta, Ohio, United States - OWC_Aug_M2_C1_D5_C | ecosystem: Environmental > Terrestrial > Soil > Wetlands | place: USA: Ohio...
CGACCGCCGCGCTGGGTGCGATGTTCGGGACTATCACGGTGGAGCGGGCATGATGGAACTGCTGCAGACCATAGAGCAGATGGGGCAGGGCGCGTTGGGTCAGGCCTGGCCGCTCGCGTGGACCCTAGTCAAGATATTTGTCATCGTGCTGCCCATCATGGGCAGCGTGGCCTACCTGACCCTGGCTGAGCGAAAAGTGCTGGGGTTCATGCAGGTGCGCCCCGGCCCCAACCGCGTGGGCCCCTGGGGACTGCTGCAGCCCCTGGCCGACGGCGTCAAGCTGCTGCTGAAGGAAGTCATCATCCCCTCCAGCGCGAGCAAGTTCCTGTTCGTGTCGGCGCCGGTGCTGGCGCTGACCCCGGCGCTGGCAGCGTGGGCGGTCGTGCCCTTCGGCAACGGCATGGAAGTGGCCAACGTGAATGCCGGGCTGCTCTACATCCTGGCGATGACCTCGCTGGGCGTATACGGCATCATCATCGCCGGCTGGGCGTCCAACTCCAAATATGCATTCCTCGGTGCCCTGCGTTCCGCCGCGCAGATCGTTTCCTACGAGTTGGCCATGGGTTTCGCGCTGGTGTGCGTGCTGCTGATGGCGCAGAGCATGAATCTCGGCGACATCGTGCGTGGCCAGCAGAACGGCATCACCGTGTTCGGCTGGCATCTCAGCGGGCTGTTCGGCTGGTATTTCATCCCGCTGCTGCCGATGTTCGTGGTGTATTTCCTGTCCGGCGTCGCCGAAACGAACCGCGCGCCGTTCGACTTGGCGGAAGACGAATCGGCGATCGTGGCCGGTTTCCATACCGAATACTCCGGCATGGGCTTCGCCCTGTTCTTCCTTGCCGAATATGCCAACATGATTTTGATTTCGGCCCTGGCGTCGGTCATGTTCCTGGGCGGCTGGCTCAACCCGTTCCATGGCTGGCAGGTCGTGGGCGCCATCACGGATCGCATCCCCGGCCTGGTGTGGATGCTGGGCAAGATGTCCTTCCTGCTGTTCCTGTTCCTGTGGTTCCGCGCGACATTCCCGCGCTACCGCTATGACCAGTTGATGCGCCTGGGCTGGAAGGTGTTCATCCCCCTGACTTTGGTGTGGCTGGTGGCGGTTGCCGCCTGGATGCAGACGCCATATTGGCTGTGGTGACGTGATGATGGACAAGATCAAGCATTTCTTCAAAACGTTCCTGCTGATCGAACTGCTGCAGGGCATGTCGGTGACCGGGCGCTATCTCTTTGCGCGCCATGTCACCATCGAATATCCCGACGAAAAGACGCCGCTGAGCCCCCGTTTCCGCGGGCTGCATGCGCAGCGCCGTTATGCCAACGGCGAGGAGCGCTGCATCGCCTGCAAACTGTGCGAGGCGGTATGCCCGGCGCTGGCAATCAACATCGAGGTGGCCGAGCGTGAGGACGGCACGCGCCGCACCACGCGCTACGACATCGATCTGGTGAAGTGCATATTCTGCGGCTTCTGCGAGGAATCGTGCCCGGTGGACGCCATCGTCGAGACGCGCATCTTCGAATACCACGGCGAGAAGCGCGGCGACCTGCTCTACACCAAGGATATGTTGCTGGCGACCGGTGACCGCTACGAAGAGCAGATTGCCAAGGACCGCGCGGCGGACGCCAAGTACAGATAAAGGGAAGCGTGAATGATTGAGACAACGGTCTTCTATTTGCTCGCGGCGCTGTCGCTGTTTGCCGGCGTGCGCGTGATCACCGCTCGCAACCCGGTGCACGCGGCGCTGTTCCTGGTGCTGGCATTCTTCAGCATGGCGGGCATCTGGCTGCTGCTGGAGGCGGAATTCCTGGCCATGGCCCTGGTGCTGGTGTATGTCGGCGCGGTGATGGTGCTGTTCCTGTTTGTGGTGATGATGCTGGACATCAACTTGGCCCGCCTGCGCGAGGGCTTCTGGCGCTGGTTCCCGTTCGGACTGATGCTGGCCGCCGTGATGGTGGGCGAAATGATCTGGGTGCTGGGCAGCCGCCAGACGGCGGAGACTGCCGGGGCGGTGCACCATGCCGCGGATTACAGCAATACACGGGAACTGGGCCGCCTGGTCTACACCGACTACGTCTATCCGTTCGAGCTGGCGGCCGTGCTGCTGCTGATCGCCATTGTCGCCGCGATCGCGCTCACGCTGCGCCGCCGCAAGGACAACAAGGCGCAGGACGTGGCGCAACAGGTGGCGGTGCGGCGCGAGGACCGGGTGCGCGTGGTGCAGGTCGCCTCCGAAACAAAACCCGAGCCGGTTTCCAGAAAATAGGGAGTGAAGAACATGCTGAATCTGGGACTATCTCATTATCTGGTGCTGGGGGCGCTGTTGTTTGCCGTCAGCGTGGTGGGCATCTTCCTCAACCGCAAGAACATCATTGTGCTGCTGATGGCGATCGAAATGATGCTGCTGGCGGTCAACACCAACTTCATCGCGTTTTCGCACTACCTGCACGATGCGGCAGGCCAGGTGTTCGTGTTCTTCATCCTCACCGTGGCCGCCGCCGAGGCCGCGATTGGCTTGGCGATTTTGGTGGTGCTGTTCCGCAACCTGCGCACCATCAATGTTGATGACCTCGGCAAGCTGAAAGGTTGATATGAGCTGGGAAACTCTTTACCTGCTGGTCCCCCTGGCTCCGCTGGCTGGCGCCGTTTGCGCCGGCCTGTTCGGCAAGTTCCTGGGACGCGCCTGGTCGCACCGCATCACCATCGCGCTGGTGGCAGTGTCGTTCTTCGCCTCGGCGCGCATCTTCATGAACGTCATGGGCTGGGTGGACGGGCATCCCCATTCCTTCTACGGCGCGGTCTACACCTGGATGACCACGGGCGGCATGCATTTCGACATTGGCTTCCAGATCGACCGCCTCACTGCGATGATGATGCTGGTGGTGACCTTCGTCTCGCTGATGGTGCACATCTACACCATCGGCTACATGCAGGATGATCCCGGCTACCAGCGCTTCTTCAGCTACATCTCGCTGTTCACCTTTTCCATGCTTATGCTGGTGATGTCCAACAACTTCATCCAGCTGTTCTTCGGCTGGGAGGCGGTGGGGCTGGTGTCTTACCTGCTGATCGGCTTCTGGTATACCCGGCCGACCGCGATCTACGCCAACCTGAAGGCGTTCCTGGTCAACCGCGTCGGCGACTTCGGCTTCCTGCTCGGCATCGGTCTGGTGCTGATGGTATTCGGCACCGCCGACTATGCGGCGGTGTTCGCCAATGCGGGGGCACATGCCCATGACACCGCGCCCATCCCCGGCGTGTCCTGGAACCTGATGAGCGCGATCTGCATTCTGCTGTTCATCGGCGCCATGGGCAAGAGTGCCCAGTTCCCCCTGCACGTCTGGCTGCCGGACTCCATGGAGGGTCCCACCCCGATTTCCGCGCTCATCCACGCCGCGACGATGGTGACGGCCGGCATCTTCATGGTGGCGCGCATGTCGCCGCTGTTCGAGCTGTCCGAAACCGCGCTGTCGCTGATCCTGATCGTGGGCGCGATCACCGCGCTGTTCATGGGCTTCCTCGGTATCATCCAGAACGACATCAAGCGGGTGATTGCCTATTCCACCCTGTCCCAACTCGGTTACATGACGGTGGCGCTCGGCGCATCGGCCTATTCCGCCGCGCTGTTCCACCTGATGACGCACGCGTTCTTCAAGGCGCTGCTGTTCCTGGCGGCCGGCTCCGTCATCATCGGCATGCACCACGACCAGGACATCCGCAACATGGGCGGCCTGCGCAAATACATGCCGATCACCTGGATCACCTCGCTGATAGGCTCGCTGGCGCTGATCGGCACGCCGTTCCTGTCCGGCTTCTACTCCAAGACCAGCATCCTGGAGGCGGTGGAGTCGTCGAAGCTGTTTGGCTCCGGCTTCGCCTATGTGGCGCTGGTTGCGGGTGTGTTCGTGACCGCTTTCTATTCCTTCCGCCTCTACTTCCTGGTGTTCCACGGCAAGGAACGCTTCGGCCGGAACCAGCACGACCACCAGGGCGACCACGCGGACGAGGAGGTGTCGGCGGACCACCATCACGGCCTGGCGCCGGGTGAGAAGCCGCACGAATCGCCTTGGGTGGTGTGGGTGCCCCTGGTGCTGCTGGCGATTCCCTCGATTGCCATCGGCTATGTCGCTGTCAAGCCGCTGATGGTCGGCAACTTCTTCCTCGATGCGCTCTACGTGAGCGAGGAGCATTTCCTCGCCCTGGAGCATGCCCGCGAGGAGATCGCGGCCGGGCCGGTGCTGATGGCGCTGCACGACCTGGACGATCCCGCGTTCTGGCTGGCCATGACGGGGGTGGCGCTGTCCTGGTTCTTCTACATGAAGCGCCCGGACATCCCGGCAAAGATCGCCCGGACGTTCCATCCGATCTACACGTTGCTGGACAACAAGTACTACTTCGACCGCTTCAATGACTGGTTCTTCGCCGGTGGCGCGCGCGGCGCCAGCCGCTTCCTGTGGAAGTTCGGCGACGTGAAGATGATAGACGGCCTGATGGTGAACGGCACGGCGCGGCTGGTGGGCATGTTCTCCGGCGTGCTGCGGCAGATGCAGACCGGCTACGTCTATCACTACGCGTTCTGGATGATCATAGGCGTGTCGTTGCTGCTGACGGTACGCGGCTGGTTCGATTAAAGGCGCAGGAAACTGAGGGAATGACAGAATGATTCTTGGATTACCTGTAATTAGCGTTGCCGTCTGGCTGCCGATCCTGTTCGGCGTGCTGGTGTTGTTTACCGGCGACGACCGCAATGCCAAGCTGGCGCGCACCATCGCACTGGTCGGCGCGACCCTTGGTTTCCTGGTGACCCTGCCGCTCTACTTCGGCTTTGACAAGACGATCGGCGGCATGCAGTTCGAAGAGTCCCCGATTCTCTGGATCAAGCGTTTCAACATCTATTACCATGTGGGCGTGGACGGCATCTCCATGCTGTTCGTGCTGCTCAACAGTTTCTTCACGCCGCTGGTGGTGATCGCAGGATGGAAGGTGATCGAGAAGCGAGTGGCGCAATACATGGCCGCGTTTCTCATCATGTCCGGCCTGGTTAACGGCGTGTTCGTCGCGCTGGACGCCGTGCTGTTCTACGTGTTCTGGGAAGCCATGCTGATCCCGATGTTCATCATCATCGGCGTGTGGGGCGGCCCCAATCGCGTGTATGCGGCGATCAAGTTCTTCCTGTATACACTGCTGGGTTCGTTGCTGATGCTGGTGGCGCTGCTATACCTGTATTACCAGTCCGGCAGCTTTGAAATTCTTGAATACCACAAGCTGCCCCTGTCGATGACCGCGCAGATGCTGATATTCGTCGCGTTCTTCATGGCGTTTTCCGTCAAGGTGCCGATGGTGCCGGTGCATACCTGGCTGCCGGATGCGCACGTGGAAGCGCCGACGGGCGGCTCGGTGATACTGGCCGCGATCATGCTGAAGGTCGGTGCGTACGGCTTCTTGCGGTTCTCATTGCCGATCGCGCCGGACGCCAGTCACAAACTGGCCGGCGTGATGATTGCGCTGTCGCTGATCGCGGTGGTATATATCAGCTTTGTGGCGCTGACCCAGGCGGACATGAAGAAACTGGTGGCCTATTCCTCGGTGGCGCACATGGGGTTCGTGACGCTGGGCTTCTTTATCTTCAACGCGCAGGGTGTCGAAGGCGCGCTGATGCAGATGATCTCGCACGGCTTTGTATCTGGCGCGCTGTTCCTGTGTATCGGCGTGATGTACGACCGCCTGCATTCGCGCCAGATTTCCGATTACGGCGGCGTGGCGAACACCATGCCCATGTTCGCCGCGTTTTTCATGCTGTTTGCCATGGCCAACACCGGGCTGCCGGGCACCAGCGCGTTCGTCGGAGAATTCTGGGTCATCATGGGCGCGGTGAAAGCCAACTTCTGGTACGCGTTCCTGGCTGCGACCACGCTGATCACCGGCGCGGCCTACACCTTGTGGATGTACAAGCGGGTGGTCTTCGGCGCCGTGGCGAACACGCACGTCGCCGAAATGAAGGACATCGACGGGCGCGAGAAACTGGTGCTTGGCGTTCTGGCGCTGACCGTGCTCGGCATGGGTATCTATCCGCTGCCGTTTGCCGACATCATGCACGCTTCCGTGAGCGACCTGCTGGTGCATGTCGCGCGCTCCAAAATAATGCAGTGAGGACGATATGGCTTACTTTTCCACCCTGTTGCCTGCCGCCGCGGAGATTTTCCTGCTGGCGATGGTGTGCGCGATCCTGATTGTGGATCTGTTTGTCGCCAGCCGTAACAAGACGCTTACCTATGTCCTCGCGCAATTGACCCTGCTCGGCTGCTTCCTCATCACGGCATTCACGCACCAGCCCGGGGTGGTGCACCTGTTCCACAACATGTTCGTGGACGACGTGATGTCGGACGTGCTCAAGCTGTTCAGCTATATCGCCGTCGCCATGATGCTGGTGTATTCGCGCAGCTACCTGCTGGCACGGGGCCTGTTCACCGGGGAATTCATGGTGCTGTCGCTGTTTGCGCTGCTCGGCATGATGGTGATGATCTCCGCCAGCCACTTCGTCACCCTGTACCTGGGGCTGGAGCTGCTCTCCCTTTCGCTGTATGCCATGGTCGCGCTGCAGCGTGACTCTGCCATCGCCACCGAGGCCGCGATGAAATACTTCATCCTGGGCGCGTTGGCATCGGGCCTGTTGCTGTACGGCATGTCGATGCTGTACGGCGCAACCGCGTCGCTGCAGGTCTCCGCGGTGGCCGATGCCATCACGCAAGGCGTGCCGAACAAGGAATTGCTCGTGTTCGGGCTGGTGTTCATCGTCGCCGGACTGGCATTCAAGCTGGGGGCCGTGCCGTTCCATATGTGGGTGCCGGACGTGTACCATGGCGCGCCGACGGCGATGACCATGCTGATCGGCACCGCGCCCAAGCTGGCCGCGTTCGCCTTCGTCATGCGCATCCTGGTGGAGGGATTGCAGCCCCTGATGATCCACTGGTCGGGCATGCTGGAAATTCTCGCGGTGCTCTCCATGGCGGTTGGCAACATCGCCGCGATCGCGCAGGTCAACATCAAGCGCATGCTGGCCTACTCAACCATCGCGCACATGGGTTTCCTGCTGGTGGGCGTGCTGAGCGGATCGCAGGAGGGCTATGGGTCGGCCATGTTCTACGCGGTCATCTATGTGCTGATGAGCCTGGGCTCCTTCGGCATCATCATGCTGCTGTCGCGCGAGGGCTTCGAGGCGGACGCGCTGGATGATTTCAAGGGCCTCAACCAGCGCAGCCCATGGCTTGCGTTCATCATGTTGCTGCTGATGTTCTCGATGGCCGGCATACCCCCGACCGTGGGCTTCTACGCCAAATTCGCTGTGCTCAACGCCGCGGTGACCTCGGGCCACGTCGTACTGGTCATCCTGGCGGTGCTTTTCTCGTTGATCGGTGCGTTCTACTACCTGCGTATCATCAAGCTGATGTATTTCGACGCCCCGGAAAGCCATGCGCCGATCTCGGTGCAACCGGACAGCAGCATACTGATTTCGTTCAACGGGCTTGCCATGCTGGCACTCGGCATACTGCCGAGCAACCTGATGTCCATGTGCATGGTCTCGGTACAGCAGTCGCTGCTGCTGCACTGACGTCTGCCTGCTGCAGGCGTTAGAGCCGGGAACGCCTGGTTGAGGGCGGCCGCCTGGAGTTGCCGGATGCAAAAATGGATCTGAAAGAAACCTGCCTCGATTCCGCGCTGGTCTATGAAGGGAACTTCATCAAGGTGCGCAAGGATCATGCGTCCATGCCGGATGGGCAGGTTCATACGCGCGAATACATCGAGCATCCCGGCGCGGTTGCGGTGCTGGCATTGCTGGATAACGGCAACTTGCTGATGGAGCGCCAGTTCCGCTATGCACCGAGGCGTGAGTTCGTCGAGATCCCGGCCGGCAAGATAGACAGCGGCGAGGACATTCTCGTGTGCGCCCAGCGCGAGTTGCTGGAGGAAACCGGTTACGTGGCCCGTGACTGGACCCACCTGACGACATCCTGGCCCTGCATCGGCTATTCCGACGAGCGCATCGAATTCTTCCTGGCGCGGGGACTGCGCCACGAGGGCCGCAAGCTCGATGATGGCGAGTTCCTGGAGGTGTTCGAACTGTCCCTGGCGGACGCAACGGAATGGGTGCGGACGGGCAAGATCAACGACGGCAAGACTATCGTGGGGCTTTACTGGCTGGAAAAGACGTTGCAGGGCTGGGAAAAATAATCTGAACGGAGTGGGAGCGAAAGGGGTATCACATGGAAGACTTGAGAACCGGCAGCGATGCCTTATTCATCCTGCTTGGCGCAATCATGGTGCTGGCGATGCACGCCGGGTTTGCATTTCTGGAACTGGGCACGGTACGCAAGAAGAACCAGGTGAATGCCCTGGTCAAGATACTGGCCGATTTCGCCGTTTCTACGCTGGCCTATTTCTTCATCGGCTATGCCATCGCCTACGGCGTCAACTTCTTCGGTAGCGCGGCCACCCTGTCCGAGAAGAACGGCTATGAGCTGGTGAAATTCTTCTTCCTGCTCACCTTCGCCGCCGCGATCCCCGCCATTGTCTCGGGCGGCGTCGCCGAGCGCGCGCGTTTCAACCCGATGCTGGGGGCGACCTTCATTCTGGTCGGCTTCGTCTATCCGCTCTTCGAAGGTATTGCCTGGAACCACCGTTTCGGTATCCAGGGCTGGCTGCACGCGGCTTTTGGCGGGGAGTTCCACGACTTCGCCGGCTCCGTGGTCGTGCACGCGGTAGGCGGCTGGATCGGGCTGGCTGCCGTGCTGCTGCTGGGTGCGCGGCGCGGACGCTACAGCAAGGAGGGGCGCATTGCCGCGCACCCCCCTTCCAGCATTCCCTTCCTGGCTCTGGGTGCCTGGATACTCACCGTTGGCTGGTTCGGCTTCAACGTCATGTCTGCTCAGACCCTCAGCAACATCAGCGGCCTGGTTGCGGTCAACTCCCTGATGGCCATGGTGGGGGGCACGCTGGTCGCGCTGTTCGTCGGCAGGAACGACCCCGGCTTTCTGCACAACGGACCGCTGGCCGGGTTGGTAGCCGTGTGCGCCGGATCCGACCTGATGCACCCGATCGGCGCCCTGGTAACCGGCGGCGTGGCGGGCGGCCTGTTCGTGTTGATGTTCACCCTGACGCAGAACCGCTGGAAAATAGACGACGTGCTCGGCGTCTGGCCGCTGCACGGCCTGTGCGGTGCCTGGGGCGGCGTTGCTGCAGGCATTTTTGGCCTCAAGGCGTTGGGCGGCATAGGCGCCTTCACTGTCGACGGCGTGGTCAACCATGTCAACTTCGCATCGCAACTCATCGGCACCCTACTGGGTGTGGCGGTCGCCCTGATTGGTGGCTTCGTGGTTTATGGGGCGGTGCGGGCCGTCGCCGGCATCCGGCTCGACCCGGAGGAGGAATTCAACGGCGCCGACCTCAGCATACACAAGATTACGGCCACCCCCGAGCGCGAATCGGGCTGGTAGCCGCATCCTTGCGGCGCCCCCGGCCCGGGCGCCCCGCACCGGCTGGGCCCTGCCTCGCCGCGCTACCGTATTTCCGTCCGGGCGGATAACTGCTCCCGGGTATTGAATCCGGGCGCCTATTCCCTACACTGGCGGCTTCGGCATTTCGATGTCTCCCCCGACAACCAACCCGAAAAAGGAGCGTGAGATGAACAAGCTCGTACTGAGTGGAATGGTGGCAATGGTGGCGATGGCCTGCATGATCAGCGGAGCAGCGCTGGCCGATGACCCCGGGCACGACGACAAGGGGGCCTGGCATGACCCGGACATGAAGGTGAAGAAGATGGGCCGCCACGAGATGTCCGGCAAGGTGGAGAGCGTGGATCACAAGACCGGCTGGATCAAGGTCAAGACCGGTGAGGGCGTCCTGAATGTCCATTTTCCCGCAGATTCCGTGAAGGACCTGAAAGACGGCGAGATGATCACCGTGCACCTGTCCTACACCCGGGGCGAGGAGAAAAAGGGCGGCAAGATGATGGAGCGCGAACAAGAGACGGAAAAGCCGATGAAGGATGGCGGCATGATGAAGTGACTGGCGCCACCTGGCAGCCCGCGCGCCGCTTGCCGGGGTTGCGCGCGTCGACGGAGACGGCACATGGCCTTTGCACGCATGGTGATCGTCGCTGGCGCAGGCATTTGCGCTTGCTGGTTCAACTTGAGCTACGCGGCGGACCAGATCATCTACAAATCTACCGCACCCAATGGCGAGGTCACCTATGCGTGGCACCCCGAGCGGGGTGCGATTCGAGTCGAGAGGATAGTGGTCGAAACCCTGTCTCTGGAGCAGCGCCGCGCCGCGATGCATCTCAGGGTCGAGGAGCAGAATGCCGAGCGGCAAACCGTCGCAAATACCCGGTTGCTGGAGGCGCAATGGCGAGGGGTGGACCGGGAAATAGGCAACGCCATCGCCGGAGTGCAGCAGGCCGAAGCCGCCCTGGCGGAGGGGCGTGAACCGCGTGCCGGCGAGCGCCTGGGGAAGCAGGGCGGGGGCAGCCGGCTCACCCAGGCGTATTTCGACCGGATCCACCGCCTCGAGCGCGCGGTGGAGCAGGCGAGGGCGAGGCTGGATCATGCCTATCAGGCGCGCAACGCGCTGAAGTAGGCGTTCCTTTTCGCCGGACGGGTACCGGGTTTCCGGTAGTTTCCCCGTCATTTCGCTCTTCCGCCCGGTTTTTATGCTAAATTTGCCGAACGTCTGGGCCGAAACTCAGCCTAATTCAGCACACATGACCTCCGTATTACACGATTCCTTCGGCAGGAAGATCACCTATCTGCGCCTGTCGGTGACCGATCGCTGCGATTTCCGCTGCACTTATTGCATGGCGGAGAAGATGCAGTTCCTGCCGCGCAGCGAAATCCTGTCGCTCGAGGAATGCCTTCTCATCGCGAAAACCTTTGTCGCCCTCGGTGTGGACAAGATACGCCTCACCGGCGGCGAGCCGCTGGTGCGCAAGGACTTCGTCTGGCTGGCGCGGCGCATGCGCCAGCTCGGCGGCCTGCGCGAGTTGGCGCTTACCAGTAATGGCTCTCAGCTCGGGGAGCTGGCCGCGCCGCTGGCGGAGGCGGGCATGGATCGCGTCAATATCAGCCTCGACAGCGTCGTGCCCGAAACCTTTAAGCGCATCACGCGGGTCGGCGAGTTGCGCCGGGTCTTGTCGGGCCTGGATGCTGCAATCGGTGCGTGGGGCAGCCGCCGCATCAAACTCAACACGGTGCTGATGCGCGGCATCAACGACCACGAATTGGTGGACATGGTACGCTTCGCGCTGGAACGCGGAGTGGACATCAGCTTCATCGAGCAGATGCCGCTGGGCGACACGGGACAGCAGCGAGCCGCCTCCTATCTCGGCAACGATGAAGCGCTGGCGCAGATCAAGGCCATTTTTGAACTGATCCCGAGCGCCGAGACCACTGGCGGTCCGGCGCGCTATTGGCGCATTCCCGGTCACGAGTCGCGTATCGGCTTCATCTCGCCGCACAGCCGGAACTTCTGCGCCGACTGCAACCGCATGCGCGTTACCGCGCGCGGCGAACTCTTCCCCTGCTTGGGCAACGACAGCATGGTGGATTTGCTGCCTGCCGCACGCGCGGGCGACGAGGGTGCCTTGCGCGAGCTGATTCTGAGCGCGGTCGCGGCCAAGCCCAAAGCCCACGAATTTGACCTGTCGCGATCCGGCCCGAGCGTCGTTCGTTTCATGTCCAGAACCGGCGGATAACCCGATGGCGCGAGAGTCTTCGGTCACGACTGTGATACTTGCGGGCGGGAAAGGCAGCCGGATCGGCGGCGACAAGGCCCTCCGGGACCTGCGCGGGCTGCCCCTGATCGAATGGGTGCTGGGCGCAATCGTGCCCCAGGGTACGGCGATACTGATCAGCGCCAACGACAATCAGGCGGCTCTCGCGCATCTGGGCTACCCGGTGATTTCCGACTATGTGCCGGGGTATGCCGGCCCTCTTGCAGGGCTGCACGCCGCCATGCAATATGCGGCCAGCGAATGGGTGGCCAGCGTACCGTGTGATACCCCCTTCCTGCCCGGCGACCTGATCGCGCGACTGCTCGATGCGGCATTGACCGCCGAGGCGTCGGTGGTCGTGGTGAACGGCAGCCGGCAGCCGGCGATTGCCATGTATCACAGGAGCGTGTTGCCCAAGCTGGATGCCTATCTCGGTGGCGGTGAGCGCAAAGTGGCCGGCTGGCTGAACATGCTTCGCGTGCACGAGGCGGTGTTCGATGATGCCGATGCATTCATCAACATCAACTCGCTCGAAGAGCTGGAAGCGGCGAACGGAAAACACGACTAGCGCATGTGCCCGGTGCCCATGCGTCAGGGAAGGATCAGATGTCGATGACCGACACCAACATGCTCAAAATCGGGCTCGTCTCGATCAGCGACCGCGCCAGCAGCGGCGTATACCAGGACGCGGGGCTGCCCGCGCTGGAGGAATGGTTCACCCAGGCTTTGAGCAGCCCGTGGCATAGCATCAAGCGCCTCATCCCGGACGAGCAGCCGGTGATCGAGGGTACGCTGATCGAACTGGCCGACGACGAGGGATGCCACCTCATCCTCACCACCGGCGGCACCGGCCCCGCGCCGCGCGACGTCACCCCGGAAGCGACGCTGGCGGTGGCGCACAAGGTGCTGCCGGGCTTCGGCGAACAGATGCGCGCGGTGAGCCTGAAATACGTGCCCACCGCCATACTCTCGCGGCAGGTCGGCGTGGTGCGCGGCTCCTGCCTGATACTCAACCTGCCGGGGCAGCCCAAGGCAATCAAGGAAACCCTGGACGGCGTATTTGCAGCGGTCCCCTATTGCGTGGACCTGATCGGCGGCCCATACATCGAAACCAATCCGGAAGTCGTGGCGGCCTTCCGCCCGAAGTCGGCACAGCGGCCAAGGTAACCGCTGCCGTGCGCGGCGCGACATGAGGATGAGGAAAAACAACGATGACTCATTCGGCAACCACCGCGGCGCCACCGACCGGCCACTTGCAGGAGCAGGGCGGCGGCGAGGGTTGGGTGTTCCATGTGCACGACGTATCCAAAATCTATCGCATGGGCGACGTGGAGGTACATGCGCTGCGCGACGTGACGCTGGACCTGTATCAGGGGGAGTTTGCGGTGCTGCTGGGCGCATCCGGCAGCGGAAAGTCCACGCTGCTCAATATTCTGGGCGGGCTTGACCGGCCCACCCGCGGCGAAGTGTATTATCGCGACCACGACCTGACGCGGGCCGATGACGCGGGTCTGACGCGCTTTCGCCGCGAACATGTGGGCTTCGTGTTCCAGTTCTACAATCTCATCCCCAGTCTCACCGCGCTGGAAAATGTGGCGCTGGTCACCGAAATTGCCGAACAGCCGATAGCCCCTGCGGAGGCCCTCGACCTGGTTGGCCTGGGCAACCGCCGCGACCATTTTCCGTCCCAGCTTTCCGGCGGCGAGCAGCAGCGCGTGGCAATCGCGCGTGCCGTGGCCAAGCACCCGGATGTACTGCTGTGCGACGAACCCACCGGTGCGCTCGATTACGCCACCGGAAAACTGGTGCTGGAAGTCCTGGAGCGGGTGAACCGCGAGCTTGGCACCATCACCGCCGTGATCACCCACAACGCCGCGATTGCCGGCATGGCCGATCGCGTGATCCGCATCAGCAGCGGCACCATCCTCGATGTGCGGCGTAACGAGACCAAGCTGGCGCCGTCCGAAATTTCCTGGTGAGGCGCCGCGGGACACCATGAAACCCATGGGAAAAATGCTCTGGCGCGACCTGTGGCACTTGCGCGGGCAGGTGCTCGCGGCTGCGCTGGTGGTGGCGTGCGGCGTGGGGCTGCAGGTCACCATGCGCAGCGCCTACCTTTCGCTTGAAGCGGCCAAGACCCACTACTACGAAAGCTTTCGCTTCGCAGACGCGTCTTCCCGCCTCAAGCGCGCGCCGGACGGGGTGGCGGACCAGATCCGCGCGATCCCCGGGGTGGCGGAGGTGCGCACGCGCGTGGTGGAGGACGCGACCCTCGACGTTCCCGGCCTCACCGAGCCCGTAACCGGCCGGCTGGTGTCCATCCCCGAAGTGCAGCAACCCATGATCAACGGCATTTTCCTGCGGCGCGGGCGCTACATCGAGGCAGCGCATCCGGATGAGGTGCTGGTGAGCGAAGTGTTCGCCCAGGCGAACAAGCTTGTGCCGGGCGACAGGATCGGCGCCATCCTCAATGGCCGTTGGCGCGAGCTCACCGTGGTCGGCATCGCGCTGTCCCCGGAATACGTTTACGAAGTCGGGCAGGGCATGCTGTTCCCGGATGCCAGGCGCTTCGGCGTGGTATGGATGGGCCAACAGGCGATGGCGGCCGCCTTCAACATGGAGGGGGCATTCAACGACGTCCTGCTCAGGCTAGAGCAGGGCGCGGAAAAGCCCGAGGTGCTCTCTCGCCTAGACCAGATGCTGCTCCGCTACGGCGGTCTATCCGCCTATGGGCGCGAGGACCAGCTCTCGAACCGGTTTCTCACCGACGAGCTGAGCGAGATCGAAATTTCCGCCACGTTCATCCCCGCCATTTTCATGGGCGTGGCGATCTTCCTCATCTACATCATCCTGTCGCGGCTGGTGGTGATGCAACGCACGCAGATCGGGCTGCTCAAGGCCTTCGGGTATGCCAACTGGCGGGTGGCGCTGCATTACCTGGAGTTCGCGCTGGTCGCCGTGCTGGCGGGGTTGCTGCCGGGCCTGATCCTCGGCGCGTACCTCGGGCGGGAAATGACCGGCCTGTATGCGGACTACTACCACTTCCCGCAAATCGTGCAGGTGCTGAGCCCGCGCATGATACTTTCGACCACGGCGGTGAGCCTGCTGGGCGCATGCGCGGGGGCGGTGGGCGCGGCGCGCCAGGTCACCGCGCTGGCCCCGGCCGAGGCCATGCGCCCCGAGTCGCCGGCGAACTTTCGTGCCGGCCTGCTGGAACAGTCCGGCGTTGCACGCCGGCTGTCATCCTCCATGCGCATGATACTCAGGAACCTTGCGCGCAGGCCGTGGAAGGCCGTCCTGTCCGTGCTGGGCATCGGCATGGCGGTGGGGCTGATGCTGGTCGCCCGCTTCATCTTCGACGTGGTGGATCACATGATGTACGTGCAGTTCAACCTGGTGCACCGCCAGGATGTCACCGTCACGTTCCACGAGCCCAAGGGGCCGGCCGCCCTGTACGAGCTGCAACAGCTGCCGGGCGTGCTGCTGGCGGAGCCGTTCCGTGCCGTGCCGGTGCGGTTGCGCCACGGGCACCGCAGCAAGCAGGTGCAGCTGGATGGCCTGCCCGAGCATGGCCGCCTGCACCGGCTGGTGGACAGCCGGCTCCAGGTGCTGCAACTGCCGGCGGAAGGAATGTTGCTCACGCGCAAGCTCGGGCATATCCTGGGCGTGCGTGCGGGGGACACCGTCACGGTGGAGGTGCTGGAGGGCGAGCGCCAGGTGCGGGAGGTGCCGGTGGCCGGATTGTCCGACGAACAGATCGGCATCGGGGCGTACATGGACGCGCGCGCACTGGCGCGCCTCCTCGGCGAAGATAACCTGATGTCGGGCGCCTACCTCAAGGTGGACCCGCTTCATGCCGGCGAACTTTATGCGCGGCTGAAGCGCCTTCCTGCGGTGAGCGGCGTGGCGATACGCGGCGCCATGATGGAGAGCGTGCAGGAAATCATCAACCGCACATTCAAGACCGTGGCTTTTATCGAGGTCCTGTTCGCGGCGATCATCGTCGTCGGCATGGTATACAATAGTGTGCGTATCGCGCTTTCGGAGCGGGGTACTGAGCTTGCCAGCCTGCGCGTTCTTGGCTTCACGCAGCGAGAAGTGGGGCTGCTGCTGTTGGGGGAGCAGGCGTTGCTGACGCTGTGTGCCATACCAATCGGATTGCTCATCGGTTACGCTATGTGCGCAGCACTGGTGCCGCTGTTCGACCGGGAGCTATTCAGGCTTCCGCTGGTGTTCGGCAGGATGACATTCGTTTACCCCGGCGTCGCCACGCTGATTGCGGCCCTGATGTCGGCACTGCTGGTTACACGCAGGCTCAAGCGTCTGGACCTCATTGCGGTACTCAAGACGCGTGAATGAAGAATATGACCAAACCGGCCTGGCGCAAGATAGTTTACGCAGCCGCATTTCTTGCGGCCACTGTGCTTGTGGTGTTCTGGCTGCGCCCCGCCCCGGTCCCCGTCGATGTTGGCCATGTGGAAACCGGTGGCATGCAGGTCGCTATAGACGAGCAGGCCGAGACGCGCAGCCACGACCGTTACGTCATCACCGCGCCGGTTGCCGGGCGCCTGGCGCGCATCGCGTTGCATGACGGCGATCCCGTGAAGGAAAGCGAGGTGGTGGCGCTGATCGCGCCCGTGCCGCTGAGCTTGCGCGAGCGAGACGAGCAGGAAGCGCGTATTGCCGCCGCCGAAAGCGAGCGGCGTGGCGCCGAGGAGATCGTGCGCCATGCCCAGGAAGACCTCGCTCAGGCCAGGCGCGAACGCGCTCGCGTGGCGCGCCTGGTGAAAGAGGGATTCATGTCCCCGCAAGCCGCCGAGCAGGCGCGCAATGCCGAAGTCACCATCGCCAACGAACTGGAAGCTGCGCGCTTCCGGGCGAAAACTGCCGCGGCCGAGGTGAGGCTGGCAAAATCGGGCCTGATCGCGGAGGAGGGCGGCAGGAGCTCCCAGGTCGAGATCCGCTCCCCGGTCGGCGGCCGCATCCTGCGGATCCCGGACAAGAGCGAGCGCGTGGTGGCGGCGGGCACGCCCCTGCTGACAGTCGGCGACCTCAGCCGCATCGAGGTGGTGATTGAAATGCTGTCCCCGGAGGCCACGCAAGTCCGGCCTGGCATGCCGGTTGTCCTCGACGGTTGGGGGGGCGGCCAGCCCCTCATGGCGCGGGTGGAGACGGTGGAGCCCTTCGCATTCACCAAGGTGTCCGCCCTGGGCGTCGAGGAAAAACGCACCAACGTCGTTGCGGCGTTGGAGCAGGTGCCGCCCGGGCTGGGCGACGGCTATCGCCTGAACGCGCATGTCGTGGTGTGGGCGGCGGATCGCATACACAAGGTGCCCGCCAGCGCGCTGTTCCGGTGCGGCGAGGCGTGGTGCGTGTTCGCGGTGGAAGGTGGGCGCGCAAGGCAGCGCATCGTGCAGATTGGGCATCGCAACGCGTTGGAGGCCGAGGTGATTGCGGGGCTTGCGGACGGCGACACGGTGGTCCGCCATCCGCCCAACCAGCTGGCCGACGGCGCGAGAGTCAGTGCCGGGAATATCCCGGCCAAACCGTGAAATAATATTCGCCATCCTGTCTCCGGCGTCGCCAAGGGGACGGGCAATCCCGGCAGGCGGCCCGGACGTGTTTTGCGCAGGAGGTTCACATGAAGGGTTCTCGCGGAACCAGACAGAGGCAAAAGGAGACGGATATTTCCGGGCCGGAAACGGCCTGGCGCAAGACTGTGCTTGAATTCGGGGAGGCGGACGCCGCGCTGCTCAGGGAGCTGCATTCCGGGCTGGAGGCGAGGCGAGATGCGTTGAGTGTCGCGCTCTATGGCTATCTGGAAAAGGGGCCGCAGCTTCTGGGGCAGCATGCGCACGATGATGCAAAGGGCGGGCGCTTGAAGGGGACCGAAGCAGGCTATTTCACCGGGATCACCGGAGGCGACTACGGACCGGACTATTTCGACCGGCGCCGCCACGCGGCCTTGGAGAACCTGCGCAATGGCGTGGAACCGCAGTGGCATATCGCGGCCTACCGGAAATACCTTGCCGAGGTCATGTCCGTGGTTTTCGATCTGCTCGCAGGCGATCGGCAAAAGTGCCTCGCCGCCTGTCACGCCTTGGTCAAGATTGCCTTTCTCGACCTGGGGCTGGCCCTGGACCCGTATTTCGAGGGACGGGGGAAGGGGGACGGCACGCCGGATGAGCGGTGGGAAGGCGAGCGCTGGAGAGATCTGTACAACAACGCACCCTGCGGTTACCACTCGCTCGATGCCGATGGCCTGATCGTGGAAATCAACGACACCGAACTTTCCTGGCTGGGATACCGCCGGCAGCAGGTCGCGGGGAAGATGCGGTTTCAGTCATTGCTTACGCCAGACTGCAAGGCGGCATTCGACGGGCATTTCGAAAAGCTCAGGACGCACGGCACGATGGTGGACGTCGAGGTGGAACTGACGACCCGGGATGGAGGCCGTTTCCCGGCACTGATCAACGCCACCGCGGTCAGGGACGGTGAGGGGCGTTTCGTGACCGCCAGGGCCGTGGTGTACAACATGACCGAGCGCAAGAAACTGGAGCGGGAATTAATCGACCACGCCGGACGCATCAGCGATCTGTCGCATCGCTTGGTGCAGTTGAAGGAGGAGGAAATGCGCAGGCTCGCGAGCGAACTGCACGAACAGTGCAGCCCCAATCTCGCCGCGCTCAAGATCAATTTCAAGATGCTGGCCGAGTTGTTGCCGGACCGGCCAGACGGAAAGGTCAGGCAGTTGCTGGAAGATACCTCGTTGCTCCTCGCGGAGACGACGGCGTCGGTCCGGCAGGTGTGTGCAGACTTGCGCCCGGCAGTGCTCGACTATGCGGGGTTGTGGAAGGCGCTGGAAAGTTACGCCAAGAATTTCAGCCAGCGCACCGGCATCGCCGTTCACCTTGCCGTCGATGTCGGCGAACTGAAATTTACCAAGAACATCGAAACCATGCTGTTCCGGATTGCACAGGAAGCGCTGACGAATTGCGACAAACATGCGCAAGCCAGCAACGTCAACATTACCTTTGCCCGGAGCGGGCAGGCGGTCGTGCTGACCATCAGCGACGACGGCATCGGCTTCGACCCGGCGGCGCTTGGTACGGACCGCCGCGACACCGGCATAGGGTTGCTCACTATGCGCGATCGCGCCGAATTTGTGGGCGGAAGATTCAGCCTCGATACCGCACCGGGTCGCGGCACCTCCATCAAAGTGGAGATTTCCGTCTAGGGAGACGCTGAACAAGCCATCACACCGACGGAGGCGGTGTCCGGTTCGTTGAAATCCTGGATTCCGACCTTCGCCGGAATGACGAATCGGAACTTGTTCAGCGTTGCGGTCCGTAGACCTGCTGCTGCTGCCCACAGGTGCCGGCGCCCTCGCTCTCCGGGCGCGGCACCCGGATTCGGCGCCCCCCCCGTCTGGAGCACGACTGTTTGCCTCCTGCAGTATTTATACGTACGTATTTCTACGGCTATCTATATACCTGGTACGCAGATAAATTTGCCTCCCCTGCATCCTTTCCCGGTTGACGAACATGGACCTTCACCAGGACCTTTCTCTGCAGACTGAAAACGCCGCAGTTTCCATAGCGGAACTTGCGCCTACCCCGGCGCGCGGCAGCCAGTTGCATGACGCTTCCGTCCTGTCCCTTGATGAGGCCGGTGTGATCCAGGCGTGCAGCGAATCATGCGAAAAACTGTTTGGCTACGCAATACACGACCTCCAGAGTCTGCACGTTTCCAAGCTGTATCCGCAGCTCGCGGGGGTCCCTCTGTTCCCGGAAGGCCGAGTCAACCCGATGCTGGATTTTCTATGCCACTGCGGCCACCTGTTTCAGGCAGAGAGCAAGCAGGGGGACATTGTCAGAAGCGAACTCAGTTTCGTTCGCATTGAAAGCGGCGGCCTCCGCAGTTGGAGGCTGATTGTGCGCCCCATGAAAAATGATTTGCCGTTCGGCGTCCTGAGCCGCGCGCGCCGCGTCTGACATGAACGCTGCCCGCAACGCCAGGCAGGGTAAAACGAATTCGGATAGGGTAGGGGTATCGATATGAAGGTACAGGTACTGCTTGCAGATGATCACAAGATGTTCAGGCACGCGCTGCGGATCATTTTCGCAAAAGAGCCGAACATAGAGGTGATCGGGGAGGCCGCCGACGGGCAGGAAATGCTGTCCCTGATCCACAAGATCGCGCCGGATGTCGTGTGCATGGACATTTCGATGCCCATGATGGATGGCATCGAAGCGACACGACGCCTGCTCGCCATCAGGCCGTCGGTCAAGGTAATCGGGCTGTCCGCCCACGCCGATCCGTATTACGTCATGGAGATGATGAATGCGGGCGCGGCGGGTTATATCACAAAATCGGAATCCGCCGAAGAGATCGTGCGCGCCATCAATACGGTGCATCGCAGCCGCAAAAAATACCTGTGTCCGGACGTGGCGGCGCACGTGGTGGACTCGGTCTGCAACAATCCATCCCATGAGTCGTCACTCGCCAAGTTGAGCCATCGCGAACTCCAGGTTCTGCACCTGGTCGCCGAGGGGTTTTCATCCATCAGCATCGCAAAAAGCCTGCACCTGGCGACCTCCACCGTGGAGGTACATCGCCGGAACATCATGCGCAAGGTCAACCTGCATTCCATTGCGGAGTTGACCAAGTACGCGATCCGCAACGGCATCGCCGAGGGCTAGTTGGCACGATGCGCCCTTAGGGCCGCGGCTGTCTGCGTGCCAGGCGGAAATTCCGCTACGTCAATTACGGGTATCGCGGCATCTCGTGTGCTGCCCTCCCCATGCTTTGCTCTACATATGCAGTGGGGAACCCCTGCGCTCATACCCGGTAAACCGTAGTTTCTACCGGACAGTAAGCAGTGGAACTGATGCAGGTCATGCCGTGAATACCTGATGAGGTGTATTGAGGCAGTCGGGTTCTGTCCGTTAGATTGGCGCTGCTTCCCGCTCTGTGCTGTTTCACCCGCAATTCCAGTCATGGAGGTTGTCATGGTCAGGTTCGCTGTTGAAGAGAAAGTCGGCATTAACCCTGGGACCGTCTGCGGTGTGCATGCCGTGAAACGCGCACGCTTTTGGCTTCAATAGCATCATGGACCCCGTGAAGAATCTGGATTGCCTGCAGCCGCAATCAAGAACGGACGGACATCCGGTTGCGCCGACGAATCCGGGTTCTCACCACCGCCGGGGAAATGCGAAGCCGCCCAACTCATCGATTCCGGAACAGGCAGCCGCCCGGGGTGGGCACCGGAACTCGGGAAGTTCTGCCCAGGAGCCGCGTGCCGGGTGGACTTCAAAGTCGGCAACGGCACCGCGAAGTCAGGATGGCTTCATTTGCCACCTGCAGGACATCGACCTCGGCAGGATGGAATCGAAGCCGGACAAGGCACCGCGCAAGGCGCGCAACGAATTGCGGGAATTGTCGGTGCAATTGATGAGCATCCAGGATACCGAGCGGCAACGCATCGCGGCTGACCTGCATGACGGTATCGGACAGTCCCTCAGCCTGATCAAGCTGTCCATGGAATCCGTGTTGCAACAAGTGAAGGCGGGCGAAAAGGCCCAGGCGGTTGAGTCCCTGCAACATGTGATTCAGCGGGTCAGGGATGCGATCGCAGAATTGCGCCGCACCACCGCGGACTTGCACCCGGCGATGCTCGAAGACCTCGGGATTGTTCCGACTTTGACGTGGTTCTTTCGCGAACTGGAGGCCGTTTGCCACGAGAAGCGAATCGAAAAAGAATTGGATATTGCCGAGAGCGATGTCCCCGCGCCGCTCAAGCCCACTATCTTCCGCATTTTGCAGGAGGCGACGAACAACATAGTCAAGCACGCCCATGCAGACCAGGTGAAGGTATGCCTGAGAAGATCCGGAGCGGCGATCCAGTTTTCCATAGAGGATAACGGCAGGGGGTTTGACCCGACCAGAGTGCCGGAAAGCCGTGGCCAGGGCGGCGGGTTCGGCCTGCTGACCATGAGGGAACGCGCCCTCGCATCTGACGGCATGTTCGAGATCAAGTCCGGCCCCGGAGAGGGGACGCGAATTCTGGTCACATGGAATCTTCTGGACCGCGCCGCCCTGGGTGGGGCGCATACCCCGCGTGGGTGAATCATGAGGAGGGCGGAACAAATGAAACAAGCGCAATCTCCACGAAATCCGGCGCTACAAGCTCCGACGCCATCGGTTCGGCGATCCAGCGGGTTTACCCTGCTGGAGTTGCTGGTTGTGATGGTCATCATAGGCCTGCTCGCCGGTTACGTCGGTCCGAAATACTTCTCCCAAATCGGTAAATCGGAAATCAAAGCGGCGCGCGCCCAGATTGACGCACTGGGCAAGGCACTCGACCAATTCAGGCTGGACACCGGCCACTATCCGACCATGGAGGAAGGCCTGCAGGTGCTGGTTACCCGCCCAGCGAGCGAACCCAAGTGGGATGGCCCTTACCTTACCAAAGCGGTGCCGGCCGACCCGTGGGGCAATCCCTATGTTTTCAAGATTCCAGGGGACCATGGCGAGTATGACCTGCTGTCGTACGGAAAGGATGGTCAGCCGGGCGGCGAGGGAGAGGCAGCGGACGTTACGAACTGGTGAGCATGACGGCGGCCTTGGGCCGGAGCAGGACAGGGAGGCGCGATGCAATACGAGATCAAGGCACTGCGGGGCAACGACGGGCTGGCCACCTTCGCACTGGAAGCCGCAAATGCGGGGGACGCAGCCATCCAGGCCCGTGCCCAGGGCTATACCGTGGTGGGGGTCAAGTCAAAGCGCTCCTTGCGGATCTGGCCGAGGCGGCGCAAGCAGAGTTTTCCCGTCGTGCTGTTTAGCCAGGAGCTGCTGTCGCTGGTGGAGGCGGGGCTGTCGCTCATCGAGGCTTTGGAGACATTGGCCGAAAAGGAAGTCCGTCCGGAAATCAAGAAAACGCTGACTCGGATAATCAGCGTCCTGTACGAAGGGCACACACTTTCGTTCGCGCTGGAAAACTCCGATGCAAACTTTTCACGGCTGTACATTGAAACCATCCGCTCCAGCGAAAAGACGGGCGCGCTTCCCGAAGTGTTGAAGCGCTACATCGAGTATCAGACCCGGATAGACCATGTGAGGAGCCAGATCATCAGTGCCTTGATCTACCCGGTGCTGGTCACCGGCGTCGGCGGCCTGGTGATGGCGTTCCTGATGCTATACGTGGTGCCGCGTTTCAGCCGCATCTATGCGGAGATCGGCTCCAGCATTCCGTTCATGTCAAAATTGCTGATGGAGTGGGGCGTGTTCATTTCCGATCACGGCTGGGGGGTGCTTGCCGTCGTTGGCGCCTGCCTCGCCGCATCGGCCTTTGCCATGGCTCGTCCTGCGACAAAGCAATGGGCGTTGCGCAAGCTGTGGCAGACACCGACTATCGGAGAACGGCTCCGTCTCTACCAGCTGGCTCGCTTCTACCGCTCTCTCGGCATGTTGCTGCGCGGAGGTATGCCGATCGTCCCCGCCCTACAGATGGTGGCAGGATTGCTGCAACTGTCATTGCGTGCCCAGCTGGAACAGGCGACCGGTCTTGTACGAGAAGGGCGGTCCATTTCGCACGCCATGGAGGACAACGGGCTTACCACGCCGGTCGCACTGCGCATGCTGCGCGTTGGAGAGCGCACCGGACAAATGGGCGAAATGATGGAGCGCATTGCGGCCTTCTACGAAGAGGAGACTGCGCGCTGGTTGGAGCGGTTCATCAAGTTGTTTGAACCGGTAGTGATGATGCTGGTCGGGTTGGCCATCGGCGCCATAGTCGTGCTGATGTATTTTCCGATTTTTGAACTGGCCGGGAGCATCCAATGAATACCGCGAATGCCGCCGTGGAGGTTGGGGCCGCCATGCCGCTGCCGCCCGCGCTGGTAAGGGAAGCGCGCGCCGCCGCGGCGCAGGCCAGGCGCAGCATCGTCGAGGAACTGGAGGAGCGCTCCGGCCTGGCAGCGAACGAGTTCATCGCCGCCCTTGGCCGTACCCTGCATTACCCCGCATTCTCCTTAGAGGAATTGCATCGGCTCACCCCCGCATTCGAACAGCTTCCCTTTTCCGAAGCCCTTGCGCACGCGTGCCTGCCATTGAGGAGGGGAGCGGAGCTGATTCTGGTAATGTCGGACCCGTTCGACGTCAATTTCCAGGCATGGGCTGAGCAGCGCATTCCTTCCTCGCTGACGTTTGTGCTCGCGCGCAGGGCCGATGTTCTCGCCTACCTGGCACGCCATGAGGAAACTCTGCGTGCCATGGACAGCATCCTGCCCGCCAGCACCGAGGCGGAGGCCTCCAGGGAGGGCATCGAGGACCTGTCCTTCAAGGCGATCAGCGAGGACGTCAGCCCGGTCGTCAGACTCGTGCATTCGACGCTGTACGATGCCTTGAAGGCGCTGGCGAGCGACATCCATCTGGAGACCGGACCGGCGGGCTTGCTCATAAAATATCGCATCGACGGCGTGCTGACCCAGATAGGTTCCATGTCCGGCCTGGACATTGCGGAGCAAGTGATTTCGCGCATCAAAGTGATGTCCGAACTGGACATAGCGGAACGGCGGGTGCCGCAGGATGGCCGGTTCAAGGTCTCCGTGAACGGGCACGAAGTGGACATACGTGTGTCCATCATGCCGAGCATCTTCGGGGAAGACGCGGTGCTGCGTATCCTCGACAAGCAAACACTGACCGACAGCCTCAAGGGCCTGCGTCTCGATTATCTGGGGTTCGATGCGCAGTCCATTGCCGGACTGCGCCGGTTGTCTAGCGAACCGTACGGAATGGTCCTGGTCACGGGGCCGACCGGAAGCGGCAAGACCACCACCCTCTACGCCGCCATCTCCGAGATCAATAACGGGCAGGACAAAATCATCACTATCGAGGATCCGGTCGAGTACCAGCTGCCGGGCGTGCTTCAGATTCCGGTGAACGAAAAGAAGGGGCTGACGTTTGCCAGAGGGCTGCGCTCCATCCTGCGGCATGATCCGGACAAGATCATGGTTGGCGAAATCCGCGACGAGGAAACCGCCCAGATCGCCGTGCAATCTGCATTGACCGGACACCTGGTGTTCACCACCGTGCATGCCAACAACGTATTCGACGTGATCGGCCGATTCACCCATATGGGCGTCGACCCATACAGCTTCGTGTCGGCGATGAACGGCATCATGGCTCAGCGTCTGGTCCGGGTGAATTGCAGCAACTGCGCGGCGGAGATGCATCCTGATGAACAGTTGCTTGCCGCCTCAAATATCAGGAAGAAGGATACCGAGGACATGAAGTTCCGCGCCGGAATCGGCTGCGGGGAGTGCCGCGGCACGGGCTTCAAGGGCCGCAAGGCGATCTCCGAAATACTCTACCTCAACGACCAGATCCGGGAACTGATCATTGCGCGCCAGCCCATCCGAATCATCCGCGAGGCAGCCAGGGAAAGTGGTACCCGTTTTCTGCGCGAGTCGGCGATCGAATTGGTGCGAAGCGGCGAGACAACGTTACAGGAGATCAATCGTGTCACCATTGTTGCGTAGCGAACTGAGCATTGTCCTGTATCCGGAGCGCGTCGCGCTGCTCCGGACCGAACGCAGGCTGACGCTGCGCGGCTACCGGCGGCGGGTTTGCGACAGAAAGATCGTGCCGTGCGAAGACGGCGTCGGAGAACGGCCCTGGAGCGCGGCCCTGGATGCGTTGGGCGCGGCGCTGCCCTCCATCATCACCCGCAAGATGGTCGTGAACGTGATTCTTTCCAATCATTTCCTTCACTACGCGCTCGTTCCGTGGTTCGACAAGCTGAGCGACGAAGAAGAACTCGCTCTCGCGCAGCATCGCTTCGAGGAGATGTGCGGTGCGGCCGCGGGTTCCCTGAGCATCCGGGTAAGCCCAGGCCCGCCCGGCGTCTCGTCGCTTGCCAGCGCCGTGGACAGAAGCCTCCTGGACGAACTCGCGAAGTTGATGGGGAGAATGCGGATAGACCTGAGGTCTGTCCAGCCGCATCTCATGATGGCCTGCAACAGTTGCCGCGGTGCCCTGGATGGCCGCAACGCATGGTTTGCCCTGCTGGAGCCGAACAGTCTGTGTCTGGCCGTCCTGCAACAGGGGAGGCTGGTCTGGATCAGGAAACTGCGCATCGGGGATGACTGGCGCGCAGAAATGCCCGCCATGCTGGAACGGGAGTCGTATCTTGCCAACGTCGAAGCTGACCCGGAGGAGGTGCTGTTGTGGGCGCCCCATCTCGACAACGAAGAGATTCCGACCGGCTGGCGCTGGAATGTCCGGCAGTTGATGCCCAGCCCGGCTTATCCCTAGCAGGGAGATGATAACCGTGACCAGCCTGGATCGACGTAAGGCGCCCGCCGGGAGCAGTGGCCGTGGCATGCGGTGTTTCGGGGGGATGGGCCAAACATGACCATCGACCTGGATTTCAGGAGCCCAATGAGGCCGTTTCCCTGGGCGGGGGTCACGCTGCTCGCATTGGCTCTCGCTGCGTTGGCGCTGGCCGCGACCTACTACCGGGATACCACGGCACAGGCCGACTATTGGGAAGCAAAGGCAGGGCAGGCCGCAAAGGCGACGGCGCGGGCGGGTCCCGCGACCAAGCGCGAGATATCCGACATGGCGCTGGAAATCAAGCACGCCAATGAGGTGCTGAGCCAGATCACGCTTCCGTGGGACAGCCTGTTTCATGCGGTCGAGTGGTCGGCGGGCCAGGACATTGCCCTGCTGACCATAGAGCCGGATGCCGAAAAGCACCAGGTCAAGATACGCGGTGAGGCAAAAAATATCGGTGCCATGCTGAGTTACGTACGGCATCTCTCCTCACAGGACGCATTCAGCAGCGTATATCTGCAGAGCCACCAGGTTCAGCGGCGCGAAAGGGAAAACCCGGTGCGCTTCGCATTGGTCGCTTCATGGAAGATGGCGCCGTGACCGGAGGGGAATCTGCCAGGAGGCGATGTCAATGTTTGCGATAGGCAAGATACGGGCGTGGGGAGACGGGAAGCGGATGCCGCTTCCCTCAGCCCTGCGCCTGAAACATCCTCTCCTGGCAAGGGGCCGCTGGCTGCGCTTGTTCGGCTGGCCGGGTGCCGCCGGCGCGGGGCTGCTGGCCGCGTGCGCGGCGTTTTATCTGTCTGCGATCGGGCCTGCACAGACCAGGGAGAGTGCCGCCCGAGCAAGCGCGGTTTCCATCCGGGAGCGTGTCAAGCTCGCAGCCCATGGGCTGGGCGGCTCCGAACTGACGCCTGCGGAACAACTGGACGAGTTCTACCGGATATTCCCCAACGACAAGAATTTGTTGCCCTGGCTGAAGAAAGTTTTCGATCTCGCGGAAGCGCAGGGCATCAACCTCGATCAGGGGGAATACAAGCTGGTACGCGACAAGGTGGGGAAATTGTCTCGATTCGAGATCATCCTGCCGGTGCGGGGCGGCTATCCGCAAATCAGGAACTATCTCAACAGGCTGCATGCGGAGATACCGATTGTCTCGATGGAGCATCTGCAGTTCGAGCGCCAGAAGGTCAACGACCCGCAAGTCGAGGCCAAGATCAGGCTCGCGCTCTACCTGGAGGCCGACTCATGAAGCGCCGGACGGCATGGGCAAGAAGCGGGACCCAGGCGGCGATATTCGCCGTCTGGATTTCCCTTGTGCCCGCGCGAGCGGCCGATGCGCCCGCGGCCGCCCAAGGCGACGGCGGAAGCGCGCAGCAGAGCGGTCACCGCCGGGCGCCCGAGGTCGGTCGCGTCGAACTTGAGCGGCTGCACGCGGGGAAAAAGAAATCAGGCAGCAACAAGCCTGTGTCCAACGCGTTCAACCCCAGGTCCTGGTATCACCCGCCGCCGCCGCCGCCCCCGCCGCCGCCGCCCCCGCCGCCGCCGCCCACGGCGCCGCCGCTGCCGTTCACCTACATGGGGCGCTACCAGGATGCGCAGAAAGTGGTGGTGATGCTTGCCAGCGGCAACCGGCTATACACGGTATCGCAAGGAGAGGTGATCGATGGCACCTATCGCGTTGACCGGATCGGCGATGCGGCAGTGGATCTCATGTATTTGCCGCTCAACATCAGTCAGTCGGTCAGCATAGCCAGTGCGCCGCAAAGCGGAACGCGCCCCGCCGCCCCGGTATTCAACAGGAGGCCATGACATGAACTCGATCTTCAAGCCGCTCAGACCGCGTACGCTGGTGACGCTGATTTTTGCCGCGGCGCTGGCCGGTTGCGTCTCGGGGCAATATCTCCATGATGAAGGGCTGTCCCTCCTGGACGAGGGAAAAACAGAGGAAGGCCTTGCGAAGCTGCAGGCGGCCGTCAAGGAAGACCCGGACAATGCGCACTACAGGGCCTCCCTGGCGAGGCACCGCGAGGAGGCCATCAATCAGATGCTGGTGAACGGCAACAATGAACGCATCGCGAAACATCCGGACGCCGCACAGCGGGCTTACCTGCGCGTCCTGGGAATCGACCCTTACAACCAGCGTGCCAGAAACGGGCTGGAGTCCCTGGAAATGGACAAGCGCCATGCGGTGATCATCGAGCGCGCGGGGGAGCTTGCCCAAAAAGGCGACCTGTCAGGCGCGCGCGACGCGTTGCGGGCAATATTCATGGAGACTCCAGACCAGCCCGAGGCGCTGGCGCTGCAGCGCAGGATAGACGAGGCCATCGAAAAGGAAAAACTGGCAGAACCGTCGCTCACCGCCAAGTTCAAGCGGCCGGTTACGCTGGAGTTCAGGGATGCCAACCTCAGGATGGTGTTCGACGCGCTGTCGCGCACCACGGGCATCAATGTGCTGCTGGACAAGGACGTGCGCCCGGATCTGAAGACCTCGATTTCGGTCAGGGATGCGTCGGTCGAGGACACCATAGACCTGATCCTGCTGCAGGACCAGCTGGAAAAGAAGATTCTGAACGATAACACGGTGTTCGTTTATCCGAACACGCCGGACAAGAACAAGGAGTACCAGGATCTCAAGGTGAGGAGCTTTCACCTGACCAATGCCGACCCCAAGCAGATTCTGGCGATGATAAAGGCCATCCTGAAAACCAAGGATGTCTACGTCAACGAGAAAACCAATTCCATTGTCATGCGCGATACGCCTGAAGCGATCGCCCTTGCCGAGAAGATGGTGGCGGACCAGGACATTCCGGAGCCGGAAGTCATGATGGAGGTGGAAGTGCTGGAGGTGAGCCGCAACCGCCTCAGTCAGTTGGGAATCAACTGGCCGAATCAGTTTTCCATGACCGTGAACGGGGCGACCGGCGGTGCTTCGCCCACCCTCAATGACTTGAAGCATATCAACGACAACCAGATCATCACCAGTCCCGCGCTGGGGGTCACGCTCAACCTGATGCTGCAGGATGCCGATACCAACATCCTGGCCAGTCCCCGCATCCGGGCGCGTAACCGGGAAAAGGCCAAGATCATGATCGGTGACCGCGTCCCGGTGATCACCAATGCGGTCACTCCGGTCTCGACCGGGACGCCAGTCGTGACCGGCAGCGTGCAGTACCTGGATGTGGGCCTGAAGCTGGAAGTGGAGCCGGACATCCATCTGGACAACGAGGTCGCGATCAAGATCAACATGGAGGTCAGCTCAATCGTCAAGGAAATACCCAACGCGGTGTCCGGGACGCTCGCTTACGAGGTCGGCACCCGCAACGCCTCCACACTGCTGCAGCTAAAGGACGGGGAGACCCAGATCCTGGCGGGCCTGATCGACAAGGAAGACCGGGCGACCGCGAACAAGGTCCCCGGGCTCGGCCAATTGCCGATCCTGGGCCACCTGTTTTCGAGCGATGGCGACAACAATACCAAGTCTGAAATCGTCCTCTCCATCACGCCGCATATCGTGGGCAGGGCGCGCATTCCGGACGCGCGCCACACGGAGTACTGGTCGGGAACGGAATCCAGCCTGCGCGACCGTCAACTGATGCTCAAGCCCATCGGGGCCAGCACGGTGGCGATTCCCGCAGCCGGTGCCGCAACCACCATTACGCCAGCATCGGCAGCGGCTCCCGCCACGGCCGTTCCGCCGGTAACTGCCGCACCATCCGCGATGCAGTTCGCCTGGCAGGGCCCCGCCCAGGCAAAAGTGGGGGACAAGATCAGCATGACTCTCAGCGCGCAGTCGGCGCGCGGAATGAATACGCTGGGGCTTATGGTCAATTTCGATCCGGCCGTGCTGAAAGTTGTCGACGCGACGGAAGGGGATGTCCTTAAGAAGAACAGCGTGCAATCGAGTTTCACCAAGGCGATCAATCAGGAGAAGGGAGCGCTGGCGATAAACCTCGCCGGCCATGGAACGAGCGGCGCCTCAGACGATGGCAGCGTCGTCACCGTGACGTTCGAGGTGACCGGTGCGGCGCAGCAATCGAAAATCACGCTCGGCCGCATCGAGCCCGCACGGGCCGGCGGCCACCCGCTTGCCTATACCGCACCGGCGCCCTACGTACTGGCGGTGAGCAAATGATGACACGGCCTCCCGCGCGCCACAGGGGCTTCACGTTCATCGAGATGGCGATCACCGCCGCCATCGTCGCCTTGCTGGCGACCCTGGTGATGCCCATGGCTGAGCTCGCCGTCAAGCACGACCGTGAACGGGAGTTGGTGCTGGCCCTGCGGGAGATACGCAGCGCGCTTGATGCGTACAAGCGCGCGGTCGATGAGGGACGGGTTGCGGGCGAACCGGACAAATCCGGGTATCCCCCGACGCTGGACATATTGGCCGCGGGTGTGAGCGACGAAAAGAGCCCGGATCACAACGGAAAGATCTATTTCCTGCGACGCATCCCGCGCGATCCGATGTGCCGGGACGCCGGCAAGAGCAATGAGGAAACCTGGGGCAAGCGCAGCTACGAAAGCCCTCCCGATGCGCCGGAGGAAGGCGACGATGTGTACGATGTGTATTCGCTGTCGCCGGATTCCGGAATAAACGGAATTCCCTACAAGGATTGGTAAGGAGACGGCACTCATGCATTCAGAGCGGCGCGGCTTCACCCTGATTGAGCTGCTGGTGGTCATGGCGATCATTGCCATGCTGCTGAGCCTGGCTGCCCCGCGCTACTTCAATAGTGTGGACAAGTCCAAGGAGGCCGTCCTTCGCGAAAACCTGGCCACCACAAGGCAGGCGCTGGACAAATATTTCGGGGACAACGGCAAGTACCCGGATACGCTGGATGACTTGGTGACCAAGAAATATTTGCGCAGCGCACCCATGGACCCCGTCACGGGAAGCACGACAACCTGGACCATCGTGCCGCCGGATACGCCGGAAAAGGGGGGGGTTTTCGACATCAAGAGCGGTTCGCCGGACAAGGCGCAAGACGGCACGGCTTTCAAGGATTGGTGAAATCATGCGGAAACCGGCAAGACAGGAGATTCTCATCACAGCCAGACAGACGCGCAGCGTCGCCGGCGCAAGGTTCGGCACGCGCGGCTTTACTTACATCGCGGTGCTCATTTTCATTGCCGTGATGGCCGTCGGCCTGCTTGCTGCTGCCGACGTCTGGCATGTGACGCTAAAGCGGCAAAAAGAAGAGGTGCTTCTCTTTGAGGGAGACCAGATTCGCGATGCGATCTCCGCCTATAGCGTGCAGGCGACGGCGCCCGGCGGCCGGTTCCCGACCAGCCTGGAGGATCTGCTCAAGGACCCGCGAAATCCCGCGACCAAGCGTTATCTCAGGAAAATCTATCCGGATCCGATGACCGACGATGGGAAATGGGAGCTGGTGAAGGGGCCAAACGGAGAGGTGCTGGGCGTACACAGCACGTCCGATGAAGAGCCGGCGAAGAAGGCCAATTTCAGCCTGGTCGACCAGGCCTTCGAGGGAAAAACGAAATATTCGGAATGGGTATTCATCATTCCCCCCCAGTTGATGTCGGGGCTCCTTGCGGGGCAGATCCCCGGCGTGCAGCCCGGAGGCGCGCCCGCGCCAGGGGCGAACAGTCCGGCACCAGGAGCAACCGGCCCCGCGCCGCGGCCGTGGGGCGGCCCGGCGGCGGGCAATATTCGATAACTCACTCAGACAAGGAATGGTGCAATCATGAACGGAAAACATCGCATTATGATCGTTGAAAACCATGCCTTGCTCAGGGCGGGTCTGAAAATGCTGCTGGCGCAGGACGACCGGCTGGAAATCGTCGGAGAGACGGACAACGGGCGTGACGCCATCCAGATGGCAGTCAAGCTTGCGCCGAATCTGATATTGATGGACCTGAACATGCCCGGCATGAACGGGATCGAGGCAACCCGCGCCATCAAGATGGTGCAGCCGGAGACCAAGGTGCTGGTGCTGACCGTCCATAAGACGGACGAATACATCCACGAAAGCCTCAAGGCGGGCGCCGACGGCTACATCCTGAAGGATGCCACC
>Ga0316628_100000273_pt1 | contig 32030 bp, 26 predicted proteins | sample OWC_Aug_M2_C1_D5_FD_207648 | JGI IMG/M metagenome (GOLD analysis project Ga0316628, IMG submission 207648) | Wetland soil microbial communities from Old Woman Creek delta, Ohio, United States - OWC_Aug_M2_C1_D5_C | ecosystem: Environmental > Terrestrial > Soil > Wetlands | place: USA: Ohio...
GCTCACCGCCAAGCCGCATCTGGTGAAGCAGATTTACCCCGACCTGGGCTTCGGCTGTCAGTCGACGTTCTACAACGCCTTCAAGAGATACGCTGGCGTGACGCCGGGCAAGTTCAGGAAGCAGCGGCTGGGCAAGAAGAAGGCCCGCTGAAGGGCCGCTTTAAGACGTCGCTACCGCGGGAGAACGTCGCCGGCCCGCGGCGTGCGACGCTACCGCCGGCGGAGAGCACAGAACAAAAAAGGGACGCTGAACGGATTCAGCGTCCCTTCCTATTATCTCGCGTGCACGAGTCGTGCGCCGCGCGGCACGTCCGCGGGGCGGCGACGCAGCGCCGCATCACCGGAGCGTCTACTGCCCGACCCCCAGCATGGTCAGGATCTTCGCCACCTCCTGCTTCGCGTTGGCGAAGCCGTTGCACCTTCTGATGGGGAACGTCACGCAGGCAGTCTTGAACACGCCTCCCCGCACCATTGTACCCAGGTAGTAGTTCTCGGTCTGCCCCGAGAAGGTGCCGGGCAGCAAGTAATGCAGCGTCTCCGCCTGGGAAGACGGATGGGCGATCTCGCAGCCACCCAGAATCCCCTGCACCTTCAAGGAATCCAACCCGATCGAAAGGTCGCCCTGGAGCACCCATCCGTTCGAGAGCGCAAAATTAGTGGACTTGGGCACGCTCGGCGAGATGTACAGGGTGCGCAGGCTGTCGACGCCCAGGTACTGCGCGGCGAAGTCGGACGTGAGACTTCCGTTGTCGCCCAGGACCGCTATTCCCTCCACGTACAGGCCGCCGCCGTTGTCCAGAAATTCCGCGATCCCGGCCTGCCCCATGTAGAGGCCGGCCGAAGGCGTGCTGCGGGTGTCGCCGTACCACACGACCTGCTTGAACAGCGGAAGTATCAGGCTGATTTCACGCGGCGAGCGGAAAGAGCCCTGGCTTGCCACGTCGAATATCGTGAACTGATGGGCCGGAACGAGAGAATCCACTACTGCGCGATAGAAGGCATCGGTGACGGCGCCGCCAGCCACGCTCGACGGCACGTCGTCCACCAGGAGGACGTCTCCGACCGGCGCGATCACGTTCCACGTGTGTGATATGACGGGGCTCGAGCCTTGTGCTTCGTCAACGGCCCTGACGTAAACCGTCCTGTCGCCGTACGTCGTGATGTAGTCGGGCCCCAACGTCGTGTCCTGGCCGGCCACTATGACCGGCGAGTCCTCCTGACCGTCCAGCCAGACGACGTAGTAGGCCACGGTCGCGTCTCCGTCGGGATCCGTGCCGTGCCAGTAGAACGTCACGGCGGGCAGGGTTGTGTCCGGAAGAGCCGTCTGTCCGAACGTCACCGACGGCATGGCATTCGTGACCGGGAAGTTCTGAGTCGCGGGAGTCGGATCCTCGTTGTTCTTGTTGTCAACTGCCTTGATCCAGAAAGTCTGGACGGCGTAGCCGTTCGGAACCGGCAGTATGAAATCCTTGCTCTTGGCCGTGGTGAAAGTCCAGCCGCCGTCAACCGGGGCGGCTCCGTCCAACGTCCACTGGTAGTAGAACCCGGCGACCTCTCCGTCTGAATCCTCACCCCACCAGAAGAGCTTCACCGCGTACCGCACGGTGTCCAGGGGGCCTTCAACGAACACACCGGTTTCCGGCGACATGTTGGAGTGCAGCTTCCCGAGGTCCCTGGAGCAACCCGTGAGAGCCGCGGCCACCAGGAGGCAGAGCGCGGCCAGCACGGCCGCACGCCGCGCACCGCAAGGCGTGCAGGTCTTCGGAGTGTCAGTCTTGAGCAAGCGTAGTCGATTTTTCTGTTTCATGTCTCTCGTCTTCCGTGTGCCGGTTGTCCGATCGTCCGGCGGCTACTTCACTACCAGGAACTTCCCTACCTGCGTTTTGCCAGTGGTCTTGTCCTCGACCACGAAAATGTACAGACCGGTCGCGATGGCCTGATCCTTCTTCGATATTACGTCCCAGGCGTACATCGTGCCCGACAGAAGCGGCACGTTGCGACCCTGGGGGTCGGTCTTGACGTTGTATACGCCCCTCGCGTCCGCGGCGTGGTACGTGTTGCCGTCGAAGGGAATCTCGTCCACGAGGTCTCCGGAAAGCGTGTATATCCTGATCACGCACTTCGTGGGCAGGTTGGTGAACCAGAGGAACCTGTCTCTCAGGAACTCCCCGTCCCACAGCGCCCGCACCCTGTAGGGGTTCGGGAACACGGAAACCTTCGACACGCTGGCCTCTGCCGGCTCGGGGCCGGGCACGAAGAGAGTCTTGTTCTGAGGCTTGCCGCTCTCCAGACTCGGCACTTCCGGCGTGCCCGTGTCGTACGAGGTGACCGCGGCCCAGTACTTGAACCCATCCTTCAAGTTGTCCATGACCAGCTTGTACTTGTACGCCACTCCGTCGATCTCGACCGGGTCTTCCAGCATCGTGAAGCCCGTGTTGAAGCCCGTGGTGTCGACTTTGTCGACCTGTCTTATCATGTCAAAAGTCTCGTTGTCCGTGCTGAGATACACCCTGTAGCCCTCGAAATCCTGCTCGTTCGTGACCGGGTCCCTGGCGGTTTCGGGGCTGTCGTCCCACCGCAGAGTCAGCTTCTCGCGCCCGGGTATCACTTTGAGGACCGGCGAGGGAGGAGGAGTCGGAAGCACGAAGTTGAAGTCGTAGGCCTTCTGCGCCCAGCTTGCGTTCAGGATGAGGTCGTCCTCGTTGTCACCGCCTACGAAGGCGAACGCGAACGTCAGCGAGTCGCCGACGTCAAAGAAGTCCACCGACCCGACCGACAGCAGCTCGACCGCATCGAACTGCGGCGCTTCGGAACCGGCCGTGGGGTCTATTTCACCGTTGCTCATCAGGAGGTAGCGCTCGACGTCCTCGTCCTTGTCCGTCGCACCGGGGTCCCAACCCCACCAGTTGAAGGAAATCGTTGCGGTGCCGAGGTCCACGGGCACGTCGTTACGCTTGAGGCCCAGGAGCTTGATGCCGGCCCACGACGGCGCCGCGCCGCTGGCGAAATTGTAGTTATGCTCGGAAACCATCCTTAGCGTGTCGTAGTACGCGATGTCTTTCTTGCCGAACCAGCCCGAGGGAGGCCAGACCTCGTACGTGCTCTTGTTGCCCGAAGCCAGCTCGCCGTACATGCCTATCTGAACAGCACCCAAAGTGCCCTGGCTGATATTCTTCAAAGTGAAGCTCATGAGCACAAAGGCGTCCGCGAGGTCGTAGCTCCAAACCATGCTCCGCTGCTTCAGCAGCAGACCCTGCGTGACGTGTTTGGCCGGCCTGGACCCGACCGCAAAAGAGTCGCTGTAGAAAGCGATGTAGTCCTGCTCCGAATATGCACCGGTGCTGTAGTACCTGCTGTTCAGAAGGGACGAGATTTGCTCTATGCCCAGTGTCGCCGGCGCAAACTCCACTCCCGCCGCGCTCGCGGTGTTCCAGTAGCCGTCGACCGTGCCGGTGGTGACGAGCGTGTCGCCAGACGAGTTCACGGAGCCGATCCAGAGCCCGGCTCTGATGAGATGGTCGATTCCGGTGCCGAGCGGATACTCCAAAGACGCGGTCCTGTTGACGAAGTTTGTCCCCAGAAATCCGTAGTTCGTGACCGTCATGCCGATGTTGCTGGCGTCGTGAATGCGAATGTCATACCTGATCGAGTCGGACTGCGTCGTCGCGTAGACTCCAGGCTCGGCTGCAAAGGGGGAATCGTGCGAGACGTCACCGGAGGCCGCCCCGGCCCCGAGGAGAAGAACTGCGCCGAGGAAAGACGCGCATACGACGGCCCCGAATCGGATCTTTCGAAGTGAACGCATCAGTAGACCTTTCCCTTTCTGTGCTTCTTTCGCCCGGAGCGCCGGGCAGCGTCCCACGCTAGTTTCTCAGCTCGTATATGAGTATTTTCGCGTTCGCGGGGTCGGCCACGTAGACCCAATCTTGCCGCGCCGCCACCGCGACCGGCGGACCAATCGGATACTGGGGATCCCAGTTTACGGTCTTATCCAATACACCTAAGGTCGTGTACCTCAGGACTCTGTTCTTTCCGGTGTCGGCCACGTAGATGTTGCCCAGCTCGTCGGAGTCGGAGTCCAGAGGGGACTCGAAGGGGTCGGCCGGAGAGGGCCCGTTTATGAAGAGATAGCAGGACGCGACCGCGTCGGTCGCCAGCCTCTTCACCTGATTGTGGCCGGTGTCCGTCACCAGGAGGTACGTGCCGTCAAAAGACATGCCGCGAGGATGCATCACGTAACCGATTCCCGCACCGCTCTCGCTCAGGACGCCGTTTCCACCAAGGGTGTCCCTTTCGCCGGTCGGCGTGTACTTCCAGATGAATTCCTTCTCACTGTCCGAGACGTAGAGATAGCCCTTGTCATCGACGGCTATTCCCCCGAACACGGCCCAGGCCGCATCAGTGAACGTCTGGAGCGGAGCGCCGCCCCCGCGCGGGAAGTGCTTCACCGTCATGTCCCCGGCGTCCGCGACATAGATCTCCTGGTTGGGGCCTTCGGCCAACAGCACCGGCTTTACTAGGTTCTCAAGAGGGGCTATGAGCGGATGGGGCGTCGCGGCGAACGTCTTGTAGGCGACTACGCGTGAGCTCTCCTGCGCAACGTAGACGTACCCCCCCGTGGTTACCACGATGTCCGTCGTCCCGGGAAAGTCACTCCATACGCCTATAAGCACGTACTCGCCGGGCGGGAAGGAAGTGCCACCGGGCGCTTCTCCCGGCTTCGACATCTTCTGGCCGCACCCGGTCAGAACGAACGCTCCGGTCAGCAGTGACGACAGGAGCAGAAACAGCCAAACGCGTCCACACGCCGTGAGGACGCGCCCGTGGACCGATTTCGGAATCATTCCAGTGGTTGGATGCATCTTGTAAGGTTCCTCTAGCTTCGCCGCGTGGGCTTCCTCAACGCACAGTTCCGCCGGGCGTCAGCTCCCGCTAGAACGCGAAGTTCAGACTGAATATGTTCACGTTCCCGAGATACTCGCCCCTCATATATGAATAGTCTATCGTACCGCTTATGTCGCCGTACTTGACCTTGAGCCCCGCGCCGAACGCGGGCCCGAAGTCGTCGGAGTTCATGTCGTATCCGGCCCTCAGCACGGCCACTTTAGCCACCTCGTATTCGGCTCCGGCCTTGATGGTCTCTTCGTTGTCCGCGTAATGGTTCATCTCCAATGCCGCCGTCACCCTGTGCATGTCCTTCCTGACGGGGTCGAAGGCGATCCCGAACTTGAACATGGTGGGAGGCGCGAATCCCTCGTAGGACTGCTCTATCCGAGCTCCGTCGGACACCCCCACGAACGTGCCTGACGGCTGCAGCTCGGGGCCGAAGTTCGAGAAGTTCATGGCCATTCTGACGGAGCTCAGTCCCACGTAGTACTTCGTGCCGACGTCCACCAGCCAAGTGTTGGTGGACGGTCCCCCGACGTCGGTGCCGAGCTCTTCCCTGACGTACTTGACGTTCGCGCCAACCAACAGCTTGTCAGTGAACTTTCTCGCCAGAGTCACGCCGGCGACCCAGTCCGCGAAGACGAACCTTCTGCCAGTCCCGTAGGGCATGTATTCGGTGGTCTCGTCCAGCATCGTGCTGAGTGAGCCGAAGAAGAACCCGACAGAGCCGTTGAACTTGGGCCACGGCATTGCGAAAGCGCCGAACGTGTAGTCCACGTCCGCGAACCACTGGATGTGCGTGACCGAAAACTCCTTCTGTGCCAGGTTGGCCAGCCCGGCCGGATTCCAGCCCACGGAGCTCACGTCGTCCACCACCGCCACGTATGTCCCGGCCATCGCGGCGCCTGCAGCCGAGAGCGGCAGCTTCAGAAATGTTCCGGAGGCTGTCCCGACTCGCTGCCCGCCGAGGCTCACCTGCGACAAGGCGATGTTCGGAGCCAGGACAAGAGTCACGAGAAGTAAGACGGCCGCGGCCGTCGCGGCTCGGCGCTGGGCGTACGTACGATTTCTCATCGGCTCTCCATCTTTGCTCTTGGTTCGATCCACTGCTATGTCAACTTGCCGGCCGCCGTTTCCTACCACTCGTAGGTGAGGGCCAGCCTGAAGTTCCTGGGCACGCCGAAGTACGCAGGATTGCCGTACTGCGTCTGGTAGTACAGCGAGTTGTTCCTCACCATCGACCCGACTCCCGGCTCGTACGGCTCGCCGGTCTCCGGGTCCACCTGCATGGGATTCTTCCTGTTCAGGATGTTCCAGCCCTGGAATACGACCTCGAGCCTCCTGTTGTACGGCAGCTTGAACACCTTGCTCAATTTCATGTTGAGCTGGCTTTCGTGCGGTCCGTTGCGCGAGTAGTCCTCTCCGCTGTCCCTGCCCTCGGCGTCCTGGGGCGTGTATGCTTCACCGCTCGTGATGTACCAGTAGAAGTAGATGGACCACCCCGGCGGAATCTTGAACTTGCCCCAGTCGGCCGCGGGAGCGTCTATGGGCACCCGGTACTCGACCCAGGAGGTAAGCTTGTGAGGTCTGTTCCACCACATGTAGACCTCGCCGAGGTTCGCCTCGCTGAAGTCGCCGCCGGCTTCCTGAACCAGCTTCGCGGCGTTGGGATCGGAGCTCTTGCCCGTCGCCAGAGAGTAAGTGTATGACAGGCCGAACGAGAGATTGTTCGTCCTCCTCTTCTTGAACTCCAGCTCGAAGCCTCTGGACCTGGCGTAGTCCACGTTTCTGTAGATGAAGAACGTGGTCAGCAGGGGCTGCCCGGTGGACGGGTCTATGCCGGCCGTCAGAGTGAAGGGCGTGGCAGTCGGATAGTCGTAGATGTCCTTGTAGAACAGCGTCACGTCGCCTGCCATGTCGTCCGTGAACTGATGCCGGGCCCCCAGCTCGTACTGCACCGCGATCTCCGGGTTCAGGTTAGGATTACCTATCCTCGGATAGCTCTCGCTCGAAACGGACGTAATCTTCGAGTAGATGTAGTAGTACGTAGGCCACTGAGTGAAGTGCCCGTAGTTGAAGAACAGGTTGTCTCTGTCCGTGATGGGATGCGAAATGGCGAGCCGCGGGCTCAAATGAGCCTTGAAGCGGCGGCCGAAGATCTCCTTAGTGTCGCGATAGAAGTTGTCCCTCGTGAAGGACGTGATGTTCTTGTTGCTGGTGTCGGCGACCGCCCTCTCCAGGGCCTCGCCCGGGAACCAATAGTCGTAACGGGCGCCGATCTTCGCTATGAAGCCCTCGTACTCGAGCTTGTCCTCCGCGTACAGCGAGCCCTTGTTCGGGTAGACGTGGAACAGGTCGTGCTCCCTACCCAGTCCGTCCGGGTCGAACTCCCAGGGGTCGGAGATGCTTATGTACTGCACGTTCTCGTACTGGCAGTCCACTCCTGTGATGAGCTCGTGGTGCGGCTCGAACCGCTTGGTGAGGTCCCACGTGATGCTCCAGGTTTCTATGTACCTGTCCCTCCAGTCCGACGCGTCGCCGCTGTCTATGAAATAGACGTGGTCAAGGCTGTCGGGGAGCGCGGTGTCGTCGGGCTGCTCGTACTCACTCCACTTCTTGCCCGCCACGTCACGATGCTCGCCGCTGAAATACCTGGAGATCTGCAAGTTGTGGTAGGAGGACTTGCTGATGTTCTGGCGCCAGAACGCGGAGAAGCTGTTCCGGTCGCCCGTTATGGTGTAGTAATGGTCGAACCGCTTGCTCCACGCCCACGGGTAACTGGTGATGTTCTTGGCGACGTCGCCGATGTCGTGCTCCGCGAAACCCTGCCCTATTCCTATCCACTTCGTCCAGGAGACACCGAACTTGTGAGCAGCGTTGGGATTCCAGACCATCTTTCCGATGGCGCGCCAGTTGTTGTCGCTTCTAGGGCTGAAGAAGGAGCCGTAAGTGTACTCGGTGCCGAATATCTTGTCTCTGTAGCTGGAGATCAGCCGAGGCTTCGTGTTGTTGACATAGACCGGGATGTGGAACCCGTTCCGGTCGATCACCGTGATGTCTCCGCTTCTCACGGCCATTTCGTCCATGTCCGGAAGATAGGTGTCGGATATTTCGCCCGACACGTCCAGGAAGAAAGTGATCTGTCCTGGGATCTTTGCTTTCAACTTGGGTAGAAGGAACCCCGTCAACGGCTCGGGCCCGCCGAACTGGAAGTCGAGATAGTCGTAGTTGTAGTAGCTGAAGAACGGCGTGTTGTCCGTCGAATACGACAGGCTCCCCCGGTAGGCCGAACCGCCCTCCCTCACTTTCACGTCCACGACACCGGAGAGTGCCTGACCGTACTTGGCGCTGAACCCGCCCGTGATGACGCTCATCTCGGCCACCGAACGTGCGCCGAGCAAGTCGCCGGTAGAGCTGCCCGAGAGGGCGTCTTTCATCTTCACTCCGTCCACTATGTAGACGACCTCGTCCGTCCTACCGCCCCTGACATGGAACTCGTCCCGGGAACTGACGATGCCCGCCTGCATGGCCATGACGTCCTGCACCGTTTCTCCGACCGGCAGAATCCTCAGGTCGTCCGCCGAGATGTTTCTCTTGGTGGAGGCCACGTCCACTTCGACCATGGGCCTGGTCGACCAAACTACGATTTCGTCTTTGCCGCCGACGGCCACCTGCTGGAGCTCGAAATTGGCCCTGGAGGCCTCGTCAGCCGCCACCCTCACGTCCTTCCTTACCTCGGCCGTGTAACCGATGAGGCTCGCGCGGACGGAGTACACACCCGGCGGGATGCCGACGATGATGTACTCGCCGTCTTCCGACGTCACCGCGCCAAGCTGGGTGTCCAGTATCACTATGTTCGCGAAAGGCAGCGGTTTCTTGGTGGCCGCGTCCAGCACTTTGCCCAGCACTCGGCCGACGCCCTGGGAGTAGGCGTCGGAGCCGGACAACAGCAGCAGAAGAATCGGCAAGAACAACCAGAGGAAAAGCCGGAGGCGGGGCCTCGGCTCAGCATTCTGATTCGATGACTTCGTCGAGTCTGTCACTTTCGCCATGGTCCTTTTCGAATCCTCCGTTCAGATAGGAGAGAAAACGCGGCACTACGGCCGCGCACGGGACTACAGTCCAAGAAGTGTAACAAAGCAGTCTAGCAGACTACGACTGAGCGCGTCAACACGATTTGGGAACGACGGGGCAGAGCTCCCGGGAAGCGTTGTGACCCGTGCACGCGTCAGCCGCGTTCGGCGTCGATTATCTTCTGGACTCTCTTGGCGTGCCTTCCACCCTCGAAGGGAGTGGTCAGCCACTCCCTCACGATGCGCCGGGCGTGGCCTGAGTTGACCACCTTGGACCCCAAGGCCAGCACGTTGGCGTCGTTGTGCGCGCGGCTGTTCCTTGCGGTGGCCACGTCGTGGCAGAGGGCCGCTCGTATTCCCTTTACCTTGTTAGCGGCTATGGAGGACCCGATCCCCATGGTGTCTATGACGATGCCCTTGCCGCATTCGCCCGACGCCACGGCCCTGGCAACTGCCAGGGCGAAATCAGGATAGTCCACCGACTCGGGTCCGTGCGTTCCGCAGTCCTTGACGACAAGCCCGAGCTCTTGCTCGAGGTATTTCTTGAGGAGCTCTTTAAACGCAAACCCGCCGTGGTCGGCGCCCACGGCGAGCGCGCAGCCGGTTCCGCTCGCGCCGCCTTTGGGCCGCGCCTCTCCGCGGAGGGTGTCCTCCAGGACTTCGCGGACGACCTTTCTTATTCTGTCGGGAGTAATCTTGTGACCTTCCATCTCTCACCTCAAGCGGCGGATTCACCCGCACCGCGCGATCAGTTTTTCCAGCGCTCTCGAAGCGTTCATCGTGACTTCGCGCGTCGAGGAGCCGCCGTGCAGGCTCTGTTGTATCTCGCCGGCTGCGACGACCTGACGGCCGTCCACGAACACATGTCTGACGTCCGAACCGGCCGCGGAGAACACAATCCTGGTCGCAGGGTCGCAGTCCGTTCCGCAGAACGCGTGTTCCCTCGTTGTGTCTATCACTATCAAGTCGGCCTTCTTTCCGGGCTCGATGCTGCCGACCAGCTCGCTGATCCCCAGCGCCTTCGCGCCGCCGATCGTCGCCGCTTCCAGCAACATTCCGGCCCAGTGGTGCCCGCTTCCGTTCTTGTAGCTCTGCAGCAGCGCGGCGGTCCTCATCTCGCGGAACATGTCGAGGTTGTTGTTGCAGGCCGCACCGTCCGCGCCCAACGAGACCGACACGCCGGAACGCAGCATGCGGCCGACGTCCGCGATTCCGGACGAGAGCTTGAGGTTGCACGACGGGCAGTGGGCCACGTTGACGCCGGTTTCCGCCAGAATTCTGTAGTCGTCATCCTCAAGGTGTACGCAGTGCGCCAGGACGAGGTTGCGACGGGTGAGGCCGAGAGTCTCAAGGTACCCGACTGGGCTCGCGGAGTGCACGGACCTGCAGCTCTCGAGCTCCGCCGCGGTCTCCGATGCGTGCGAATGGACGAGCAGGCCAATCTCGCCGGCCCTCCGTGCGACGCCCCTCAGAAGCTCCTCGCTGCAGCTTTCCAGAAACCTCGGCGCGAAGGCGTACTTCAGCCTGCCGCCCTCGGCACCGTGCCACCTGGAGTGAAGCCGCAGCGATTCCGACATGGACTCGTCCGCGGTCTCTCTGAGGCCAAGGGGCACGTGATCGCCGACGTCCATCATGGCCTTGCCGCAGAAGGCCCTTATGCCGCTCGCCCGAGCGGCTTCGAACACTTGATCGGTGTGGTGAACGCTCCCCATGTCCAGGACACAGGTGGTGCCGCTTTTCAGAAGCTCGTGGCATCCCAGTGCCGCGGAGGCGCGCATGGACTCCGGGTCGTGCGCGGCCTCCAGCTTCCATATTCTGGCGAGCCAGTCCGCCAGCGCGACTCCCTCGGCCTGTCCCCTGAAAAGTGTCTGACAGAGGTGCACGTGGGTCTGGATTAGACCCGGGAGGACGAAGCAGCCGTTCACGTCCAGCGTCCGGACCCCCGGGGTCCCGGCCGGACGTCGCGACGTCCAGGGCATGTTCTGCCCCACCCCCGCTATGACACCGTTTTGGATGAGGACGTCACCCTTGATCACGTCGCGCGACGGGTTCATCGTCACTACGGTGCCACCCGTCAGCAGAGTCGTCTCCAATCTGACCTCCCGCAGCACGGTCCTTCGATGGGCGGGGCGCCAGCGGACGTTCCCGCGCTTCCGCCCCCGGCGCGCCCGGACCCGGAAGTGCCCGCTAGAGTTAAGAGTTGACACCCAAATCCGTTCGCGCTAGACTGCACCGGAGTTTTTGCAGCGGCCAACTGAGCCGTTTCCCGTTGGTCACCGGTGAAGTAACGAAGAACTATACATAAGCCGCGGGGCGCGGTCAAGCAATCCACTCGGCGACGGATGGCGGTGCCGAGGCAACTGATGGAAGTCCTGCTCACAGAAGAACAGATACAGAAGCGCGTCAGGGAGCTTGCCCTCGAAATCTCCCGCGACTACCCCGGACAATCCCCCATCCTGATAGGAATTCTCAGGGGCAGTTTCCTCTTCCTGTCGGACCTCGTCAGGCATCTCACGATAAATCCCGAAATCGATTTCATGTCCGTGTCCAGCTACAACAACCTCACCAGGAGCTCGGGCGTGGTGAGGCTGCTCAAGGACTTGGAAAGAGACATCAGCAACGAGGACGTCGTAATAATAGAGGACATAGTGGACAGCGGCCTCACGCTTTCCTACATCAAGAGGATGCTCCTCGCCAGGCTGCCGCGGTCGCTCAAGATATGCGCGCTTCTGGACAAGCGAGAAAGAAGGGAGGTCGACATCAAGATTGATTATGTGGGTTTTGTGATCCCTAACAAGTTCGTCATCGGGTATGGGCTTGACCTGGCCCAGAAGTACAGAAACCTCCCCTACGTGGCCACTCTGGAAGAGTCGGAGATCGGAGTGCCCTGAGGACCAAGGCCGTGAAACACAAGAGCTTTTTTCTCGGGATCGCCGGCAACATAGGGGCCGGAAAGACGTGTCTGACGAGAGAGCTTAACAAACGCACCGGCTGGCAGGCATACTACGAGCCTGTGATAGACAACCCGTACCTGGACGATTTCTACAAGGACATGAAGAGATGGAGCTTCCATCTCCAGATCTTCTTCCTGTCGAAGAGGTTCCAGGCGCAGAAGAAAATGTTGGAGTCCGGCGTCTCCTTCATCCAGGACCGGACCATCTACGAGGACGCGGAGGTCTTCGCGAAGACGCTCAACCGCCTGGGTCACATGGGCGACAGGGACTACGCCAACTACAAGGCGCTTTTCGACACGATGCTCGAGTTCATCAGGCCGCCCGACCTCATCATCTACCTGAGGGCGGAGCCGGAAAGCCTGCTGGAGCGCATAAAGCACAGGGGCCGCGAGAGCGAGAAGTCCATAACGCTGGATTATCTGAAGACGCTCGACGAGGCCTACGAAGAGTGGCTGCAGAGGGCGCGCGGGATGACCAAGCTCGAGGAAGTCGACACCGACGCCGTCAACTTCGTCGAGCACTCGCACAGGATTGACGAGATCGTCGAGCTCGTGAAATCACACAATTGCGAGCCGTACGCGACGCTGGCAGGTTGTGAAAATGTTCCTTGCACGAGTTGTGGGGAAGATAGCCGCCACAGTAAAGCATAAAGACCTTCGCGGAAAGAAGCTCCTCCTTGTCCGCGCGTTAGACCTGTCCCTCTCCCCCAGCGGCAAGCCCGTGATCGCGGTGGACAGCGTGGACGCCGGCGGCGGAGACCTGGTGCTGGTGTCCGACGAGGGAAACGCCGCGGCTCAGATCTTGAAGACGGCCAGGGGACCGATCAGAACCGTCGTGGTCGGAGTCGTGGACAGCGTGGACCTCGCGGAAGCGAATGCCGCCCCACCGCGCAAGCGGGACTGAAGGGACAAGGAGATGAGCAAGGCCATCCTCATAGGCATCGCGGGCGGTTCGGGCTCGGGCAAGACGCTCGTGGCGGACACCATCTACTCCGAGCTGGGGTCCGACAAGGTCATCATCATCAAGCAGGACTCCTACTACAACGACATGAGCCACCTGCCCTTCGAGGAGCGCAGCAGGCAGAACTTCGACCACCCCGACGCTTTCGACATGCCCCTCCTCAGGGAGCACATCCTCAAACTCACCCACGGCAGGACCATCGAGCAGCCCATCTACGACTTTACGCAGCACCGCAGGACCGACGAGACGAGGCGGATCGGAGCTCACATCGTGATAGTCCTGGAGGGGATACTCATCCTGGACGACGTCGAGCTCAGGAGCCTGATGGACATAAAGGTCTTCATAGACACGGACGCGGACGAGAGGTTCATCAGGAGGCTCAAGCGGGACCTCAGGGAGAGGGGCCGCAGCATCGAGTCCATTATCGAGCAGTACGAGAGGAGCGTGCGGCCGGGACATCTGCAGTTCGTCGAGCCGTCCAAGAGGTACGCGGACATCATAATCCCACAGGGCGGCCACAACGTCGTGGCCATCGACCTCCTGAAGACGAAGATCCGCTCCTTGCTGTGAGCGCGGTCCCGAACCCCGTCGGGACGCGACCGCGCCGAGCGCGGAAGAAAGGTGGAAAATGACTGAGAACATCCCGCTGAGGAACACCGGCTGGATCGAGGTCATCTGCGGAAGCATGTTCAGCGGCAAGACCGAAGAGCTGATCAGAAGGCTCCGCAGGGCGCAGATAGCAAGGCAGAAGGTCGCCATATTCAAACCGCGGATAGACAGAAGATACGGGAGCGATCACATCGTCTCCCACAACCTCCAGCGGATACCTTCGCAGGAGGTGTCGAACTCCCGCGAGATACTGAAGAAGGCCGAAGACGCGGACGCCGTTGGGATAGACGAGGCGCAGTTCTTCGGCCCCGACCTCATCGCCGTGTGCCAGGAGCTGGCGGACCGCGGCAAGAGAGTCATCGTGGCCGGGCTGGATCAGGACTACACCGGAAAGCCCTTCGAACCCATGCCGCAGCTGCTGGCCGTCGCCGAGTACATCACGAAGACGCTGGCCATTTGCGTAGTCTGCGGCAACCCCGCCAATCGGACCCAGCGCAAGGTCGCGAGCACGGAGAGAATCGTGGTCGGCGCCGCCGACCTGTACGAGGCCAGATGCCGACACTGCTTCGAGCCGCCCGAAGAGGGGCGCACGGCGGGAGAGGGCGGGCGGAAGCCGGCGGCGAAGAGTCCAAGCGCCGGCCGGCCCGGCGGCAAACGAGGCGCGAGGAAGCCCAACCGGAGGAGATCGTCCCGATGAGAACTGTTCACGCCTCACGCGGAAGGAAGGCAGTCGGCCTTCGTCTAGTGACAGGTTTGTGCCTGGCGCTTCTCCTCCAGGCCGTGCTCGTCTCGTGCGCCAAGAAGGAAGAGAGCCCGTCGGAGAAGGCCGGCAAGGCCGCAGCCGGGGCGCCGTTCAAGGTCGGGCTGGTGTTCGACGTGGGAGGCAGAGGCGACAAGTCCTTCAACGACTCGGCGTACAGGGGACTCGTGAGGGCCAAGAAGGAGCTCGGGGTGAACTTCGAGTACATCGAGCCCGGCGAAGGAAGCGACAGAGCGTCGGCGCTGCGCCTGTTGGCCAGCGGGGATTCGCGAGTCATCTTCGGAATAGGGTTCCTCTTCACTGACGACATCACGCAGACCGCGAAGGAGTTCCCTGACAAGAAGTTCGCGTGCGTGGACTACACGGTGACCAACCCTGACAGCATACCGGCCAATCTTGTGGCCCTGAAATTCAGGGAGGAGGAAGGTTCCTTCCTGGTGGGCGCCATCGCGGCGCTAAAGAGCAAGACCGGAAAGATAGGCTTCGTGGGCGGCATGAAGATCCCCCTCATCAAGAAGTTCGAGGTCGGCTACATCGCCGGGGCGACGTACGTGCGGCCGGACGTGAAGGTCTTCGTGTCGTACGCAGGCGTGACGGACAACGCCTTCAAGAACCCCAGCAAGGGCAAGGAGCTCGCCCTCACGCAGTATTCCAAGGGCGCGGACATCATATATCACGCCTCCGGTTCCACGGGTCTGGGCGTCTTCGAAGCGGCCAGGGAGATGGGCAAGCTGGCCATAGGCGTGGACTCGGACCAGTATGCCGAGGCGCCGGGCTACATTCTGACGAGCATGATCAAGGACGTGGACGTGGCGGTGCTGGAGACGACAAGGTCCGCAATGAACGGCACGTTCAAAGGCGGCGTAAGGATGCTGGGCCTCAGAGAGGGCGCGATCAGCTACGTCTACGACGACAACAACAAGGCGCTGATCGGCGAGGACATTCACGCCAAGGTCGAGACGCTCAAGCAGGAGATAATTTCCGGAGAGATTGTTGTTGCCTCCAGGTGACGTCCCCACTTCTCCTCCCCCGTCGCCGTTCCTGCAAATGGAGGGCATATCCAAGCGCTTCGCCCTGGTAAAGGCCAACGACTGCGTGAACCTCGACGTGCGGCGGGGCGAGATTCACGCGCTCGTGGGTGAAAACGGGGCGGGCAAATCCACCCTCATGCGCATTCTGTACGGCCTCTATCGGCCGGACTCGGGCCGGATCTCCATCGCCGGAAAACTCACGGACGTGAGGAGCCCTTCCGACGCCATCTCGCTAGGCGTGGGCATGGTTCATCAGCACTTCATGCTCATCCCGCAACTGTCGGTGGCGGAGAACGTCGTCCTCGGCTCCGAGCCGTCGCGCTCGGGCGTGTTCCTAGATCTAAAGTCGGCGTATCGGAAGATCGAGGAGCTGTCGCGATTGTTCGCGCTGTCCGTGGACCCGCGGTCGCAGGTCGAGAAGCTGTCGGTGGGCGCGCAACAGCGCGTCGAGATACTGAAAATACTGTTCAGAGGAGCCGAGCTCCTGATACTGGACGAGCCGACTGCGGTGCTCACGCCTCAGGAAACCGAGGCCCTCTTCGTCATACTGAAGAGGATGAGAGAGCAGGGAAAGACCATCGTGTTCATAACGCACAAGCTGGGCGAGGTGATGGAGATTTCCGACAGAGTGACGGTCATGCGCCGCGGCAGAGTCGTGGGCGTGGTCAACACCAGGGACTCGTCGCCTGCGGAGCTGGCCATGCTGATGGTGGGTAGGAAAGTCCTCTTCGAGGTGGAGAAAGGCCCGGCGGCGGCCGGCAAGACAGTGCTGGAGCTGGACGGCGTCCACGCTCTGGGAGCCTCCAAGGTCCCCAGACTGAAGGGGCTTTCCGTGACCGTGCGCGCCGGCGAGATACTCGGCGTGGCGGGCGTAGAGGGAAACGGCCAGACTGAGCTGGTGGAGGTGATCGCCGGGCTGAGGAGACCGACCTCCGGCAGAGTCCTACTGAGGGGCGAGGATGTCACCGGTTCCTCCCCCAGGGAGATGCTGGAACGCGGGGTCGCGCACATACCGGAGGACCGCCTGAAGCGGGGGCTCATCACAGAATTCACAGTGGGTGAGAACCTGATTCTGGGCTCGCAGTTCAGGCGGCCGTACGGAGGCCGCGTGTTCCTGAATGGCAACGCGGTCCTGGCAAACGCGGAGCGAGTCCTCACGGAGTTCGACGTCAGGCCCCGAGCCCCTCACCTCAGAGCCGGTTCCCTCTCCGGAGGCAACCAACAGAAGCTGGTCGTCGCCCGCGAGCTGGGCCGCGGGCCGGTCCTGCTCGTGGCGTCCCAGCCGACCAGGGGCGTGGACATAGGCGCCATAGAGTTCATCAGGCGCTGTCTCGTGTCCCAGAGGGACGCCGGCACGGCCGTGCTGCTCGTGTCCGCCGACCTGTCCGAGATCCTGAGCCTGAGCGATAGAATAGCCGTCATCTTCGACGGCAGGATTGTGAGCACCGTTGACGCTGCCGCGACCGACGAGAAGGAGCTGGGATTGCTGATGACCGGCGCCAGCCGCGCGGCTCACGGCGCTTCCCGACGGTGAGCGAATGAACCAGGACGGCACAGACCACGGCGCGCTTTCCGAGGCCCGGACCTCCGCCCAGGCTCGAACTGCCCTGCTCCTCAGACTGACCGGAGCAGTGGGCGTGCCGGTGATCGCCCTCGCCGCGGCCTTCGGCGTGGGCGCGCTGTTCATCGCCGCCATCGGGCAGGACCCGGGCTACGTGTACGCGAAACTCTTCAGGGGCACGTTCGGGGACTTTTACGGGTTCGGGCAAGTGCTCTTCAAGGCCACCCCGCTTATCTTCTCCGGCCTGGCAGTGGCCCTCGCATTCAAGGCTGGCCTTTTCAACATAGGGGCGGAAGGCCAACTCTACGTGGGAGGGTTCTGCGTGGCGTGGGTGGGGTTCACTCTGACCGGCCTGCCCGGCCTCGTGCTCGTGCCGCTGTGCGTCCTGGCCGGCGCCCTGGGCGGCGCGGCCTGGGGAATCATCCCCGGATACCTCAAGGCCAGGTTCGGCACTCACGAAGTCATAAACACGATCATGCTCAACTTCATAGCAATAGCGCTGACCGGGTACCTGGTGACGAACGTCTACATCGTTCCGGAGACGATACACACACCGAGGATCGCTCCGCAGGCGGAGATACCGCGCCTGGAGCAGTTCTGGCCCGTGTTCAAGGGTTCGCCCGTGAACGTCAGCCTGTTCCTTGCCCTGGCCGTGGCCGCGCTGGTGTACTTGTTCCTGTGGAGGACGAAGCACGGGTTCGAGCTGAGGGCGGTGGGGCTCAACCCGTGGGCCGCCGAATACGGCGGTGTGAACGTGGCTTCCGGAATCGTGACTGCGATGGCGCTCAGCGGAGCCCTGGCGGGCCTGGTCGGCGTCGATTTCGTGCTGGGTTACAAGTACTACTACGAACAGGGCTTTTCGGCCGGGATAGGCTTCATGGGCATAGCGGTCGCGCTCCTGGGTCGGAATCACCCGCTGGGCGTCGTGCTGGCCGCCTTGCTGTTCGGAGCGCTGAGCTACGGCGGGCTCGTCATAAATTCCGTCGTGCCGAAGGAGCTCGTGGAGATACTGCAGGCGATAGTCATCGTCGCCGTGATAGTCGGGACCAACCTCTTCGGCGCGCTGGCCGTGTCGCTGAAGAAGAGGTCGCTGGAATAGGGCCTGCCGCGCGGGGCCGCCCGCAGCGACCGGGCAGCGGACCCGCGGTCCGGCCCGGACGCGGGAGGCACGGCGGCGGCAAGGCCGAGGATCAGCTCGATGGACTGGATGATAGTCATCACGTTCATAGCGCAGACCATAAGGATATCCGTCCCGTACACGCTGGCCGCGGTGGGCGCCACGTTCTCGGAGCGTGGCGGAGTAGTCAACATCGCCTTGGAGGGCATCCTCCTGAACGGAGCATTCGCCTGCGCCCTGGCCACTCACTATACCGGCAACCCGTGGCTTGGGGTGCTGGCCGCGGTGGTGGGCGGCGTCGCGACCGCGCTCATACACGCGGTGGTGACGATCACGTTCAAGGCGGAGCAGATAGTGAGCGGGCTCGCCATAAACCTATTCGCGGCGGGCGCCACGCGCTTTTTCCTCAAAGTCATCTTCGGCAGCTCGAGCAACTCGGGCAGAATCGCCGGGATGCCCGAGTGGGCCATTCCGGTCCTGCGCGACATCCCGATCGTCTCCACGATATTCTCGTCGCCGCTCATTCTTGCGGCGGTCGTCGTGGTCGCGGCGAGCCAGCTCACGCTGTTCAAGACCGTGTTCGGCTTGCGCCTCCGCTCAGTGGGCGAGCACCCGGAGGCCGCGGACAGCCTGGGTGTGAACGTCACGGCCATGCGGTACGCGGGCGTGCTGGCCAGCGGAGCCCTGGCCGGCCTGGGGGGTGCGTGGCTCGCGATGGATCAGCACAGCTTCACCGACGGCATGTCGAGCGGCCGAGGTTATATTGCGCTGGCCGCCATGATCGTGGGAAAATGGAATCCGCTGGGCGCGGCCGGCGCGTGCCTCCTGTTCGGGGCCGCCGAAAGTCTACAGATGCAGCTCCAGGGAGGAAACGTACCGACTCAGTTCATCCAGATGATACCGTACGTCGCCACCATAGCGGTGCTGGCCGGCTTCATAGGACGTTCGGTCCCGCCGGCGGCGGACGGAGTGCCTTACCAGAAGGAAAGACACTGAGCGGCGCGTGCCGGGCAGCGGCGGCCGAGCGCGTCGCGCGGCCGGGTGCCGGGCACGCAGAGGGCGACAGATGACGGACTGGGACGAAAAAGACAGAATGGTGAGGGAGGCGGTGCGGCGGATCCGCAGTGAATGCCCGGTCGTTCCGTCAGTGGGCATCATCCTGGGCTCCGGCTTCGGGCCTTTCGTGGCCGAAGTCGAGAGAGGATGCACTATTCCCTATTCGGTCATCCCGCACTTCAAGGCGCCCACGGTACACGGGCATCAAGGCTTCCTCGTGATGGGGCGCTTCGCTGAGACCCAAGTCGCCATAATGCAGGGAAGGGTCCATCTGTACGAGGGACACTCGCCCGCCGAAGTCACGTTTCCTGTACGGGTGCTGGCCGGGCTCGGGGTCCGCTCCCTCATGGTGACCAACGCCAGCGGCTCGTTCACGCGCGAAATCGGACCCGGAGACGTAATGCTGGTGCGGGACCACATAGACCTAACGTTCCGGCAGCCTCTCAGGGGAGAGTGCGGCTGGAGGAGGGAATCGCTGGTCAAGAGATGCCCGACTCTGTACGACCGGGCATACATGGACGCCGCAATGCGCGCCGCCGCCAAGCACGGCGTCGCGCTCAAGCAGGGCATCCTCTGTTCGTCGACCGGACCCAGCTACGAGACCGGTGCGGAGTCCGAGTTCATGAAAGGGATAGGCGCGCACTCGGCGTGCATGTCCACGGCGCACGAGGTGCTGATTGCGAACACACTGGGCCTGCGCGTGTTGGGACTCTCCTGCATATCGAACCTGGCCACCGGTGTCGGGAGCTCGGAGCTGAGCCACGAGGAAGTGGCCGAGGTCGTCGGCAGGACGGTGACGCGCCTCGTCCCGTTCTTCAAAGAGCTCGTCAGAGAGATCGCCTGCATGTCGGCGAGCGAGTGAGGGGCGAACTTGATATTCGAACAGATAAGAGCCGGAGGCGACCGGAACTTCGCTTACATCGCGGGAGACGAGGACTCGCGCGCCGGCATCGTGGTCGATCCGTCTTTCGACTGCGAACATCTGCTGGCGCGACTTAGGGCACACGGCCTCAAAGTCAGGTACATCGTGAGCACTCACTCGCACGCGGACCACATCGCCGGCAACGCGACGGTAAAGAGAGAAACCGGCGCGCTGGTCGCGGCGCACGCCTCTTCCAGGGCGGCGCACGACGTTTCTGTGGAAGACGGAACCGAGTTGGAGGCCGGCGGCCTTCGCGCCAGAATCATTCATACCCCTGGACATACGCTCGACTCCATCTGCGTCCTGATCTCGGGACGGCTGCTCGCCGGCGACACGCTGTTCGTCGGGAAGGTCGGCGGCACCGACTTCGGAGAGGGGGCGCGCCTGGAGTACGAGAGCCTCCACCGCAAGCTCATGACGCTTCCTGACTCGACCGAGGTCTGGCCCGGCCACGACTACGGGGTCAGGCCCCACTCCACCATCGGCGAGGAGAAGCTCACGAATCCCTTCCTCCTCAGAGCTAACCTTTCTGATTTCATAGAGTTAAAGAAGAACTGGCTGGAGTACAAGCGGCTTCACGGCATCAAGTAGCGAGTCAGTCGTTTTGGTTGACATCCGGCTCGTTTTAGGTTATAATCAGTATTGCTAATTGTGTAAGCCGCAAGCTGTTCCGGTGACGGGATTGAAGCAGCGAGCCTGGAGCTTCCCGCCATGGGGCGGGCGTTGTGTATCCGTGACCGAAGCCGTAGGAGTATATTGGAAATCTTTCGTACTGGAATGGAGGTGATTCTGAGACCCAATTTGGTTTGGTTACTGTTAACTCATCCCCTGAAAGTTGTATGTCAAAGGGAGGGAAAATGAAAGGAAGAGTTCTAGCATTGACCGTCGCCATGCTGTTGGTCACGGCGGGCGCGGCTTCGGCAGTGACGCTGGCGAACATCTGGGACATTCAGCAGATGGTGTATCCGGAGAACACGATAGTCCGTGTTGACACGGTCCTTGTCACCGGTGTGGATTACGCTACCACCACGTTCGGATTCTGGGCCCAGCAGAAGTCCGGCGGTCCGTACGGCGGCATCCAGGTCTACACGGGCAGCACCAACTGCGGCGCCCCGAACGCGGTCTCGGGCCCGTTGAGAGTGGGCCACGTGGTGACAATAGACTCTATGAGGTACCTGGAGTACCCGAGCGGAGTCCACGACTCGCTGTCTGGCTCGGAGCTGATATACTCCCCCCAGTGGTGGACAATCGTAGACAGCGTGACCTCGATCCTGCCGCAGGACATCACCTGCACCGACCTCGGCATGAGGCCGTACAACTACGCCTATTCCGAGCCGTGGGAGGGCTCGCTTGTAAGACTGAACGACGTGGTCTGCGTGGCGTGGGATCCGTCGTTCGCGTCGAGCTACTTCCTCCGCCAGAACTCGCCGTCCGGTCCAGGCGACACGGTCACCGTGTACGTCAGGAACAACAAGCTGATGAACCCCGGCCCGGGCAGACCCAACATCGGCGACGTGCTGACGTCCATCACGGGCCTCGGCCACTTCGAGAGCAGCAGATATCAGCTGTGCCCGAGGAACACGGACGACATCGTCCCTTCGTCGGTGCCGCCGCCTAACGTGGGTCTGGCGTACGCCACTTCCAACACGGGCGTCAACGTGATTTTCGACAGCAGACTGGAGAAGTCCACGGCTGAGACCGCCACCAACTACTACCTCGGCTCCGGCGTGTCGGTCGTCTCCGCCACGCTCGACCCGGTCGGTGAGCAGCTCGTCAGCCTAGTGACGGGACTTCAGACCGGCGGAACTGTCGAGGCATTGACAGTGGGGGGGGTCAAGAGCAAGGGCGGCCCGGCAATGCCTGAGCCGCAGTCCTACCCCTTCAGGGGTGGTCTGACTCCAATCTCGATGGTGCAGGCCGTGAAGTCCGCGGTGAACGACAGCTCACAGCTCACGACCGAGCAGGTGACCGTTGCCGGCATCGTGACGGCCAACAGGGCTCCGTACATCACTCACCTCTACGTCGAGGAGACTCCGGGCGGACCGTGGCAGGGCGTGCAGATTTACGGTGGAACGCCCGCCGAGCCGGTCGTGGGTGACAGCATCATCATCTCCGGGTACGTGAGTGAGTACTTCTTCAAGACCGAGCTCACGGGCATCGATTACCTGAAGATCTGCAGCTCGGGCAACCCGCTTCCGGGACCCAACCTGGTGGACCCGGCCCTCATCAAGACGGGTGCGCCGACGGCCGAATCGTACGAGGGTGTCTTCATCCGCTGCAACCCGGTGTTCATCGCCGACTCGATTGGCTTTGACCAGTTCGGTGAATGGAGAGTCGCAGACATCTTCGGAACTCCCTACGACACCGTGATGGTCGGCCACAACGGCAACTACACTTACATACCGGTTCCCGGCACCTGGATGAACATCTGCGGGCCGATGGACTACATCTATTCCAACTTCAGGATCGAGCCTCGCTCGGACGCGGACATCGACCTGGTCAACGTGACCGGTGTCGAGCCCGTTACGCCTGCGGCGCCAGTGTTCGCGCTGGAGCAGAACTTCCCGAACCCGTTCAACCCGATCACGACTGTCATGTTCTCGCTGCCCACGAAGGGTGAAGTCGACTTGGGTGTCTATGACGTGTCGGGAAGATTGGTGAAGACTCTGTACTCCGGAGTGCTGGACCAGGGCAAGCACAAGGCCACCTGGGACGGAAGCAACAACGCCGGACACGCGGTCTCTTCGGGTGTGTATTTCTGCAAGCTGATCACGAAGGATCGCGTTGCGGAAACGAAGATGGTGATTCTGAAGTAGCAAGAGCTTTCGGATTCCGGAGCAGGCGGGAAGGCTTGGCGGACGGGACGTGAGGAACCTCTCCGGATGATTCGATAGCAGGTTCTACTGACTACCGGAGGGCTTCTGAGAAGAAGCCCTCCGGTTTTTGCTTCGGCCCGCCACGTTGCCCGCCGTAGTTCGAACGCGAAGGCGCCGACTCCGCGACTCACCAGAGCGTGGAGCGACGGCGCTGGGCGCCGCCTGCCGGGTTTTCTCCTTGACCGTGTCTCCGAGCGCGTGATAGCTTGTCGGCCTGATACCACAGCTCTCACTGACTGTGCGCAGTGACCGTGACGCCGCCAACGGAGGAGAACGTGAAGAGGAACCCCCCTGTTCTTGCGTGCATTCTGTTTCTGGTCTTCCTCACGGCGGCTTCGCTCGGCGCTGCGACGGCTCGGGCGGCTTCGTTTGACGCCCGGAGAATCGGAATGGGAGGCGTCGTACTGTCGGACTACGCCGACGCGCAGGACAGGAATGTTGCGTTCAAGGCGGTTCCGAGGGGCAACCTACGGGGATGCATCCCGCTTCCGCTGGGCATCGTCCAGGTGTTGGCCTCGCCTCCGGAACTGGACCCCGACAGCGACGACTTCAACCTGCTCGAGCTCGCCGAGCTGGCGACCAACTTCCCCGTCTTCCTCCGGCTCAAGAGTCCTGACGTGATAGAGGACGACGTCGTGATAGACATCGCCAGAGACAGGCTCAGGATAGACCTGGGTGACATCTCGCAGGTGGTGCCGGAGGAGCCTTTCAAGCTGGGCGGACTCCTGGATCAACCGACGGGCGGATTTTCCGTGAAGGGCTTCTTCGCTGGGCTGTCGCCGCTCGTGGTGGCCAAGACCGAGCTCGACCTGAGCCCCACTCTTGAGCGAGCACTTCGAGAGGGGCAGGATTTTCTTCCCAACACCGCGTACTTCCTCAAGGGCAGCGGCGAGGCGCAGGCGGCCCTCGCTCTCGGATACGGATACGCCAGACGTGTCAACGCCGTCCTGGACGGGGGGGAGGACCCCAGGCGCTCGGACGACCTCGCCGTCTACGCCGGTGGGAAGTTCAAGTACCTGATGGGGTTCGCCTACGCGAATTCCGCGCCGCTGATCTCCTTCACGACGCCGGACACCATATTCGGAGAAGACCCTCTCGACGTGGACTTCACCAACGTTTCGACGACGTCCGTCCCGGGTGAATCGGCGATACCCGGACAGGGAACCGGATTGGACGTCGGCGCCGCGGCGTTCATGGCCGGGTACGAAGTCGGGCTGGGCGTGACGAACATGATGACCAAGATACATTGGGAAGCGGACAGGGACCTGGCGACGATAAACGACTCGACCGACGAGGTCGAGACGCACACCGTCGCGGAAAACTTCGATTACACCAGCAGCGTGCCAGCAATAGTCGTCTTCAACGTCGCGAAGAGATGGGCCGGAATGACGCTGGCCTTCGACGTCGAGAAAGGCGTGACGCGGACCACGTTCCACGCCGGGTTCGAGATGCCCGTGCGGGACGTAGCCGCGAGGACCGGCATGTGGCTCGACGCCAACGGCAAGCTCCAGTTCGCCGGCGGGGCGGGCTTCAGTCTCTGGAAGGTGGGCATGGACGTTGCGCTTTTCACCAGCAGCAGCGTCCTGACCGGCGAAAGGGCCGTGGACCTCGCGGTCTCGTTCAGACTGTGACGCGGCCGCGTTCTCATCGTGGTCTGCTGCGTCCGAATCAAGAGGTGGAGAGAATGAAGAAGACAACCTTGGCGATCCTGGCCTTCGCGCTCTTGTCAATTTTGCTCGCGCCGGGCTGCGGTGACCGCACTCTCACCCTAAACGTGGACGTGCTCAGCTTCATGGACGCCGAGACGGTCGTGCAGGCGTACGGAGACGACCCGGTGATTCCGCCGTTGGCGCCGCTGCCCGTCGTAGTGGACTCCGACCCGCAGGAAGTGAACCTGTCCGAGGGGCTCTCCGACATGACGGACATAGAGCGCGTCGACCTGTACGTCAGCACTGAATTCGCGAACCAGACCGGTTCCGCCGACATCACGTTAATGGTATTCGTGTCCGACACGCTGACGGCGCCGTACACGGACAACATTCCCGGCGACATGTACATCCAATCCGACCCATTCCATCTCTCACCGGGAGCGACGGACACTCTTCACGTGAGCGTGATGGGTGACACGAGGCTTGGGGAGCTTCTCACCTCAGAGAAATGCCGAGTAGGCATAAGGATGAGCTTCGACTCGTCCGACAGCAGTCAGCCGGTCACCGGCGTGGCGACAATGATACGCTTCAACGCCACCGTGGTGGCGAAGAGAGACATAAACTGAACAGGCTTCTTCAAGGCACCAGAGACTACGTAGCCCACCTGAGACTCTTCTCTCCCGGCGCCAGAGCGTTCTTGATAGGCAGCTTCCTCGCGTGGACCGGCGTGTCCATGTTTACGCTCCTCCTCAACCTGTATTTCAAGGAGCTGGGGTTCCCCGAGTCCTACATCGGGACAGTGCTGTCCAGAACTAACCTCGCTCCGGTTCTTCTGGCTCTCCCGCTGGGACTCGTCGTCGGACGATTCACCTTCAAGTCGCTGCTGACGTTTGCGGTGCTGGTCATGACGGTCGGCTACGCGTTCCAGGTCCTCACCGGGAACAGGGACGCAATTGTCCTAGCGGGGTTCGTCGCCGGCATCGGGTCGGCGGTGTTCAGGGTGGCCTCTGCTCCCTTCTTCATGCGGCACAGCAGCGAAAAGGAGCGGACTTACCTTTTCAGCATGAACTTCGCCGTGAGCACCGCCGGCGCGTTCATGGGAAGCCTCATCGGCGGGTTCCTGCCCAAGGCCTTCTCCGTCTTCACGGAGATGAGCCAGGAGCAGTTCAGGTACTCGCTGCTGGTCGGCGCCGCCATCATCACCCTCTCGGCCTTCCCGTTCATGTCCATCGTCGAGGAGAGGCCGAACGCGAGGGCCCACGCTCAGTTCCTTACGAGTCTCAGAAGGACCGACTGGAAGCTGATCGGCAAGCTGTGCACGCCCACCTTCATAGTCGGCCTGGGCGCGGGGCTCATCATTCCGTTCCTGAACCTCTATTTCAGGGAGATCTTCGGCGCATCCGCCGAGACGATAGGTATTCTGTTCGCGCTGCTACAGTGTTTCATGACGGCCGGCACTTTGCTGGGGCCGCTCTTCGTGCCCAGGATGGGACTGATGAGAAGCGTCGTGGTCACTCAGCTTGCCTCCATCCCGTTCATGCTCGCCCTGTGCTTCTCGAGGTCGTTCCCCATCGTGGTGATCTCGTTTCTGATGCGCGGCGCGCTGATGAACATGAATCAGCCGCTGTCGACGCACTTCGCGATGGAGGCAGTCAGGAAGGAGGAACACGCCGTCACCAACAGCATGATCATGCTGTCATGGACCGGCTCGTGGGTCGCCAGCGTGCAATTGGGAGGGACTCTGATCGAGCGTTACTCCTACGTGCCGTCTTTTGTCGTTGCGATAGTCCTCTACGTGACGTCAAGCTTCCTGTACTATTACTTCTTCAGAAACGTCGAGGTCGAACGCCTACCCGAGCACGAGCTCGAGGTCAAGGAGGTCTGATGAATCCGCCTCGCCGGCCGCGTCTGCAGCGTCAGCCACACCCGCCTCGTCAGCAGCAACAGAGAATTCCGTGGGACGAGTACTTCATAAAGATAGCCTTCCTCGTGGCGGAACGCTCGACGTGCAGGCGTCACCACGTGGGCGCCGTGATAGCCAAAGAAAAGCGACTGCTCACCACGGGCTACAACGGAGCCCCGTCGGGCGCGAAGGACTGCCTGGAGCTGGGGTGCCTCCGAGACGCCAAGCGAATCAGGTCGGGTGAGCGTCACGAGGTGTGCCGGGCCATCCATGCGGAGCAAAACGCCGTGATACAGGCGGGACTTCACGGAATCAGCATCCAGAAGGGCACGCTCTACTGCACCCACACGCCCTGCATACTGTGCGCGAAGATCCTCGCCAACGCCAAGATAGAGAGGGTGGTCGCCTGCGGGACCTACCCCGACGAGGACGCTCTCACGCTCCTCAAGGAAGCAGGAATCGAGTTCCGGCTGCTGGACAGACCCGACCTCACGATAAGCACCCTCGACTAGAGCACAGGGCGCTCGAAAACCCCGGCGGAATAGTCGAACGTACCCGCACCGGCTCCTTCCCGGTGTGCTAAAATGAAGACATGAGAAAGCGCGAATTTCCTGTTGCTGTGATGCTGGCGACGCTGGGCCTGGCCGTACTGTCGGCCTGTTCCAGCTCCGGAACTTCCGAAACTGCCAGGAAGGAGGTGGGTCAGGTGAGAAAACCGGCTTGGGCGGGACAGTTCTACCCGGAAACGGCGTCTGAGCTGCAACGCGCCGTCGAGGGATTCCTGAAGGCCGCGGACAAGCCCGAGGCCCGGGTCCAGGGTGACATAATCGGCCTGATCTCTCCGCACGCAGGCTACACGTATTCTGGACAGGTCGCGGCCTACGCGTACTCGGCGGTTCGCGGCGCGCACTACGACCTCGTGATACTGACGGGCCCCTCTCACAGGGCGCCGGTGCAGACGGCGGCCGTGTACACATCGGGGAATTTCAGCACTCCCTTGGGCACGGTGCCTGTAGACGAGGAAGTGGCGAAGGCCGTCGTCGCGCTCGGGGTCGGCTTCGAGGATGACGCCGCCGCGCACTCGGCGGAGCACTCCCTCGAGGTGCAGCTTCCCTTCCTCCAGACGGTGCTCAAAGACTTCAGGATAGTCCCCATAATCACGAGGGATCTTCCGCCTGAACGGTGCGAGGAGCTCGGGCGCGCCCTGGCGAGCTGCGTCAAGGGCAAGAAGGTGCTGTTCGTGGCCAGCTCCGACCTGACGCATTACCCCGCATACAGCGACGCCATCGGAATCGACCGCGAAACCGTCGAGTCATGGAAGTCGATGGACCTAAAGACGATCTACGCGATAGAGGAAGAGGCCATGACGAGGCCCGTCAGGAACCTGGCTTGCACCATGTGCGGAAGCGCCGCGATCATGATCACTATGGCGGCCTGCAAGGCCCTGGGCGCGGACTCCGTGGCCGTGCTCAAGTACGCGAACTCGGGCGACGTCTCCGGCGACAACAGTCAGGTGGTGGGCTACGGAGCTGCGGCCATCTACAAGAGGCCGAGGAGGGGCACTGGCGAGAGGCCGGCGAAAGAGGCCGCCGCGCGGGACCAAGCCGCGAAGGAAAAACAGGAGACCCTGAGCAGAGCGGATAGGAAGAAGCTGCTGTCCGTAGCCAGGCTGTCCATAGACGCGGTGCTCAGGAAGAAACAGCCGCCGGATTTCAAGGTGACTGAACCGTCTCTCAGCGGACACCAGGGCGCCTTCGTGACGTTGCGCAGAGGCGGCGAGCTAAGGGGTTGCATAGGTAGATTCACGGCGGACGAGCCGCTCTACAAGGTGGTCTCGCAGATGGCCGTGGCGGCCGCGACGCAGGATCATCGATTCCCGCCTGTGAAGCTCCCGGAGCTTGACAAGATAGACATTGAGATCTCGGTGCTGTCGCCGCTGCGCAAGATGGGCGACGTAAGCGAACTGGAACTGGGCAAGCATGGTATATACGTGATGAAAGGCACGAGGGGCGGCTGCTATCTGCCCCAGGTTGCCGATGAAACTGGGTGGTCCAAGGAGGAGTTTCTGAGGCACTGCTGCGTCGAGAAGGCCGGGCTCGACCCCGAAGCCTGGAAGAAGGATGCTGACGTGTTCCTTTTCACGGCTGAGGTGTTCTCGGAGGAGGAGCTGCGGGAGAAGTGAGGGCCGCATGGGAAGTGAGGGTCGCATGAGCAAGTCTGCCGGCCGCGACGGCCTCACGCGACGAGAGTTCTTCAAGACAGCCCTGTCTGCGGCCGCGGGCCTCGGAGCGTGTCTCGCTCCGGCTGCGGCCCGCGGCAGCGCGAGTTCCGCCGGGGCCGCGAAAGGGCCGGCGGGCGCCGCGTTACGGTCGCCGGGGGGCCGGGGAACCACGAGGCCCTTGGTCCTGATCGCCAGGCGGACCGGCGGCGCGTCCGACGCCGCGGCGTTCTATAAATCGGTCCTGGACGCGTCGATGAGACGACTGGCCGGGACTGAGAGAATCGATGACGCCTGGGCCGCCTTCTTCTCCCCCGAGGACGTGGTCGCGATCAAGGTAAACGCGATAAACGGAAGGGCACTTTCCACCTCTCCCCTTCTGGCAGGCGCCATAGCGCAGGGCCTCATCTCCTGCGGCGTCGCGCCGAAGAACATCCTCGTCTGGGACAGGACCACGCGCGAGCTGGAGGCCGCGGGATTCACCGTCAACTTCTCCGGGAACGGACCGCTCTGCTTCGGGACGGACGCTCCGTCTGTAGGATACGAGTCGTCTCCCACCGAGCTGGGCTCCATCGGGTCCTGCTATTCTAGAATAGTGACCGAGGTCGCCACGGCGCTCATAAACGCGCCTGTTCTGAGAGAGCACTCCCTGGCAGGCGTGTCGGGCGCACTCAAGAACAACTACGGGGCCATCCACAACCCGAACAAGTACCACGCCAACGGATGCTCACCCTTCGTGGCGGACGTGAACTCCCATCCGGCCATAAGGAGGAAGACGCGGCTCAACGTGTGCGACGCCGTCAGGGTGCAGGTGCACGGCGGGCCGGGTTACAAGCCCAAGTGGACGAAGGAATTCAACGGCATCCTCGTCTCCACCGACCCAGTCTCGCTGGACGCGGTCGGCCTCGACGAGACGGACAAGATGAGGAAGGCGGCCGGGCTCCGCAGTTTCCGCGAGGAGGGCCGATATCCCGGATACCTCGCGGCTGCTTCTCAGCTCGGGCTCGGCGTGTCCGAGCGCGGTGCCATCGACGTCGTCAACGTGGAGGTGGCGTGATGGCCGGCCGCAGAGACTTCCTGAGAAAACTGGGCGTCATTTCCGGGGTCGCGCTTGGCGCCTCGCTCGCGCCGGGTCTTTCGGCAGTCCCGTTCGCAAACTCAGGCCCGGCGCGCGGACGCCTTCGTCCGGGAGCGGCGGAGGGCGCCGCGTCCGCCCAGCAGAGGGCGACTGCTCAGCCCGCGGCGCAGGGGCCGCCCAAGGAAGCCCTGTTCTACAAGAAGCTTCCCGAGGCGGAGGTGGAATGTCAGGTCTGTCCCAGGAAGTGCAAGGTGGGTGACATCGAGAGGGGTTACTGCGGCGCCAGAGAGAACAGGCGCGGGGTCTACTACTCACTCGGCTACGCGCTTCCGTGCGCGGTCCACCTCGACCCCATCGAAAAGAAACCGTTCTTCCACTATCTGCCCGGCACTACGTCCTTCTCACTGGGCACGGCCGGCTGCAACATGGACTGCAAGTTCTGCCAGAATTGGGAGATGTCGCAGGCCAGGCCCGAGCAGACCGAGAACTATCGTCTGCCGCCCGGAGACGTCGTTGAGGCGGCACGCCGCGCGGCGGCGTCCACTGTGGCGTTCACGTACTCCGAGCCGGGCGTGGTCGCCATCGAGTACATGCTGGAGGTGGCGGCGCTCGGAAACCGCTCCGGGCTCAAGACGGTAATGGTCTCAAACGGCTACATCAATCGGGACCCCATGCTGGAGGTCTGCAAGCGGGTGGGAGCGGTGAAGATCGACCTGAAGGGCTTCACTGAGAAATACTACAAGGACGTCTGCGACGCCACGCTGAACCCGGTGCTGGACACGCTGGTCCTGCTCAAGGGCTCCGGCGTGTGGTACGAGGTCGTCTACCTGGTCCTTCCGACCCTCAACGACAGTGATGCCGAGCTGTCCTCCATGGCGAAGTGGGTAGTCGGGGAGTTGGGACCAAACGTGCCCCTCCACTTCTCGCGCTTCTATCCCATCTACAAGATGAAGAAGCTGCCGCAGACTCCGCTGTCCAGCCTCGAAAGAGCCTGGAAGATCGCGAAGGGCGCCGGGCTCAACTACGTATACATTGGGAACGTCCCCGGACACGAGGCGGAAAACACGTTCTGCCCCAAGTGCAAGAAGCCGGTCGTGAAGCGCGCGGGCTACTCGATACTCGAGATGAAGGTCGCGCGAGGACGTTGCGCTTACTGCGGATATCCGATTGCGGGCGTGTGGAGCTGAGACGGCCGAGCAAGCAGGGTACCGCTGCGGCCCGAGAGAGACACGTCCCTCGGGACACATCCCGTGCCTAGCTTCCATCCCTTGCCAACAGCAATCCGGCGGCGGACGCAAACAATAGGAAAACGACGGCGAGGGTCGCGCGTGGAATGCCGACCACCGGAAACAACACCACGCTGCAAAGCGCGGCTCCGACCCACGAGCCCCCGAGGTCCCACGCATAGGTAATACCCGCGCCCGATTCGCGTGTCCCGGCGGGACCCGAGGCACGCCCGAAGAAGGCACGGCTTGCGGTGGTAAAGAGGGCGCCCCCGAGACCTCCGGCCGCCAGCGCAAACACCAGAAACACCCACTCCATCACGCGCAGCACCCACGTCTGTTGCACCGAGGCCACGGCAATCACCGTGCTCAGAAACACGAGGGCGAAACACCCCGTCAAGACCTGTACTATACCGGAGGAGAAGGCTGGGCGCGAGGAGTCAGACGCGAAGCGCTTTGCGAGGAAGGCGCCCAGTCCCAGGCCCACCATGTACGAGGCGAGCAGGAGTCCGATCCTGTCGTAGAGGCTTCCGTAGAACAGCTGGAACGCAAGAACTATCTCCAACTCCAGCACCATCGCCGCGAACCCGGATGTCGCCAGGGCGGCCAGTGGGAGCACGGTTTCGCGCCGACTGCTGCGGCTCAGTGCGAGCAAGAGCAGGCCCGCTGCGACGGCGGCGGCCAGTAGGCTCCAAGGTCGAGCCGAGATCCACAGCAGTGCGGCTCGAATGAGACGCTCGTGCTCGGCGCTCCAGGCAACGAGGTCGTAGTAGAAACTGATAGGCCTCAGGTCCGTGTTCAAATCCGTTCGGGTCTGCCCAAGAACTCGCGTGCGGGCGTAGGCCTCGCGTTCGGGCGAGAGCATCGACGCGAGGTAATAGTCTCTCAGGTACAGCGTCTCGATGCGTCTCTGTCTGAGGCGCGAGAGGAGGGAATCCCGCGAGGAAGTAACGTACCCGCTCAGGCGGGGCGAGCACACGAAGATGCTCTTGCCCAAAGGAAGAAACACGGGCTCAGGGAACACCGCGGCCGAAGTGCGGTACAGCGAGCCCAGGAAGGCGGCCACGTCGTCCGAGATGTACTCCTGTACTCCGGGAGCCGAGAAGGAAAACACGCCGCCTTCCTTCAAATGGCGCTTCGCGACCGTAAAGAT
>Ga0316628_100000274_pt1 | contig 31822 bp, 32 predicted proteins | sample OWC_Aug_M2_C1_D5_FD_207648 | JGI IMG/M metagenome (GOLD analysis project Ga0316628, IMG submission 207648) | Wetland soil microbial communities from Old Woman Creek delta, Ohio, United States - OWC_Aug_M2_C1_D5_C | ecosystem: Environmental > Terrestrial > Soil > Wetlands | place: USA: Ohio...
ATCGGAAGACAACGCGCTGCTGATGGGGACCATGATCATCTTCACGGCTGTTTCCGCCGTCATGATGCTGACCCGCCACATGGACTGGTACCGGCTCGGCAACGCACCGGAAAGCACCGGCGCATAAAGGCCCTCCGGCCCTGCCCCGGTTGGCGCAAGGCCAGGGGCGGGCCTGCGAAGAAGGCTCTCAGACTCGCCACTTAATCTCAAAAGGTGATAACAAATGACAGCCTTGTCCCCGATTGGCTCACGCCTCCTCGCAGCACCGTCAGCGATGGATCTCCTGCCGCTTGCGCGGCGCCTGCTCACGCTTTCCGGCAGGAATCGACGCAAAGCAAGCATCGCTGCGCTAAGTAGCGCCGCATTTCTCATCCTGTCCGGCCACATGGGGGCAAATGTGACCAAACTCCCGCATTCCGCAAGCGTGGCCCTGCGCAAATGGGAAACGCGCCCGCCCTCCGACGCCTGCTTTGCCTCGAAATATGCAGTGAACATTGCGGGTACAGCCTTTTACCTTCCTGCCGCCCCCGTCATTGCGGTCCGTGCCGAAAGGCAGTCATTCCATCTGCAGTTCAACAATGGCGTCCGCGCGATCTGCAAAAGAGCGCAGGTGGACAGCCCGATTCATGCCCAGAATTTCAGCCTGGATTTCAGCATCCCGATGCGGGGCACCTTCTGCGCAACGGCAAAGGATGGATGGTCCCTGCAACTGTGCGGAAATGACCGCAAGGACTGGCAGGATGTCTATCCCACCGTCGCCAACCTATACTCACCCGCAGAATACGACCGCACGCACCTGATCACGGTGGATGCCTATGCGGATTTCGTTGCGAGCCGCGACAGGGCCGCAGCGGGCGGACATCCCCTGGAATCCGCGCCGGCCGGCATGTTTGACCGCTACGCCAACGGCTATTGGGTCGCCCGCAACGGGGTGTGGAAGAACGACGCGGGTGAGCCGTTCACCCTGAAATGCGGCGATGCCACGGCGAGCGGAATGCTAACCTGCACCGCCGGCTACCGGCTGCAGTCCGGCCCGGCAATCGCCTACCACTTCGACGCGCCTGCCGACAGACTGGCGGCCGCCGCGCGCACCATGGACCATACCCTGCACCGGATGCTCACAGAGCTCTCCGCGCCATGATTGGCCGGCATACTCTCGCGTCGCAACCTTGGCCGGCCGCTGTGTATGTATAATTGAACGGCGGCGTGACAGAAAATGCGCAGTCGCGCACAATCAAGGGAACGCTGAATAAGTCGTCACACCGGCGGAGGCCGGTGTCCAGTTTCATTGAAACCAGTGGATTCCGGCCTGTCCCCGCAAGGGGGACGCCGTGGTTGCCTCGAAGAGGTTCTCGCACCCTTCGGGTGTAAGGGGCTGAAGCCCCAACAACGCACGCAGCCCCCGCAAGGGGGACGCCGTGGTTGTAAGGGGCTGAAGCCCCAACAACGCACGCAGCCCCCGCAAGGGGGACGCCGTGGTTGTAAGGGGCTAAAGCCCCAACAACGCACGCAGCCCCCGCAAGGGGGACGCCGTGGTTGTAAGGGGCTAAAGCCCCAACAACGCACGCAGCGCCGGAATGACGAATCGGGACTTATTCAGCGTTTCACAGGCATATTATGGGACACGGAAAAGAATGAAATTGCACATTGTCGCGCTTGTCCTTGCAATGCTTTCGTTCGGAGCCCTGGCGGACGACCAGGGCGCGCAGAGCCGCTTTTATGGGGCGGGCGGCGGCGGAACGCGAGGCGGGAATTTCAGCATCGGCGGCGGCACGACGGTGGATGCGCTTGAACTCAGTTACATCGACCTGGGTGCGGTGAGTGCAAACGCCACAGCGCGGTTTCTGGGTTTCTCCCTGGTGCAGAATGCCACGCCCAACAAGGGCTTCAATTTCCTGTTCCGCATCGGCATAGGCCGGGAAACCACCACGTTCTCCAATGCGGCGAATGTGCGTCGGCTATGGTTCGGCAATGGCATTTTTTTCGGGATCGGCGAACAGTACCAGATCAGCACGCACCTGGCCTTGCGCGCAGAGGTGAACCGGATTTCCTACGCCTCGACTCCGGATGGGCAAGGAACCGGGGTGCGCTATCCGGCCACCGTCAGCGCAATGTATATCTTTTGAACCGCATGGACAGCCCGCCGTCCCTGTCACAGCTGGTGGAGACGTACCGCTTCGACGACGTAGTCGCCCTGTGGGCACGCGAACGGCTGGAGCATGACATCGTCGTCGCACGCGTGCTGGCCCGTGCCGTCGTGTGCGACGGACTGCGCGCCCAGAGCATCGACGGGCGCTGGGCCAACCCGCCGCACAAGCCGGTCGAGTTCCATGGCTACCCTTATATCGGCTACACCGCGCGGCCCGGTAGTCCCATGTCCGTTTTGCGCAGCTCGGCGCTCAACCATCTGATGGCCGTGGTCGAGCGCGGGCGCAAGCCGGACCTGGGCTGGCTGCACGAAGAGTTTATCCATCGCGACGACTTCCGTCGCTGGCTGCTGGAACAGAAACTGCCGCTGCCGAGATTCTGGTTTGCCTAGCGAGCGCCCTCCACTTGCGCCTCACCGCTGCTTTACCATAGGATGCGGGTAACCTTTTCGCCACGCCGAACAAGAACGCGTCGAGTTTATGCCTATAGCATCAGTCGCGGAACATTACGAAAACCACCTTGCTCCTGTGTACGTCTGGATGGCCGGCGGCTTGGAGGCCGCAATCGCGCGCGGCAATGGCGAAATCGATGCGCTTTGCCTCACGCGCGGGCAAGGGCGCACCGCCTTTGACCTCGGCGCCGGCTTCGGCATGCATGCGATTCCCCTGGCCCGCCACGGCTATTCGGTTATCGCCATAGACAGCTCCCCTACCTTGCTCGCCGCGCTACGGAAGGAAGCGCAGGGACTGCCCGTGCGTGCCGTGGAGGGCGATCTGCTCGGCTTTCCGCGCCACGCTAACGTGCCGGCGGACCTGATCCTGTGCATGGGCGACACATTGACGCACTTGCCGGACAGGCAATGCGTCGAATCCCTGTTCTCCGACATAGCAGACTCACTGCAGGAAGGCGGCCAGTTCGTCACAACGTTCCGGGACTACACGGCCGGCCGTTCCGAGGACAAACGCTTCATTCCGGTCAAAAGCGACGAGGCCCGCATCCTGACCTGTGCCCTGGAGTACTGCGGCGACCATGTGACTGTGCATGATCTGCTGCACGAACGCGATGGCGCAGGCTGGCAACTGCGCGTCAGCACCTACCGCAAGTTGCGGCTCGCACCCGCCTGGGTATGCAGCAGCCTCCATGAGAAGGGATTCTCGGTTCGCCTCGAACCCGGACCGGCCGGGATGGTGCGCATCATTGCTACACGCTATGCGACGGGTACTTCCAGCTGAAAAGGCCTTTCCCAGACATGAACATCACCTACCGCGACGACGCACCCATCACCGTGCTGCCGGCGGCGCCGCAGCCAGACGGGTATTACCCGAGACGAGGCTTTGAGTACAACCCGCGCGCCTGAGTGCTGCACGGCGCGTGATTCCCCACGACATGATTTCTCACCCGGCCCACCCCACCGAGACATCGGCCTTGCCCGGCGGCTGGTGGCCCATGCGGAACGGTTCGCCGCTGCTTCGAATCCTTGTTCCTCCTGACGCCACCGCTGAAGGTCTCTCTTAAGCTGAACGATTCGCCTCTCGCGCGTGACCGTGCGCCACCCGCAATCCGGGCCACTGCACAGTTCTCCAGACTTTGCCCCAGTTCCTCGGTACTCATGACAAAGCGCCTCACGCATCAACCGGACTAGTTCTTGACTATTTTGATCTGGCAAGTATAATTTTTACAGCCACTCGTCAGGTGAGTGTTTCCGGCGTCGAGGCGTCAGCCTTACAGAAGCCAACCTGTTTCTGCAGAGTCGGGTGCTGGCGCATGCCTCGCACTGGAGCCGGCAATCCCACTCTCCCAACCGGCACTTGTCTTCTGGCACGTGCTGCACGAAAGGCCTCGTTAGACGCTTGACCAGCGGGCGCCCCAGGCGTCTGCACGACCAGAGTGACTTGGCAGCACCTGCGAATGCGGGCTGTTGTCAAATTTCGCCCCATCTCCACGCACCATCACGGGCACAAGGTGTACGTAATAGCGGCCGGTTCTCTGAAAGGAGAAAGATCATGAGCAGCATATCGCGTAGCATCCTGGTTTTTCTGGCGCTGTTCTTCTTCACCGTGGCGCTCGGCGCTGTCTTTTTCTTGGGGCATTAGCGGCAACCGGGCGCGGCCACTTGTGCCTGTTTTGCGTTCAATCTTCCCCGACAACCAAGGAGAAACACCATGAACACCAAGATTCTCGTTCCGATCAGCTTTGGGCTTCTTCTCGGATGCGCCAGCGCATTGGCGGCCGAAGGAAGCGTCACGATCAGTTCGGTGGCCCCGAAGGACATCTACTCCAATGACAAGATCACCTTGACGTACGCTGCAGTACCCGGCCCGCAAGGAGATCACCTGCATCTCAATGTGGACGGCAAACGCATCGACGTGATTCGCCAGCTTACCGGAACAACCACGTTCGGACCGCTGCCCCCCGGCACGCATCATGTTTGCCTGGCAGTCAACACCAAGTCGCATGAGCCGACCGGGGTGGAGCGCTGTGTCGATGTCACGGTGTGGCAGTAGGCAGGCGGGCGTGACATTGCCACGCGGGTGGGCGCAACAAAATGCGCCCTACCCCCGATTTCAGGATCCGCTTTGCGCGATGCCGTGTGTACCTCTTGAGTAACGCGGCCGTCCGCGCAGATTCACAAGGCGGGCTGAGCACGTAAGGAGTATCCCCGACGAGAAGGGCCCCAATGCGCCCCCTTTCCCTCATTGGCATCGCGCTGTTCGGCTTGCTGCTGGCGAACGGCCCGCGCATTGCGGCCGGGGATCAGCCGCTGGTGATCATACTCGGCGTCGAAGGTGCGATCAGCCCTGGGTCCGCAGACTATATCGTGCGCGGATTGGAGTCCGCTGCCGATGAGCATGCCGAATTGGTCGTCTTGAAGATGGATACGCCAGGGGGCCTGGACACATCGATGCGCCAGATCATCAAGCAGATCATCGCCTCGCCGGTTCCCGTGGCAGCCTTCGTCTCCCCCGAGGGAGCGCGCGCCGCAAGCGCAGGCACGTACATTCTGTATGCCAGCCACATCGCGGCGATGGCCCCGGCAACCAACCTGGGCGCAGCCACCCCCGTGATGATCGGCCTGGGCCCGCCGGAATCAGGCGGGCCTTCGCAGAACAGCCAGCCCGGTCAGAACCCCAAGCAGGGCGGCCGGGACAAGAACAGTGGCGGGAGCGCGCCGGAGGCCCTGCCTGTGCCAGGTTCCGCCATGGAGCGCAAGGAAGTCAACGATGCCTCCGCCTATATCCGCAGCCTGGCGCAGATGCGCGGGCGCAACGCAGAATGGGCGGAGCGGGCGGTGCGCGAGGCAGTCAGCCTGACCGCAGAAGATGCCTTGAAGATGAAGGTGATCGACGTCGTGGCGCCGGACGTTCCCGGTCTGCTCCGCGCGCTGGACGGACGCCGGGTCGATGTGCTCGGAGCGGAACGTACGTTGAACCTGAAAAATGCCCGCGTCATCGCACTGGAGCCGGATTGGCGCAGCCGTTTACTGTCCGTCATAGCGGAACCGACTGTCGCCTATCTGCTGATGCTCGCCGGAATATTCGGCCTGTTCTTCGAATTCTCCAATCCGGGCTTTGTGCTGCCCGGTGTCATTGGCGCCATTTCGCTGCTGCTTGCCCTGTTCGCTTTCCAGGTCATGCCGGTCAATTATGTCGGTGCGGTGCTCATCCTGCTCGGAATCGCCTTCATGACGGCGGAAGTGTTCATTCCGGGCTTTGGCATCCTCGGCGTCGGCGGCGTAACGGCTTTCGTGATCGGTTCCGTGATGCTGATCGACACCGACATTCCGGGCTATGGCGTCCCCTGGACAGTCATCGCTCCGGTTGCGCTCACCAGTGCGGTGTTCATATTCTTTGTCGCGAGCATGGCGGTAAAGGCACACAAGCGCTCCATAAAAAGCGGCCGTGAGGAAATGCCGGGCCTCACCGGAACGGTGCTGGAAGATATGACGGAGGCGACCGGGGTGGCGCGAGTTCACGGCGAGACCTGGAGCATCAGGTCCGGCCGGCCTTTGCGCCGGGGACAGCAGATCAGGGTCGTCCGCATGGATGGATTGGTGCTGGAGGTGGAGCCGGAACCAGGAAGCGACGAACCATTGCACTCAACTGAGCGATAAAGGAGAACACCATGTCTCTGGACTTCAGTTTCGGATTTCTATTTCTGGCGCTGCTTGCAGTCGCCTCCTATAGCCTGAGGATATTCCGCGAGTACGAGCGCGGCGTCGTCTTCACCCTGGGCCGATTCTGGAAAGTGAAAGGGCCGGGGCTGGTCGTCATCATCCCCGGCGTTCAGCAGGCGGTGCGCGTGGACCTGCGCACGGTTGTACTGGAAGTGCCAACGCAAGACGTCATCTCGCGCGACAATGTTTCGGTGAAAGTGAGCGCCGTGGTCTACCTGCGCGTGATAGACCCCCAGAAAGCCATCATCCAGGTAGCCGATTACCTCAACGCGACCAGCCAGCTGGCACAGACCATGCTGCGCTCGGTGCTGGGCAAGCACCAGCTGGACGACATGCTGGCCGAGCGCGAAAAGCTGAACAACGACATCCGGGAGGCACTGGATACGCAAACTGATGCTTGGGGCATCAAGGTCGCCAATGTCGAGATCAAGCAAGTGGATTTGACCGAATCCATGGTGCGCGCCATTGCACGACAGGCCGAAGCCGAGCGCGAGCGGCGAGCCAAGATCATTCATGCTGAGGGCGAGTTGCAGGCCTCGGAGAAGTTGTTCCAGGCGGCCCAGATCCTCGCCAAGGAGCCGCAGGCCATCCAGCTGCGCTATCTGGAGACGTTGACGGTCATCGGCGCCGACAAGAACACGACCATCGTGTTCCCGCTGCCGATGGACATCGTTTCCGCCTTCCTGGCAAGGCAGAAATAGGCCTGCGAAGAGGGTGGCGCATGTTCGCCCTGATGCTCACTGCGGCGCTTTCCGGGGCATCGGCCCAGGGGCCCCTTCCGCCCATCGCGCCACCCGACCCGGTGGCGTCCGCGCTGGCGCGTTACCATTCGGTAGAGTCGTACCGCGTGGACATCCGCTCCTTCCACCACGACATGGAGGAGCATATCCTCTATTTCTACAAGAAGCCCGGCTACGTGCGCATGGAATTCATCCGCCCCCATCCGGGTGCCCTGCTGGTCTATGATCCGGACACGCGGCGCGTCCGCCTCTGGCCGTTCGGATTCGGCCATTTTCCCGAGCTCAATCTAAGCCCCTCCAATCCGCTCATCAAAGGAGCGGGCGGTGAACGGGCGGATCGTTCCGACGTCGGCGCGCTGCTGGAGAACATTCGCGCACTGCAGCAAGGCGGAAGTACCCAAATAGTGGGGCAAGAACAAATTGGCGGCCGCGCGTTGCTGCACCTGGTCACGACCGGGGGAGGCAGTTTTTCTGTCTCCGGCGTGCATCGCTACGAACTGTGGCTGGACGCGGCGAGCGAATTCCCGGCGAAGGTCGTAAGCCGGGACGCAAGCGATGCCGTGATGGAAACCGTGCTCATGGACGCACCTGAAATCAACGCAACGCTGCCACCCGCCCTGTTCAATCCCTAGCCAATCCGTGAACTACAACCTCGTCACCATTTGGCAAATAGAAGCTCCGCTCCATGCGGTTTGCGGCGCCATTTGCCAATGCCAGAGCTGGCCTCATTGGTGGAGCAACGTGGAGAGCGTCGAGGACATCGCACCCGGCGACGCGTCCGGCATAGGCAGCGTGCGCCGCTACACCTGGCGAGGACTCCTGCCATACCGGCTTATCTTCGATGTCCGCGTCATTCACTTCGAACCGCTGGCGGTCATCGAGGGCATTGCCACCGGCGACGTGGAGGGCCAGGGGCGCTGGTCCTTCGCCGCGGAGGGCGCGGTCACCGTCGTGCGCTACGAGTGGCAGGTGCGCACCACGCGCCCCTGGATGAACTTGCTTGCGCCATTTGCGGGCCCGCTGTTCGAATGGAACCATAATGCCGTGATGTTACAAGGCGGAAAGGGACTGGCACAAAGACTCAACGCCCGCCTGATCGAGATCGACCATTCCTGAGCCGTAGCCTGCGATAGGCGAAACTCGCCGTCATGCCGAATGCTACATGGGCAGCCAGGGTGATCCACCCGCGTGCCTGCGCAAACCAGGGAAACAGCTCAGTAAATCCATGCAGATTCACTGCGTAAAGCGCGACGCCGAATGCGGCACCCATCGGAACCGCCGCGCATCCCTCCAGACGCGCGGCCAATTGCGCAAGCAGCGCGGTGTAAACAGCGGAAAGCGCGAAGTGGATCACTGTGGCCACCAACATGACGAACGCGTCGAAGCCGGCAGGGGGCGGCAATACGCGGCTGCCCATGACCAGCGCCGCTGTCAGCCGCGCGTCCCGAAACAGGAGCGCAGGAAATTCGTCGGTAAACACCGCCCACAACATCACCTGGACCAGCGTAGCGAGGACGCCGGCGGCGATGCCGGCCCCCATAATCGCCGACCAGTCTGACCGGCCGTCCCTGTGGAATACGCTCATATGCGTGGCGAGGATACCGGAGAATTCCGACCATGGCTATAAGCAGGTGCGACGATGCTTCCGCCTGCTGCGGATGTTTTCCATCATCCCGTGTCAGTTGCCGTCGGCCCGCACAAACTGTCGCCCAAGCGCTCCTCACCAGCAATACACTGAATCGCGTATTGAACGACCGGGCAGGCAGGCTTACGCTCGCAGACTCCTGAAGCACGAGGAACTGACCATGAACAAGCTCTCCACTCTGCCGCTCGTGTTTATGCTTGCCTTTGGCGTGGCCAATACGCTGGCCCAGTCCCCGCAGAATGTCCAAACCCCGCCCAACGCAAGGCTGCGCGGTGAGATCGCCGGATTCGACGGGCACGTGCTGCGGGTCAAGACGCGCGAAGGAAAGGTGCTGGAACTCGGGGTCCCGGACGATGCCAAGATCAGTGTCCTCTCCCCGCTCAAATTGAGCGCCATCAAGCGGGGAAGCTTCGTCGGCGTAACCGCAATCCTCGCGGGACCGGGCTCTACCCTGCAGGCGCTTGAAGTGCATGTGTTCCCGGAATCGATGCGCGGCACAGGAGAAGGCCATTACGACTGGGACCTTGAGCCCGGTTCCACCATGACAAATGCCAATGTCGATGCCGTCGTCACCGCCAACAACGGCAAGGAACTGACGCTCGGCTACAAGGGCGGCAGCCAGAAGATCTTCGTGCCCCGCGGCGTGCCTGTCGTCACCTTCCACCCGGCGGACAGGTCCCGGCTCAAGGCGCCCGCACCTGTATTCGTGATCGCACAGCGAGCCCGGGATGGCAGCCTGACGGCGCTGCGCATCCTGGTTGGAAGTCGCGGCCTGAAGCCGCCCATGTAGCCAGGCCATTGCCTGTTTCCGCCAGTGCGTAGCGCAGCGCCATCACGAATTCCCATCTACAAGTTGTTCGCTATTGCGAATACATGAAATCCAGTATTGTCGCCGCCGCACTCGCCCGAATACGATTCCCCTTGTTACAGAATTCCGGATTGAGGTTCGCCCCCAAGCCGAGTTGTGTATCTTAAGTCGAAGTTAAACTCTGCCAAGGAGATAATAATGAAGAAGCTTGTTGCTGCCTTGTTGCTGTCTACCGCCTTGTCCGCCCCTGCATTCGCGGCAGATCAAGGCTTCTACGTCGGGCTGGACGTCGGCCAGTCGAGCACCGACACCCTGCCCCTGTCCACGAAAACCGGCACCGCAGTCTCGGTGCTCGCGGGCTATCAGTTCATGAAGTACCTCGCGGCCGAAATTCAGTACAATGACTTTGGCTCGCCGACCCTGACCAACGGCCCCTCGTTCAAGATCAGCGGCTACAGCGCTGCCGCGGTTGGCATACTGCCGATCAACGAACAATGGGCCGTCCTGGGCAAGCTGGGCTATGCCAGCACCAAGGCGGACAGCCCGATCAGCAAGACAAAGTCTGATTTCACTTACGGCGTCGCCGGGCAGTACACCCTGGACAAGAACTGGGGATTCCGTCTCAATTACGACCAGTACACGGTCGAAGGCGCTGCCCCGCAAAACCCGAAAGGCACTACCGGCGTACTCACGGTTGCCGCGCTGTACCACTTCTGACCCTGCTTCTCGCCGACGTGGTGGGCCGGCCCGCTTCTCGGGGCCGGCCCAAGATATTTTCCAATGCCGTTCAGAAGGCATCTCACCCGGCAGAGGCACACTTATACGAAGCGCAGTTACGCCCTCGGTGCTTGGGCTTGTGCGGCCAGGGTGCCGCAGAGAGCCGTCGTTCCGCAATACGCCGGAGCGCGGTTCAGGAGCCGGCGTCCGTCAGGGGTATCGTCAGATGGAAGGTGGCGCCGGAACCTTCGTGCGGGTCGGCCCAGAGCCGGCCGCCGTTCATCTCTACCAGCGACCGGCTGATTGTCAGTCCCATGCCGAAACCGTCGCCCTTGGTGGTAAAGAACGGTTCGAACAGGTGCTGCGCACTTTCTCTGGTCAAGCCGGGCCCGTTGTCGTGCACCGCCACCTCAGCCATTCTGCCGTCCCTGGCCTTGCGCACCGTCACCGTAATCACGGGCGGCGGCGCATTGGGCTCGTTCATCGCGGCCTCGATGCCGTTATGCAGAAGATTTAGCAGTACCTTTTGGATGTGGGTGCGGTTGGCGCGCGCCGGCGGGAGCATTTCCTCCACCCGGAGCGACGACTGGAAGTGCAGGTCGTGCTCCTTTCTCGCGTCCTCCAGGATGAGCACGATTTCCTGCACCAGGTCAAAATCCTCGACCGGAAATTCGTTGGAGTTCAAGAAGTCGAACAGCTCGCGTATGGACTGTCCGGCTCGATGCGCCTGCCGCTCGCTTCCCTCGATGGCATTGGAGATTTCAGCGAAATCCGGATGCTCGGACTTCAACATCAAGAGTGCCGCCCGGCAATACGAGGTGACGGCAACCAGGGGCTGGTTCAGTTCGTGTGCAATGGCGGACGCGGTCTGGGCAGCGACATGCAGCTTCTGCAGCTCGTCCATTTCCCGGCGCCGCTCATGGGTTTCCTTCTCCAAGACTTTGCGCTGCGAGATGTCTTCGTGGGCCGACACCCAGACCGTGCCGTATTGGGGGTGCTCGAGCACGGACGCGCTTGCGTGGGACCAAAACGTGGTGCCGTCTTTCCTGATGCTGTGCACCTCGCCGCTCCACACGCCTCTCCTCGCAAGCTCATCGTTGATCTCCTTTGCCACCTCCTCCGGACGCTTGTCCCCGGGGGCATTGACTACGCTTACATGCTTGCCCACGAGCTCGCCCGGACCGTACCCAAACATGCGTTCAAACTGCGGGTTGGTAAACACGATGATTCCGTCGCGCGCCCTGATCAGGAACACCCCCTCTGCAAGGTTGTTCAATATCTGGCTGTGGAACCGCAGCATGTCCTCGGCCTTCTTGCGCTCGGTGATGTCGCGCTGAATGCCCTGGTAGAACTTTTCCCCGGCAATATCGATGCGCCGCACGCTGACCTCGACCGGAAATCTTTCCCCGTTGCTCCGGCGGTGGGTGGTCTCGAACAGCGATGCACCTCCGGCACTGTCTATCATCCCCAAGCGTTGCGGGGTAGTGGGCGTAAATTCGGGCGCCCGTAGATCATCCAGGGTCAGCCTTGAAAAGGCCTCGGGAGCATACCCGTACATCGAAAGAGCGCGGTCGTTGAAATCGACGACCCTGCCCTTCCCGTCTACCAGCACAATCGCGTCGTTGGAAAAGCGTGTGACATAACTCAGGTGCTTTCTGAGCGCTTGGCGCTCCAGTTCCTGGCGGTGCTGCCTTCTTTCCCCGCGCAGCCAGTAAACCGCTATTCCGGCACCAGCGCCGACCAGCGTCAGCGTCAGCACCTCGATCCAGCCCGCCAGTTGGTCGATGGGCGCGTAGACCTCTGCCTCGTCGATCTTCGTGACCATGTGCCAGGGAGACCCGGCAACCCTGCTCAGTATGCCAACAACAGGAATCCCCCGATAGTCCAGCCCCTCCGCCAGCCCCTCTTCCCCCCTTGCCGCCTTCGCCGCCAGCAATGCGCGGTCGTCAAGAGGGCGACGCATCGCCAGCGGACTGTTGCCGACGTGGCGCAGCGTATTGAGAAACACGACTTCATTGCCCTCGCGCCGGACCAGAACGGTTTCGGCGCTCTTGCTTGGCGTCGGCCAGCGCTGGATGAGCGGAAAGAGAAACAGGGAGGGGTCGATGCGAAACAGGACCACGCCGAGCACACGAGCCTTTCCGATCCCGGGCGCGATCAGGGGCGCCCGGATTTCCAGTTCCACCTTTTGATCCGGCCCGCCCCCCTCTCGGTGAATGTCAGAAAACTCGATGTGCCCGGCACGCATGCTGTGCAGCAAATCGTCCACTTCGGCGCTGCTCGGCCTCTCATCAGGAACTGAGGACAGACGCAGCTTTCCCTGAGCATCGAACAAGGAAATCGCGGTAAAGTCATCATATGCATGCTGCAGCGACGAAAGCCGCATCGCCAAATCGGCACTGGCCTTTCCTGACCGGCCGCCCTGTCCCAGCCAGCGCTCGACTCCAGCCTGGAACAGGGGGTCAGCCACCAGTGCGTGCGCATCGCTGGTGCGCTCCTTCATCCAGTTGGCGATCTGCCGGTTCTTCAGGTCGGCAACGCCCCCTAGGACGTCCAGCGCTTCTCGGCGCATGCTTGCCTTGTACTTCTCGAACGCAATATAGGCCGTAGCGCAGATGGCGACCGCGAACAGGGCGAATGCAAAGAATGGCGACCATGTCCTTAACGCGCTGCGAAGCACAGGGCTGGCTTGGCCTCCGGCAGCGGCAAGCGAGGCGTCATTGATTTTTCGCGTGTGCGGCAATTTCAGGCCCTGGAATCGTAAAACTCAACCAGGTTACGCCCGGCATCCTTTGCCTGATACATCGCGAGGTCGGCCCATTTGATGACATCCTCCGCACTGGCATCGTGCCCGGCAAAAAGCACCACGCCGATACTGGAAGTGCAGCGATGCTCCACCGTGCCTTCCGGTCTGCCGTCGTGGCGGATTTCCAGCAGATAGGGCTCCGATAGGGCCGTGCGAATCTTCTCCGCAACCATGCGGGCTTGCGCAGCGGAGGCTTCCCTGTTTGTTTCCAGTTCGCCCAGGATCACGACGAACTCGTCTCCCCCGAAACGCGCCACCGTATCGGTCTCGCGCAAACAACCCGTGATGCGGCGCGCGACTTCCACCAGTAGCAGATCGCCGGCGCTGTGCCCATGTTTATCGTTGAGCGGCTTGAAATTATCCAGATCCAGGAACATCACCGCGCCGTGGCGGCCGCTGCGCCTGCCGGCAGCCATGGCCTGCTCCAGGCGGTCGTTTAGCAGGCGGCGATTGGGGAGTTGCGTCAATTCGTCGTAGAACGCCAGCTTGTATATCACCTTGTCCGCCTCCTTACGCTCGGTGATGTCGCGTATGATGGCGTTATAGAACCTGCCCTCGGCCGTCTCCCATTGCGACATCGAAAGTTCCAGCGGAAACTCGCTGCCATCCTTGCGCAGCCCAAGCAATTCCGTCGTCCTCCCCACCACGCTCTGTCCGCCGGCCACTGCCTTGGCCATACGTTCGCCGTATTGTTGGCGGAAACGTTCCGGCATGAGGACGGCGAGCGGTTTATCAATGATTTCCGCCTCCGTATAGCCGAACAGTCTCTCGGCAGCAGGGTTCCAGAACACGATGCGGCCGTTGGCTGCCCCCGTGATGATTGCATCGCTGGCCGACTCGGTAACCGCGCGGAAATGCCGTTCCCGTTGCGCCAGTTTGCTTTCCACGCGCATGCGCTCGGTCACATGCTCCAATCGCCGTTCCACCTCCGACTGCTGGCTCAACGGCAGGTAGATCAGAAAATACAGTGCCGGGGAAACGATTGCGACGAGCGCAATGGGATCGAGGTAGAGGAGCAGATCTTCCAGAAAGGGATAGCGCAATATTACGCCGCGCGCGCCCCCGATCAGTGCCATGATTAGCAGTTCGCCCACGACCATTATGAAGACCACCGCAGTCACCACCCGGGCTGGAGTCTTCAAGAAGATCGGCAAGTCTTTCATAGCGTGTTTATCGACAGGCAGTTCACCGGTGCGCGAAGGAAGATCTGCGGTGGCGGCGACGGGGCCTCTTCCAGGTTTCGCACGAGGCAAGCGCAGCGATCGATGCAATCGAGTCCAATCCCGTCACGCGTATCCGCAGCCTTTCTGACGCAAGCCAAGGCCTGCCCTGGTGCAATCTTACGCCTGTGATCTGCCGCCACGCAAACCGTTCCGTCCGCGACCCATGACGCGAGGATGGCTATTCGCCGGGAACGGCGCTTCCTGGGCCCTCCACCCAAGGGACGTCAAACCTAAATCGGCTGACGCTGCGCAGGGCAAGAAGGACATTCCGGCATACATGCAAGAGCCGGGCACAAGCATGGATTTTCCGGGCTGAATTGGGGTTTCTACCTGATTGCGCTCGCGGGCATTCGTGCCAGACTCCGTCAGCCTGCCGCAATTGCAGACCGCGTCGGTTTTCTGGCGGATCAATGTACGTCTTTACAAGTTGGGAAATCGGTTGAATTTGTCACTTCGATAAAGGAGACTTTATCGTGCACTCGTTACGCACCATCACAATCCGAACCACCGCAATAGCCAGTCTGGGCGCGGCGGCCATTTTTTCACTCTCGCTTGCCGGTTGCGGCGGGGGTAGCGGTGGCGGCAGCGGCGCGGCCCCAATTCCTCCGCCAACTTCTCACTCGGTCACCCTATCCTGGGCGCCAAACCGCGAAACGGAAGTGAACAAGGCGGGGGGCGGCTACACGGTAGCGATCAGCGGTCAGCCCCCGCTCGATGTGCCCTATGTGGCAGCCTCCGGCATCACCCCCACGACCGTGACGACCACTTTAATGAGTGGCAATTATTTGGTCACGGTGACGGCCTACTCGGCGCTGAACGCGCCGGGAAGCACCACCGGCAGCAAGAGCGCGCCCTCGGCTGCATTTTCCTTCTCAGTGCCTTATTGAGCCAGGGAGACAACGTGAATAGAGCCTTCCTCGCTTCTCTTCTTGCCGGCCTCGGCCTGTTGCCTGTGCAGACGTCCACGTTCGCGGGCCTGCCAGTGTTGCCTCAATCCACAGCACAGTACTCGCCGAACCGGATCCTGGTCAAATTCAAACCCGGCGTGAGCGGACCCGCCCGCGCACTCGTCGCGCAGACCTACGGCGCCCAGGCGATGACTGCGCTCGCTTACCAGCCGGATATAACCGTTGTCGTGCTGCCTCCGGCGCAAGCCGTGGCGGAGGCCATCAGGGCCTACAGCGGCCATCCCAGCGTGGCGTATGCGCAGCCGGACTACATATACCATATCGAGGCGATACCCAACGACACGGACTACGCACAGCAATGGGCCGCAAACAACACGGGGCAGACCATCACCACCGGCACCTGGACGCCAACCGCCGGCACGGCAGGCGATGACATGAGCCTCGAGTCGGCCTGGAATGCCCAAACCGACTGCAGCGCCGTAACGGTGGCAGTGGTCGATTCCGGCATCAACTACAACGCGACAGAGCTCGCCGGCAACATGTGGGCCGGAAATGCGCGGCACGGGCAAAATTTCGCCGCGGACGCACCAACCGGCGTAGGCAGCGACCCCATGGACCTGAACGGCCACGGGACCCATGTCGCCGGCATAATCGGCGCGATCGGCAACAACGGCGCCGGCGTCGCCGGCGTATGCTGGAAGGCAAGTCTCATGGCCGTGCGTGTGATGGATGCGTCCGGCGCGGGACTCACGTCGACCATCGTCAGCGGCATAGGCTATGCCGTCGCCAATGGCGCCAAGATCATCAACATGAGCCTGGGCGGCAACGGCTATGACCCGACGTTCGACAACGCGATCTCCAGCCTGCAAACCAGCGGCGTCCTGGCGGTGGTGGCGGCCGGCAACTCGGGCTGGAACAACGATAGCGGCGCCACGCCGACCTATCCGTGCAATTTCACGCAATCGAACCTTATCTGCGTTGCTGCGCTAGACCAGAATTTCGCACATGCTTCGTTCTCCAACTACGGTGCGACCAGCGTGGACGTGGGTGCACCCGGCACCAATATCCTGAGCACCTATGCCGGGGCCCACGCCACGATCACGGACTTGGCGCCCGGTGTCGCGTCGACTGGCTGGACGGCCACCAGCACGACGGCGCAAACCGGTGGAGGCTGGTTGCCAGGAACGACCGGGGTGCTGAGCGACCCCACGGCCGGTTGGGGGACGGCGCTGTATAACGCCGGCACGGACGATCGGGTGTATAAGGCATTCAGCCTCACGGGCGTGAATGCGGCGGTGCTCGATGCCCGGGTGATGGTCAATATCAACAGCGGCGACTACTTGAACGTCAACTACAACAGCCTGGGTGGAGATCCGTTTGCTTCCGGCGGAATAAACGCATTCGGGGCTACCGGCCTTAACCTTGGCACCACGACCTGGTACGCTTTCGGGGGACTGGACATCACGCCCTGTATCGGCACCACCTGCACGGTCGGCTTTCAGTTGACGTCGGCCGCCGCTTCTACCAGAAGCTACGGCGTCCAATTGGAGAACCTCACCATCACCACTCTTACGCTCAATAACACTGGTTTTGCCACGCTCGACGGCACCTCCATGGCCACGCCCGAGACAACCGGCGTTGCCGCCCTGGTGTGGGCGCATAACCCGCAGTACACCTACACCGACGTCGCCAACGCGGTCAAGCTTGGCGGTCGCCCGGTCACTGCGTTGAGCGGGATCACTGCCACGGGCAACGCGGTGAACGGCATGGGTTCGCTGGCCTACATCAACGCGCCGACCGGCATTTCGGTGATAGTCAGGTAACGTGAAGGCGATATTACAGGGCGGCATGGCGGCCTTGCTGATGCTGGCGGCTGCGGCATGCTCCCAGTCCGCGGCGCCGCCGGTTGCGGTAAAGCCGCAGCCACGGATGCTGCAGCCGCGCCCCTTGCCCAATACCGCCCCCGGCAGCTACATCGTCAAGGCACCGGCGGACGGCGACAAGTCGATCCGCCGCCTCTTTTCTGAATATGGCGTGACGCTCGTGCGCCCCCTCGGGAACGAACAGTTCGAGGTGCGCCTAAGCCAGGATCCGGGGCTCGAAGCCCTGCAACGTCTGGCTGCCGGATCGCGGGGCGCGGTGACGGCGGTTCAACCCAATTACATCTACACCTTTCACTAGAGTGCCAGCCGCGGGGTGCCGCAAGAAGCCCCACCGGTGGCTCGCGCAATGCCCAAGGGCATAGTGTGTTACCGAACGGAATCAGCCCGCGCACGGGCGCAGTCTATCGCCGAGCTGCAGTGGTTTCTGGCAGCCGGCGATGATCAGCAGGCCACGTCCTTCATCAATGCGCGCTGCATCGGCGCGCATTCTTGACACCCACTCAACGGAGGTTATCATGCCGCAGACGATCAAGATGCCACGCGTTGCCGAATGCGCCATTGCCGAGTGCGCGTACAACGCGAACCGCACATGCCACGCCATTGCCATCACCATCGGGGACATGAGCCAGCCCAAGTGCGACACCTTCTTTGTCTCGCCAAAACATAGCGGCACGAAAATTAGCGCCGGGGTCGGTGCCTGCAAGGTGTCCGCGTGCGGCTATAACAAGGACTTCGAATGCAGCGCCCCCAACATTCGCGTAGCCGGCGAACGCAACCAGGTGCGATGCATCACGTTCGTTCCAGCCTGAATCAGCGAAGTGCCCCGTCCGGAGCCTTCGGGACCCCATTTCGACCGCGCGAACCAAGAGCGCATTTCGCGCGTCGCGCCGCACGACCAACTATTCTTTTAGCATACTTCTTGCACACGTTCTCCAGACCGAAATAGGCGTAAAATACCGGCGTATCTTCAGGTCAACGCCATGTATTCGATCCTGCCGGCTGCTGTATCAATACTGTTTCTAAGCTACGGCTTCTACGCACTGGCCAGTCGCGGCTTCAACCGCATCACTGCCAGTTTCTTCCTGCTTTGCATCACAACGTTCTTCTGGCAGGCAACATGGGCAGTGCTGTTCCAGACAGAAGATGCGGCAACGGCGCGTTTCCTTGTCAAGTTCGGCTACTTCTTCATCCTTTTCCTGCCGACCAGCATGTACCATTTTCTGACCGAAATCACAGGGAAACATGATGAACGCCGTTTTGTGCACTCTTCCTACGCGCTGTCCACAATCCTGGCAATTTTCCTTCTTTTTTCGGATCTTGTCGTCTCTGGTTATTACCATTATTTCTGGGGATCTTATCCCAAGGCCGGGGTATTGCACCCCATACATGTGCTTCAGACTGCAGGCATCGTTGTAAGAGGTATTCAAATAACCTATGAGAGCCAGCGGATAGCCCTCGCAGAGAAGAGGGTTCAACTGCATCTGTGCCTCGCAACGCTGGGCTTCTTCGCGCTTTCAGGCATTGACTACCTATGCAACTATGGCGTTGACTTCTACCCGCCCGGCGTCATCTTTCTTGCTGCCGCCCTGGTTTTCTTCACGATTGCCATCGTCAACTACGATCTCTTCAATCCGATGGCACTGGCCGGCACCATCGCTCACGAGATGCGCACGCCACTTGCGGCAATCCGCATTCAGGCCACCGGCATTGCCAGTTACTTGCCGACCTTGCTCGAAGGTTACCGGCTTGCCGTAGAAAACAAGCTGATGCCAAGGAACATAAACGACAGGCACTTGCACGTACTGTCAGATATTTCGTCGCGTATTTCCGACGAAGTACATAAGTCCAACGTGATGATAGACATGATGCTGGCCTCGACATCGATGGAACGGCCCGAAGCCATCACCTTCGAGCGCTTCTTCATACAGGCCTGCATCGCCGAAGCGCTCGAACGTTACCCATTCGAACAGGGCGAAAGGGAAAAAGTGAGCATGTCGACAGCAGACAACTTTGAGTTTCACGGCTCGGATACTCTGCTAATTTTTGTATTATTCAACCTGATCAAGAACGCCATCTATGCGTTGAAAGCAGCCGGCAAGGGTGACATTCTAATTTTCACCAGAACCGAAGACAGACGCAATTTGCTCTGCGTGACTGACACAGGCCCTGGCATTCCCAAGCACGTATTACCGCATATCTTCGAGTCCTTCTACAGCACCAAGCGACAAGGCGGCGCCGGCATGGGGCTGGCCTTCTGCAAAAAGGTAATGGCTGCCTTCCATGGAAGCATCGAGTGCGAGTCAGTCGAGGGAGAATTCACCACATTTGTGCTCGCATTTCCCGCGCTCTGATTGCCATCGCTGCCCGCAAGCGCAGGCTTATCGTCCTGAAATATCATCCCGAGTAGTGCGCCCAGTCTGGGTGCATTGACGGCCTTCCAGCCGTTTTTTCCAAACCTCAGGAGGTAATTATGCTAAACGAATATCTGCAAACAGCGCCCCACGCCACTCCGTTTTACTTCCCGGAACAGAGTCGGCAACCGAAGACCTTCCGCCGCACCATAGACATCTTTCTGAAAGACTCGAATGCCACCGGAAACACCTATTTTTCCAGATACTTCGAATGGCAGGGAATCTGCCGCGAGCAATGGTATTACCAGTGCCTGCCCTTCGCCCTGGTGCAGTCGCTTGGCGTTTTCGTTACCAAATGCGCGCACTTGGATTACGCTCATGAGACCTTCCCTTTCCAGCAAGTGGAATGCAGGCTGAATGCCTTCGACGTCAAGCAATGCTCGTTGAACTTGCTGTTCCGGTTTTATGTTGGCGAGACGCTGGTTTGTAGGGGGTATCAGAAGCTCGCCTTCGTCGGCCACGACAAGAAAATTCGTCGCTTGCCGCAAGAACTGACCGATGCGATTAAGGAATACGAGGATCCAGAACTTTCGCTTTTTGAGTGAATCCAACAGGGGCCGGGCCTTTTCGGCCCCTGTTCTGGCCGACAGGTTCCGGCGGCGACGGTAAGCCGTTTAACGGAATCAAGCGAGTCGGCATGCCCGGCCTTTTGGCTTTAGCCAGTTAACCAAGTCAATTCCATTTTTCGGCGCCCGTCAATACCCATTTATGGGTATAGGTTAATACCCTCCTGACGGATTGACCGCATTGCATCATGGATTATGCTTTTGAATTATCATAAGGGTCCTACGAATAAGTTTTTAATTTTATAACCATAGGTAAGGAGAAAAATCATGGCTCATATCGTCGTCTTGGGGGCTGGCACTGGGGGCATGCCGGCAGCTTATGAAATCAGGGCCGAGCTCGGCAGCGAACACCAGGTTACGCTGATCAATGCTTCGGACACTTTCCAGTTCGTGCCCTCCAATCCGTGGCTCGCCGTGGGCTGGCGCAAGCGCGAAGAAACCACCTTCCCGATCAGGCCCTACGTGGAGAAGAAAGGCATCAATTTCATAGGCCAGGCCGTCACCAAGATTGACGCCGATGGCAGCAGCCTCACGTTGGCCAACGGCGAGACGGTCAAGTACGATTATTTGGTTATTACCACCGGCCCGAAACTGGCTTTCGAGGAAGTTCCGGGCTCGGGGCCCGAGGGCCACACCCATTCAGTCTGCACCATGGACCACGCCGAGAAGGCCTACGATGCTTACCAGAAGTTCCTCGCCGACCCCGGCCCCGTGGTGATCGGAGCGATGCCCTTCGCCAGCTGCTTCGGTCCGGCATATGAATTCGCCTTCATCCTCGATGCCGACCTGCGCAAGCGCAAGATACGCCATAAAGTCCCCATGACCTACGTCACCTCCGAGCCCTATATCGGCCACCTGGGACTCGCAGGCGTGGGCGATTCCAAGGGTCTGCTCGAATCGGAACTGCGCAGCCACGACATCAAATGGATCACCAACGCCAAGACTACGCGCGTGGAAGCGGGCAAACTGTTCGCCACCGAAGTCAATGAGAAGGGCGAAACCGTCAAAGAGCATGAAATCCCGTTCAAGTTCTCGATGATGCTGCCCGCGTTCAAGGGCGTGGATGCCGTGGCGGCGGTCGAAGGCCTATGCAACCCACGCGGCTTCGTCATCGTGGACGACCATCAGCGCAGCAAGAAATACAAGAACATTTTCTCCGCGGGCGTGTGCATCGCCATTCCCCCCGTGGAAGCGACACCGGTCCCCACCGGCGCACCCAAGACCGGCTATATGATAGAAACCATGGTCACCGCCATCGCCCACAATATCCGGGACGAACTGCAGGGCAAGCCCACCCATGCGGCCGGAACCTGGGGGGCAATCTGCCTGGCCGACATGGGCACCACCGGCGCGGCGTTCGTCGCACTCCCGCAGATCGGGCCGCGCAACGTGGCCTGGTTCAAGAAAGGGCGCTGGGTGCACTGGTCCAAGGTGTTGTTCGAAAAGTATTTCATCCGCAAGATGAAGCGCGGCAACTCGGAACCCATCTACGAGCGGTTCGTGCTGAGCAAGTTCGGGATTAACCGGCTGAAATAAACCCGCGTTGACGGCGGGGGGATGCGCTTGGGAACGAGCGCATCCCGCTTCGCTTCTGCATCGGCGCCTCCAACCGGTGCGGCAATGCTCGCTAGCGTTTCGGCGGGATCTTTTGCCGAGATTTGCGGTAGGTTTCAAGCTCGGCCAGAAACCATGCCGCGCTTTCCACGGGCACGGCGTCCTTGCACTTCACCATGTAGGCCTGCCCGCTCATGCTGCTCCTGGTGGCGGCATTCGCAACAAAGTCTTCCGCGGAAGAGATGAGCTCTTTTCCCAGTAGGTATTGATACTTCGTATTGAGATGATCCGCTGCCTCATGCGCATCATGCCACGACCCGTTGCGGTTGAACTGGCATCCGGACGTTTCAAGATACGAAAAAAGATGGGCTATTTCCTGGCGCGCCGGATCAGGCAAACCTTCCGCGAAGCAAATTCCATTGAGCAACAGCATAACAAGCAAGAGTTTTTTCATCGCGCACATGATAGGAATAGGACGGCAGCAGCCAATTGCTCATGGTCAAGGAGTTCCGCGCAAATATAATCCTCCACGCGCGAGATGGCAACCCGCCAACGCGCTGGACACATCTACCGGCATATCCTCAAGGGGCAAAGGCGTCATTCCAGGCCTATATATTTCGGACCGGTTACCTAGATATTCTTTTGCCTTTTCTGACCGGAAGATTCTGCTAGACTGGCCCTGTAACCGCGCTGGCAAGGGAACCATCTAAAAATATTGGCCGGTTAGTTTGGTTGGCTGTTCACGCCAATTCCTGCACCAGAACCCAGGGGACCGGCCACGCGCTCGCGTGCGCCGGTCCACCGGTTTGACCGACCGATCCCGTTGTCGCATGTCCTATTCATGTAACGGCCGTCTGCACTTTGCCCGCTGCACTGCGAGCGGCCTCCTCGCCATCCCTTTCACGCAAGACCCCGACGGACCGCGACACACGCATGGCCGCCATGAACGAAGCCGCGGCGGCGGCCGCGAAAAAAATATAGCGAAGGGCGGAATCAATAGTGCAAGGTACTGATCAGCAGGACTCCTGGCTGCGCCGTCATTCCACAGCCTGATATGGGGTATATAATCTATTGAGCGCTGATCTGAATCTATGATAGCTTGCCGTAAAATCCCGGCGACATATGCCTCGCGTTCCGGGCACAACAACGCTATGCTCGGCACGGCCGCCCGCTCGTTGCACACGCCGGCCGGTCCCGGTGCAAAAGGTGACGGTATGACTATGGCCTACAACCACGAAAAGGTCGCTGCCATCATTGCGACGCAGGCCAACCTGCCGATCCAGCGCGAAATCCAGAATGCGTTCGGGTATATCTTCCCCGAATCCGGGCGAGCCTGGCGTACGCAGCCTTTCACTTGCCCGGCACGATCCCCAATGGCGCCACCCCCGAGAAACCGCCTGGAAGGAAGATTACCTGGAGGGCAAGGTGACCGCGGTCCTGGCAGGGACGCCGAACGGGCCTTCCGGCGGGCAAAAATGCAGGGAAGGTTGAGCGGAGCGCAGCAGCCGTTGCTGGAAAAAGCTCCGATGAACGATGACCCCGAAATCAAACCATGGCAGGGCATATCCGTTGCTTGAAGAACTGAAATCAGCGGCCCTCAAGCTCTCCTCGCTGAAATCCTCGGGGGCTAAGATAGAATGCGTCAGCACACGGGACATCTCGCGGTGGCGCGAACGGCGCTGGTCGCAAGAGCAGGACCACCTGGCGGTGGAGCTGCCGGTGGCGTTGGAGTTCAACGGTATTTCGCATGCCGTCATGCTCGCGACTCCGTCCGACCTGGAAAACTTTGCCCTCGGCTTTGCTCTGAGCGAGGGCATCGTGGAAAGCCGAAGCGAGTTCTACCAAGCGGAAGCCGAGGAAGGGAATACCGGGATCACCCTGCATTGTGAAATCTCCAGCCATGCGTTCCTGAAGCTCAAGGAACGCCGGCGCAATCTGACAGGGCGTACCGGCTGCGGGCTTTGCGGCGTCGAAAGCCTTGAGCAGGTAATCCGCAAACTTCCCGATGTGCCCGCCGGAACGCTGTTCGACGTGCCGGCAATGCGCGCCGCCCTCAAGAACCTCGCGGCAATGCAGCCGCTCAACCGATTGACCGGCGCCATGCACGCGGCCGGGTGGAGCGCGCCGGATGGCATGTTGCTGGATGTATGCGAGGATGTGGGCAGGCACAACGCGTTGGACAAGCTGATCGGTGCAATGGCACGGCGCAGCGTGGGATTCCATGACGGCTTCCTGCTGATCACCAGCCGCGCGAGCGTGGAAATGGTGCAAAAGGCCGCCACCGTCGGAATTTCCAGCCTGATCGCCATTTCTGCCCCGACCGCGCTGGCCGTGAAGACCGCGCAGGCTGCGGGAATGACGCTGATCGCCTTTGCGCGCGGCGACGAATTCGTCGCCTATGCCCATGGGGACCGGGTGCGCGGCAGCTGACGCGACGGACGGCAGTCTTGGAATCCCAAAGCGGGTACGGATGGCAGGCCACACCGGGGATTTCTTCGGAGCGATGCCGCACGCATTGCGATCATCCGCGCAATTTCCGCGAGCCGCGCATGCGTATGCAGTTGCATGAACACCTCGACGCGGACAGCGGCAACGGGGCGAAGCCGGTTGTCGTGGCCGCTATTTGTGGCCACTGGCACCAATTGTCGCAGCAAAAGTGAGCGACCATGCCCACGAGCCGGTCACCTAACGATTTTTTTCACCCAAGCACAGGAGTCATTGATGTTGCATTCCAGCAGTTCCCCGGCACAGGGCGCGTATCCGCTGCTCGCCAAAGAGCGTACCATCGCCAAAGCGGGCTTCAACCGCTGGCTGGTGCCGCCCGCGGCGCTGGCCATCCATTTGTGCATCGGCATGGCCTACGGCTTTTCCGTGTTCTGGCTGCCACTGTCCAAGGCGATAGGCATTGCAGAGCCGCTCAGCTGCCCTGAGGGTTCTGGACTGCTCCATGCGCTGTTCGCCGCGGATTGCGACTGGAGAATCAGCGAGCTCGGCTGGATGTATACCTTGTTCTTTTTGCTGCTCGGCTCGTCGGCTGCGATATGGGGCGGATGGCTGGAGCGCGTAGGCCCCCGCAAGGCAGGCTTTACCGCAGCGATATGCTGGGGCGGCGGCTTGCTGATTTCCGCGTTCGGCGTCTATACCCATCAGCTGTGGCTGATGTGGCTGGGTTCCGGTTTCATCGGCGGCATCGGTCTTGGTTTGGGCTATATCTCGCCAGTTTCGACGCTGATCAAGTGGTTTCCGGACCGCCGCGGCATGGCGACGGGCATGGCCATCATGGGTTTTGGCGGCGGGGCAATGATCGGCGCACCACTGGCGAATTGGCTGATGGAGTACTTCCATACTCCGACCTCCGTGGGAGTGTGGCAGACCTTTGCGGTGATGGGCGTGATCTATTTCACTGCAATGAGCCTGGGCGCGTTCGGCTACCGAATCCCGCCCGCTGGCTGGCAACTCAACGGCTGGACCCTGCCGGAGAAGAGGCACGCCCTGATTTCCGATAATAACGTTCACCTGGACAATGCGCACAAAACACCGCAGTTCTGGCTGATTTGGGCCGTCCTGTGCCTGAACGTGAGCGCCGGCATCGGGGTGATTGGCATGGCGTCGCCGATGCTGCAAGAAATATTCGGCGGCGGTCTGATCGGACACCCTGAGATCGGCTTCACCGATTTGAACGGAGATCAGAAGAAAGCCATCGCGGCCCTGGCGGCAGGCTTCGCCGGCCTGCTTTCGCTGTTCAACATCGCCGGCCGCTTCTTCTGGGCATCGCTTTCCGATCACTTGGGACGCAAGAACACCTACTTCGTGTTCTTTGCTCTGGGCATTGCACTGTACGCGCTCTCTCCGTGGGCGGCGCACTTGGGCGGCAAGGCATTGTTCGTTGCCTTCGTCTGCATCATCCTTTCGATGTACGGCGGCGGGTTTGCCACGGTTCCCGCCTACCTCGCGGACATGTTCGGCACCCAGTTTGTCGGCGCAATCCATGGCCGCCTGCTGACCGCCTGGGCCACCGCGGGGATCATCGGCCCGGTCGTGGTGAACTATATCCGCGAGGCGCAGATCGCCGCGGGGATTCCGCGGCAGGAGGTGTACGACTTTACCCTGTATATCTTGGCGGGCTTTCTCGCACTGGGCTTTGTCGCCAACTGGCTGATCAGGCCCGTGGACAAGAAGTGGCACCTGTCTGAGCAGGAAATGCAGGCCATCATCGAGGCACAGCACGAAAAGGCGGGAGGGGAAACGCCGGTCACCGGATCGTTCGGCATCGGCCATGGCGGTTTCGATACGAAATCGGCACTTGCGTGGATTGCGGTGGGCATCCCTATTGCCGTCGGGCTGTGGATCACGCTCAAAAATGCAACAGTTCTGTTCCACTGAGGAGAGCGCATTGCTATGATGTGCGTTACACCGGAGCGCAGAAGACAGAGATGAAAGACTCCACCATGAAAAACGGGCCAGGCATGCTCTCTACGCTTGCTTCGCAAAGTGACTACGATCCCAATTCCATGCCGGTGGAACAAGCGCGCGCGTTCATTCGGCAGTTCCTGGCTCCCCCATCCACGGAGGAAACCGTGGCGCTTCAGGACGTCTTCCTGCGCACCCTCGCCGCCGACGTGCCGTCCCCCATCGACGTGCCGCCGCACGACTATTCCGCAATGGATGGCTATGCCCTGCGCTATGCCGACCTGGGAGAGGGTTCGGCAAAACTGAGGGTGATCGGGCGCAGCCACGCCGGGCATCCTTTCGGCGGCAAGGTCTCCTCCGGCGAGTGCGTCCGTATCATGACCGGCGCCCTGATTCCCGAGGGCTGCGATACGGTTGTCATGCAGGAACAAACGTCACTGGAGGGAACAAGCGTCGTGGTCGCGGGCACCCACGCTCCGGGCCAGAACATCAGGCGTGCCGGCGAGGACATCCGCCTGGGAGCGGTCGCCCTGCGCACCGGCCAAGTGGTACGGGCAGCCGAGATGGGGCTGCTGGCTTCCCTGGGATTGGGCACGGCAAGGGTCCGCAAGAGGCTGCGCGTCGCCGTCTTTTCCACCGGCGACGAGTTGCTGCAGCCCGGCGTACCCTTGCAGACTGGGCGAATCTACGACAGCAACCGCTATTCGTTGCACGGGATGCTCAATGAACTGGGCGGCGTGGAAATCCTGGACATGGGCAGCATCCGCGATGAACGTGCCGTGATAAGAACCGCCCTGCTGGACGCCGCTTCGCGAGCCGATGTCATCATCACCAGCGGCGGCGTCTCCGTGGGCGAGGCAGACTACATAAAGGAGTTGCTGGCGCAGATCGGCGAGGTCGTCTTCTGGAAGATCGCCATGAAACCGGGCCGTCCGCTGGCCTACGGCAAAATAGGATCGAGCCACTTCTTCGGCCTTCCCGGCAATCCCGTTGCGGTCATGGTGACATTTCGCCAGTTCGTGAGCGACGCGCTGCGCATGCTGATGGGACAGCAGCCGGCCCCGCGCCTCGCGTTCAAGGCGGTCTGCACCGAGCGGATAAAGAAGTCTCCGGGCCGCACCGAGTTTCAGCGCGGCATCGTGTCCCAGGGAGAGGACGGCGGGCTGACGGTGCGCACGACCGGCGAACAAGGCTCCGGCATCCTGAGCTCGATGAGCATGGCGAACTGCTTCATCGTACTGCCGGCGCCCCAGGGTAATGTTGAAGCGGGAAGCATGGTTGACGTGCAATTGTTTTGAGGGAGAAGAACTTCGGGACGAGGGTAACGAGATCATGAGCCATTTGGGACGCTATGAAATTCTGGAGGAGCTGGGGCGCGGCTCGATGGGCATCGTCTACAAAGCCAACGACCCCCTGATCGGCCGCCGCGTCGCCATAAAGGCCATCAACCTCCATGGTCTCGACCCGAAGAAGCGGGAAGAATACGAGGCGCGTTTCTACCAGGAGGCCAAGGCCGCCGGTTGCCTGAACCACCCCAACATCGTCACCATCCACGACCTCGGCGAAAGCGGCGATGTCGCTTACATCGCCATGGAGCTGCTGGAGGGGCGAGAACTGCACGATGACGTCGATGAAATGCAGCGCATGCCGCTCGACAAGGTACTGAACATAGCCGTCCAGGTGGCGGACGGTCTAGCGTTCGCACATGACCACGGCATCGTGCACCGCGACATCAAGCCTTCTAACATCATGCTGTTGAATGACAGCCACGTCAAGATCGCCGACTTTGGCATCGCGAAGATGGATTCGTCCCTGATGCTCACCCGGACCGGAATGATCATGGGGTCGCCGTTGTACATGTCGCCGGAGCAGGTGCTGTCGTCCAGCATCGACTCGCGCTCCGATATATTCTCGTTCGGCATCGTGCTCTACCAGCTGCTGACTGGGCGCCGGCCGTTTAGCGGCGACGACGCAAATTCTGTGATGTACCAGATCGTCAACGAAACGCCGCGCAAGCCCAGCTCTTTGAACTCAAATATTCCGGGCATGGTAGATAGCATCGTCCTCAAATGCCTTGCGAAAAAACCGGAGGATCGATACCAGCATGCCAAGGATTTGGCGGATGATCTGCGCGCCTACCAGGAAAAGCTGGCGGGCGAAAAGGCTGTACTAGCCCACCCCATCGTATTCAGCATGGAATGGCGGCACCTGAAGCGCCTGGCTATTCCCGGCGGAATCTCGCAGAATCTGGTCACGTTCGCCGGCTTTATTGGCATTGCTCTGATCTTTCTGCTCGATCTGGTTACGGATGCCACGGTCCAGATGCACCTGCTCTACATTTTCCCGCTGGTCATGATCAGTTTCCATTGTGCGGAAATGAAGCGGGTCTATGCTGCCGTCGTCTCTGCGCTGGTGCTCCAGGCCATTTCCCTTGCGAACTATGCCGACCTCCCGCTGTTGTCGAAGATCGTCATAGGGATGCTCGTGCTGCCATCGAATGTTCTCATCGCCTATATATCGCGGCTTGCGCGCACGAATTTCCTCGAGGTCGGGCATCTGGCATCGTTCGACGGGCTTACCGGGCTGCGCAACCGGCTGAGTTTCGAATCCGTGGTGGAAATGGAGATCGCAAGACAGAAACGCAACGGAGGGACGTTTTCGTTTGCCTTCATTGACATTGACAATCTTCGCGAACTGAACGACAGAAAGGGCTACCAGGCCGGGGACGATGCGCTCAAATTGCTTGCCAACATTCTGCGGGACCACATCCGGCAAACCGACACGGCCGCCCGCCTGGGCGGGGACGAGTTCGCCATCCTCATGCCGAACACCGAGGCCCGCGGATGCGAGCAGTTTTGCGGGGAGCTTTCCATCAAGATTTCCACCCTGCTGAAGAAGGCCACGCTCCCGCTCTCAACCAGCATCGGGTATGTCACGGTGGATCATCCGCCCGGATCAATATCTGAAGTGTTCAATCGCGCGGAAAGCGCCATGCATATCGCCCAGTCCGGCGGCCGCGGAGGCGCGACCAGGGGCTGAAGCGACGGTTCGCCGCACGCAAGAAATATATCCGCCTGCCGCCAAACCCAAACCACGTACCGCGATGACAAGCCATCTGGGCCGCTATGAAATCATCGAAACCCTGGGGCGAGGCTCAAGGGGGACAGTCTACAAGGCGCGTGATCCGCTGATCGACCGGCTGGTCGCAATCAAGGCCATAGACCTGCAGGCACTATCACCGGAGGAGCGCGCACGATATGAAGCGAGATTCTACCAGGAGGCCAAGGCCGCCGGGCGCCTGAACCACCCCAACCTGGTCACCATCCACGACCTCGGCGAAACCGGCAACACCGCTTACATCGCCATGGAATTCCTGGACGGACGCGACCTTGAGGCGGTCAAGCAGCTGTCCGTCGACGATGCACTCAACATTGCGATCCAGGCGGCGTCCGGCCTGTTCTATGCACACCAGCACGGCATCGTGCACCGCGACATCAAGCCCGCGAATATCATGCTGTTGCCGCACAACCAAGTCAAGATTTGCGATTTCGGCATTGCCAGAATCACTTCGTCACCCCTCCATACCAAAACCGGCGTGATTCTGGGCTCTCCCCTTTACATGTCGCCTGAACAAATTCTAAGCAAGCCGGTTGACAGGCGCTCGGACATTTTCTCGCTTGGCATCGTGCTGCACGAGATGCTGACGGGACAGCCCCCGTTTTCCGGCGCGAACAACGACGCCGTGATGCGCAGCATCGTCAACGACACCCCGGCCGGCCCGAGCTCGCTGAACCCCGCCGTTCCGGCAGTGCTGGATGGCATCGTGGCGCGATGCCTGGCGAAACCGCCGTCGGACCGCTACCAGAATGCGAATGAACTGGAGCACGACCTGCGGTCATGCCGTGGCATGCTGATGGCGGCACAGACGGGCATCCGCCATCACAAGCATTACTTCCTGGGGAATGCGGCCGCCTATGCCCGCAGGTGGAGAAAGTGGAAGACCGCTGCAATCGTACTTGGAACAGCGATTGCGTCCATCGGCCTCTATGAGCTGATCAGGCAGCTGGTACTTGGCTGACCGCCCGGCCATCAAGTAGCCGGTCGAAAGAGTGCAAGGGGCACGCAACAGCGCGCCCGATGCTCAAAGATCCGCCAGGGGTCTTTCCGCCAGCTTGTCGTCCCGCATGCGCAACTGGCCGATCACTTCGATCAGCGCGTTATCCAGAGCTACGAGCGCAGGCTCGGGCAGCGCCTGCAGCGCCTCCGGCAAAATACCTTCCGCGGGACCGGGGGCGGTTTTCAGGATATTCTCGGCGGCGGCGGTCAATCGCAGCCCCACCCGACGCTGGTCTTCCTGGCTTCGTTCTTTGTCGATCAATTTGCGAACGACCAGCTTGTCGACAAGCTGACTGCACGTGGACTGGTGGATGGATAACCGGTCGGCCAGGTCCGAAATCCCGATGTTGGGTTCCTTCGCCACCTCCTGCAAAATCCAGAGTTGCGAACCGGTGACGCCGCAGGTCTTTTCCACTTCACGGAAATGCTGGCGCACCGACCCGTAAATAATGCGGAATTTCTTTAGCACATGGAGTGAAAGCTGGTTATTTCTGCGCTTGTTCAAAATCTATCCTCTCGCATTACAAAACTCCGCGGCCGAGGCGCATCACGCCGGGCCGCTCATTATAGAAAACGACCATCAGCCTGCCATTCTAGAAAACACAAAAGGGGGCTCCACTGCTGCGCATCGATGACTCGATGCAAAGAAGAATGCCGCTCGTTCGATGCCTCCCGGCGTATCGTGTGCTGCAGGTATTGCATTTTATATTTACACCAATATAATGGCAACGCATCCATTGCGGCAGTTTGCTGCCGTGGCATTAGGCGATTTGGATGCTTATAAGTTCCCAACACGGAGGAAGTTTATGAAGAGCATTGCAGTTGTTCTGGTTTCACTGCTGGTCGTAGCCTGTCACACCACGCCCACCAAGGATGCCGGCCAGACGTCTCAAACCGGCATGGCAGGCGGCAATACGTCCGTCGGGACCGTTGACCAGGGTCAAACCGCGGACAATAAGCTGACTGGACAAAGTCAGAACCCGAGCATCTATTTCGATTACGCGAAATCGGTCGTGGCGCCCGATTACAACCGCGCAATACAGCAGGAGGCCCAGTCCATCAAGGGCAATAAGCATAGCGTTGTCACGGTCGAGGGCAATTGCGACGAGCGTGGAAGCGCGGAATACAACCTGGGGCTCGGGCAGCGCCGCGCCGACGCCGTAAAGAAGCTGCTGGTGGCAGCGGGCGTTCATGCAAGGCAAATCAGGGCGACCAGCCTGGGCAAGGAAAAACCCCGAGCCACCTGCCATGACGAGAGCTGTTGGAAAGAAAACCGACGGGTCGATTTCGTACAGGGCTAGCCCCACTCAGCGTGAATGTTCTTTACCGGCGTCACTGGTGACTCCATCGGTCAACGCGCAGCTTGACTGGTCCTACACCCACCGCGACCCGGTGGGTGTTTGTAATACCGGCATCCTTTCAATGGCCTAGCTTCAGCAGATTGACCGCGGCCCGCCAACGAGTTCACACGCGACTTTGGTTCGGCCCGAGCCGCTCTGCGCAATGCTGCACCTGCGCAACTGCAGCGCTTCACTTTCTGATGTTGTCTTGTTTGCGGAAATGGCGATCTGTCATATCATCCGCCCTTTCGGACGAACCAAGGAGCCCCCTGAGGCGCCCCGTGACGTCCTCTTTGGAGCGGCAAGCGTGCAGAACCAAACCAGTCTATATGAGATGCCGGCAAACCAGCTGCTTTTCACTCACGAGGGGCTC
>Ga0316628_100000275_pt1 | contig 31822 bp, 24 predicted proteins | sample OWC_Aug_M2_C1_D5_FD_207648 | JGI IMG/M metagenome (GOLD analysis project Ga0316628, IMG submission 207648) | Wetland soil microbial communities from Old Woman Creek delta, Ohio, United States - OWC_Aug_M2_C1_D5_C | ecosystem: Environmental > Terrestrial > Soil > Wetlands | place: USA: Ohio...
GAACCACGAGAGACTTGATGCCGGGGGAGTAGATAAAGAAGCTTCCCTCGCCCATGCCGCTCGTGCTCCGGGTCCAGGTCTGGCCCCCGTCCGTCGTTTTCAAAACGCCGACGCCTTCCGTTCCCGCGTAAAGCGTCCCCGGACGCGACGGGTGGGCGGCCAGCGACCGGATATTGAAGGCTTTGAGACCGGCGTTGGATTCCACCCAGGGATCGTTCGGGCTTTCACGCCGGAAAACGCCCCCGCCCCAAGTGCCGACGTACATTCGGCCGCCGGCCCCCGGATCGGCGGCCAACGCCCAGGTCCGAAGCTCAGCCAAGCCGGGATTGTCGGCAGCCCAGGAATTCCCGCCGTCCAGGCTCCGAAAAACGCCGAAATAATGGCTGGCCAGATAAACGGTCTCCGGCACTCCGGCCGGAAAATAAAAATCATAAATGAACAGCTTGCTGGTTGGAAGAAGGGGCTCCAAGCCGCTGTTTTTAAACTCCCAGGTCAAGCCGCTGTCAACGGAACGCAAAACCCCGCCTTGGACGGTGCCCGCGAAGACCATGCCCGGCACGGCCGGATGGCTTTTTAATTGAGCGACCAGGACCGGAAGCGGCGTCGCCGTCCACGTCGCCCCTCCGTCCTCGGAGCGCTGAAGGCCGGTGTTCGTGCCCATGATCATCACGTCCGGATTCTCCGGAAGGATGAGAATCGTCTGGATCGCAGTCGCTCCCCCGGCCACGGCGACGGATTGCCAGTTCGCCCCGCCGTCGGACGTTTTCCACAACCCCAGCTCGATTCCCCACCAGCCGCCGCCGGTTCCGGCGAAGACGGTGTCCGGATCATCGGGCCGGATCGCCAGGCTTTGAACCGGAACGCCGGCAAGCCCGATCTGCTCCCACGTCGATCCCGCATCCCTGCTGCGAAAAATTCCAGAATGGGTTCCGGCATAGATGGTCTGGCCGTCCGACGGATCAAGGGCCATGGCCAGGATGTACAGGGGCGTATTCGGCAGAAGCGACCACGACTGACCGTGATCGGTGCTGCGGAAGATGCCGAAGCACCGGGCGCCGGCATACAAGGTCCCGTCCGGGGCGGCGACAAGCGCCCGGATCTCTCCGCCTTCAGGGCCGCGAAGAGTCCAGTTTTCATCCGCCGATCCCGAAAGAACGGCGCAGAACACGAGCACCAAACCGACAACGAGCTTTTTCATTTTCCCTCCTCAAATCGGAAGGGACAATTGAGATATTCCGGCGAGCCCCCCCCGGGTTGGAGGGAGCATATCAAATCATAAAAACGAATTCAACAACCCCGCTTATTTCTTCTCCGGGGCGGCCGGGGCGGGGGCCAGCCACTCTTTCTTCTCCTTGGGCAAATCGTCCAGGAACGCGGCCTCGGCCCGAAACAACCAGGCGAAGCGGGCATTTTTTATCGCGGCCTGCTTCTTTTCGGCGTCGACCTTGCCGACCGCCAGGGTCACCATCTTTTCAACGGGCTTCTCCCCCAGCGTGTCCTTTGTCCGGATGGTCAGCTCGGATGGGGGTTTGTCCAGGCCTTATTCGGCCGGCTGCTTGGTCCGGCCCTCCGGCATGGATAGAAAATCGAGGGAGCATTGAAAAACATGGAGGGGAACGATATATAGGAAGTCGATAAGCCTCGAATCCAAATGACATGTCACAGCGGCCTCGCTTGATTGTCATAAAGGGCAGGGAAACGAGAAAAGCATGATAACGGCGGATGCCCCCGAAACCTTCAACGCCTGGTATCAGGAGTTGTACCCTAAGATCTACCGCTACCTCTTCGGCCTGACGGGCAGCCACCCGGAAGCCGAACAACTCGCCCAGGAGACCTTCACCGGACTCTACCACATGGTTTCGTCCCGGCGGGAGGTCCGAAATCCCCAAGCCCTGGCCTATCGGATCGCCCATAACATCTGTTTGAATCATCTCAAGCGCGAGAAAAAATACAAGGACATCATCGGCCGCAAAGCCGTCCTTTCCGCTGATACGGCCCTGAGCCGGGAGGAAAGCCTCATCGAAGAACAGAAGGCCGCCCGGGCCCGGGAAGCCTTGGCCCGGCTGCCGGAGCGGGATCGGACTTGCCTCCTTCTCTATCTGGAGGAGCTTTCCTATTCCGAAATCAGTGAAGCCCTGGGAGTCAAAAAAACGTCGGTCGGAAAAATCCTGGCCCGGGCGGCCGAACGCCTCGGGCGGGAAATTCAGAACGGAGATCGTCCATGAGACATCTTGTCCGCGCCGCCCTTCAAGCTCTTCTCGACGGGGAGCTTCCGGAACAAGACCTTGGTCGGGTGGAAGCCCATCTGAAGTCCTGCGCCCGATGCCGGGAGAATCTTGATCGTTTGAAGAACATCCATGAAACAATCCGGTCGGAATTGAAAATCCTGAGGCCGGACCCTATCCCTGCGGCGGGACCGTTCGTTCCATCCGTGAATAGGAAAACCGGGATTCGGAGGCCGCTCGTTGATCGGTTGTTGTTAGCGCCCGTCCGGCTGCCGGCAATTGTCGTCATCCTGATGGGAATGGTCTGCCTTATCCCGGCCGCCATGCTTTTATTCCAAAAAGAGCATGACGATTTGACCCAAACGCCTTCTTCCGCCGGACCGGGCCATTATCTGACTATCCTCTTGCCGCAAGGGACGGGATCCCTTCCTCTCGATTTTCCGCCGGACTCGTTCAAACCCGTTCAAAATCCCATCATTTACAAGGAGATATGGTGATGAATAAAAAGGTTCTCTCCCTGGCCTCCCTGGGAATCCTTTCGGCCTTTCTTACGGCGGCAACAGTCTCTCCGCATATACGGAAAAACGACCAAGCCGCAAGCCAGGATCAGGAAAAATCAAAAGGCAAGCGATCCGGAACGAGGAGCGGCGTCCTGGGAGGCGTTATTGGAGGAATCGCCGAAGGGACTCAAGGGGAAGGCCAAGGCAAACCGCTGGGAGGCGTCTTGGGCGGCACCCTGAAAGCGGCTTTTGATGACGATTTCCTGCTCGAGCCGCGCAAAATCGTCCAATTCAAGATCGAACATCTTCTTATCCGGCCTTCGGATACGATCCTCCTTCCGGAAATCACCGACCTGAAAACGGAGATCGGCTTCACCGTCAATTACGCGTACCGCCTGCAACCCATCTCGGAAAGTATCGTCGACATCGAATTGACGCCCTTCATCGTCGACGAGAAGGGAATCGATCTGATGCTCGTGATCACCGGCGGCGGCCGAATCATCAAGGAACAAAAGATCCAGCTGCGCAATCTCGAGCCCGTCGTCGTTGAAATCATGGAAAACAAAGCCGACGGCCTCAAGCTGGCCGACCGCATCACGCCGTTGATTCAAAACTTCTCTCCCCTTCAAAGCTATCCCGGCGCCGTGGGGAAAATCGAAATGCTGAACGATGTCCTGATCATGAACGACACCATGGTCATCAATGGTACCCGCGGGAAGTATCTCGCCTGCGACGGAGGCTCCGAAAGCACGCCTTTTTATCTCTTCTTCTGGATAAAAGGAAAGGGAATATATGTCCTCTCGCTCTGGCCGTTCGAAGGAGCCGAACCGGTCGGCGTCGTATCCTCCAACACGATCCGAATCAGGGAAGGCCGGGACTTTTTCACCTGGTTCTCGATGAAGCCCATCCTTCCGGAAGGCAAGTGGCGCGTCTGGGTCAGAAACAATCCCTCTTTTGATCCGGTTCTCGATTTCCACGCGGATGATCCTCCCGCGGTCCAAAAGGAGATGAAAGAGTATTACGAAAAGGAAAATTCCGCCTTTGCGGGAGTCACGCAGTCCCGCGGCCGTGACGGTTATAAAAAATTTTTCGGCAAGAAATAGGCGGCCCCGCCGGCCCGTCTTGACGCCGTTTATTTCTTCTCCGGGGCGGCCGGGGCGGGGGCCAGCCAGTCTTTCTTCTCCTTGGGCAAATCGTCCAGGAACGCGGCCTCGGCCCGGAACAACCAGGCGAAGCGGGCATTTTTTATCGCGGCCTGCTTCTTTTCGGCGTCGACCTTGCCGACCGCCAAGGTGACTGTCTTCTCGACGGGCTTCTCCCCCAGCGTGTCCTTGGTCCGGATGGTCAGCTCGGCCGCGGGTTTGTCCAGGCCGTATTCGGCCGGCCCCTTGGGCGCATCGACAAACTCTGAAGCTTCCAATCCCTCGACTTTGCCCAAGAAGGCCGAGATCTTCGTTCCGTCGGCTTCTTCCTTTTCGGCGTCGTCGAAGTACCACTTGTCGTTGGCCGCCTTGTGGACGGTCAGGCTTATCCCGCCCCGTTTGAACGCCAGGCGGTCGGCCTGCCAGGAGCTGAAAACGGCGACCTTCTTCTCGCGCAAATCGGCCGGTGCTTTCTCCAGGTCGGGGAGGATGTCGGTCTCAGGGACGATGATCTTGGTCGATTGCGAGGTCGTGGCATATGTTTTGTCCGCCGCTTTGTGCAAGGCGAAGACGATCTCCTTGCTCGCGCCGGGCAGGTTCAGGGTCACCGTGTATTCCGGCTCGGCCAGACCCAGGTCCTTCAATTCCTTGGGCGACTTGGCCTCGGCCGCGAACTCCTTGGCCCGCAAACCGGCCAGAGAGTCGAGCAGACCCGTCACCAGGCTTTCCTTGGCCAAGGCTTTAAACGGAGCTGTAAGGAACCATTCCCCATCGGTCTTCCCCGCCTCCCATTTGACGGTCTTGGCCGCGAGCTTGATTCCGGCGACGTCCTTGGGGTCGAACCGGAAGACATCCTTCTGCCGGAAATCGAGCGTTTTCTTGTCCAGCTGAGACTTGAGAGAGGACGGCACCAGGACGATCCGGGGATCGCCCGCCTTCTGGGCGTAGAGCGTCCCGTCGATCTTGTTTTCCGGTCCGAAAAGAATCCGGACCGGGTCTGTCTGGCCCTTGACCTTCAAGGAGGCCTCGCGCTGGGGGATGTCGTATTTCTTCGGATCCCCGGCCGCCTCGACGACCCGCTCGATGCGGAGGTCGGCCAGGGCCGAAATCAGCGAATCGACCGCCGAGGCGTCGGCCTTGGCTTCGACCGGCTCGGCGATCATCCATTCGCCTTTTTCATCCTTGCGCAAGGACAGGGTCTCGGTTCCGGTCTTGACCGTCGCGCTTTCCACGTCGGACGCGGTCAGCGCGACAAGCTTCTCCTCGGGGCCGGAGCCGGCCTCTTTGGGCTTTTTTTCGATAAACAGCACGAACACGAGCAGGACGGCAAAGACCGCCGCCAGGATGAGAGTGGTTTTGAATTTCACAGCGCCCTCCTCCGGAACCAAATGGCCAGGCCCGCGGCCAGGACCAGAAGCGGCAGGAATACGACTGAGAACCAGAAGATCGTCCTCCCCTGGCCGGGGGTCAGCTGCAGGGTCCGGGGATTCTGGGTTTTGGGCATGATAGAGATCAGGTCGGCCTCCTCGGTCAGCCAGTTAGCGGCGTTGAGGAACAGATTGCCGTTGCCGTAGGAGTCGAACATGCGGTTAACGGCGAAGTCGGAGTCGCCGAAAACGACCAGCCGCCCCTCGGGGGCGGTCTTTCCGGACGCGTCCGTCGAAGGCGTCAAAGAGGCCAAGGCGGCCAGGGGCAGCGGGCCGCGCTTGTCGGCCTTGGCGTCGAAGCCGATTTCCTTAACGGTCATCTTGGGCTTGAGGATGAAGCCCTTTTTGGAATAGGAATATTCGGACGACCTTCCCAGGACCTGGCTCGAAGCCACGCCCTCGGGCTTGGGCTCGATGATATCGACGGTCCTGGCGAGCGGGTAAACCGTGGCATACCGGAAGTTCCGGGTAATGGCATGCTCGGCCAACTCGCTCATGACCGGCATCAGGTAATCGCCGCCAAGGATCGACGGCCGGTCGAAGATCATGTCGTCCTGGAGCTTGAAGCCATATTTCGCCAGGAAAGCCGGAAGCCCCGGCGCGGTTTGCGGATCGACCAGGAAAAGCGCCCGGCCGCCGGACTTCAGATACGCCGCGAGGGCGTCAAGCTCGGCCGGGGCCAGGTCCTTCTGCGGGCCGGCCACGACCAACAGGGCGCATTCGGCGTTCAGGGCCTCGGGCACGGCCAGGTTCTGCTTTTTAACAGTATAGCCCAGCTTGCCCAATTCGTCCTTGGCGAAAGAGATGCCGTTTTCGTCCGTGGCCTCGGTCGATTTCTCGCCGTGGCCTTCGAGGAAAAGAATGGTCTTGGATTTCGTTCGGGTCACTTTAATGATGGCGTTGGTCACCGCTTCCTCGGTCGTCTCGGTGATGCGGGTGTCCTTTTCGCCGGATTCGAAGATGGCCGTTCCGTCCTGGGTGACCTCGTAGCGCTTGACCAGGCCGGGATTCTTGTCGGGATCGATGAACTCGGCCTTGATCCGGGGCGAATGGTACGCGTAGATCTTCAGCAGATCTTCCAGCCGGGTCTTGCCGTAGTTGCCTTCACGGAAGAAGGCCTTGACCAGGACGTCCTGCTTGAGGGCCTTGGCCACGGTGATGGACTGATCGGAGAGGCTGTGAACCTTGGCCTCGGTGAAGTCGAATCGCTTGTGATGTCGGGACCCAAGGTAGTTGATCAGGCCCAGAATGGCCAGGGTCAGGACGATCATCAAGGCGAGGTTGGAGGAATAGAGGAAAGATCGGCGTTTGAGGCCCTGCTTCAGCTCGCCGGAATGCAGGACGAAATAGACGGCAAGGGCGGCCAGGCCGAGAACGGCCAGAACGGCCGCGAGCAACGAGCTCTGGGGCCAGATCTTATAGGCGACGAGGGCCAAACCGAGCAGGCCCAGGCCGATCGAGTTGAGACGCACTTTGATCTTGTCCATGGCTTATCTCCAACGCCGGGACTGGATGACCGAATGGGTCAGGAACAGCCCGAAGAAAGCGAAGCTGGCGTAATAGATGAGGTCGGTCGTATCCAGGATCCCCTGGGTGGCGTTGTCGAAGTGCTGGAAGAAGGACACGTAATTCAGGATGCTTTTCCAGAATCCGGAAGCCGAGCCGGAGGCCCAGTTCAGGACCCAGAACAGGAGCAGCGCCCCGAACGTCAGGACGGCGGCTACGATCTGGTTTTCGGTCAACGAGGAGAAAAAGAGCCCGACGGCCAGGAAGGCCGCGGCCATGAGGAAAAGGCCCAGGTAGCCGTTGAGGATCGGGGCCGTTTCGGGATTGCCGTAGAGGAAGGTGAAGATCGCCGGGATCGCGGTCAGGGCCAGCATCGCGGCGACGACCAGGAGCGAGGCCAGGAACTTGCCAAGGATGATCTGGCCGACGCCCACGGGCGACGTCATCAGGAGCTCCTCGGTTCCGATCTTCTTCTCCTCGGCGAACAGACGCATCGTCAAAAGCGGCAGGACTAGCAGCAGGATGATGCTCATGTTGTTGAACAGCGGCCCGAAGACCATCTGGTTGATGTTCATCTGCTGGGCGTAATAGGGATTCTGGGCCGCCTGCATCGACTGGGAGTTGAACCACCAGACCAGGCTGTAGAAGAAGAATCCGGTCAGGACCAGGAAAACGGTCATGACGACATAGGCGATGGGCGAGGTGAAATACGCCCGCAGCTCTTTCTTGGCGATGATCCAGACGGATTTCATTGTTCCACCCCCCCCGAGACGATCTTGAGGTAGAGGTCCTCGATGTTCATGGTGATCGGCCTCATTTCCAGAAGGCCGAAACCTTTTTCCACGACCAGGCGGGTGACCTCCTCGCGAAGGTCGGCGCCCGGCTTCCATTCCACCCGGATCCCGTCGTCCTCGCGGACGGCTTTTTCCACGCCCGGAATCATTACCAAGGCCGCGGCCGCCTCGTCGGCGGACCGGCGGAGCTTGAGGGCGACGCCGTCCTTATGCTCGACCGAGGCGGTCAGGGCGGCCAGCGAACCGGAGGCTTTCAGCCGGCCTTCGTTGATGATGACCACCCCGTCGCAGGTCTGGGTGACCTCGGCCAGGATGTGGGTCGAGAGGATGATCGTCCGCTCGCCCCGAAGCGACTGGATCAAGCCGCGAATCTCCCGGATCTGGGCCGGGTCCAGGCCGATCGTCGGCTCGTCCAGGATCAGGACCTTGGGGTCGTGGACCAGGGCCTGGGCGAGGCCGACGCGCTGCTTGTAGCCACGCGAGATGTTCTTGATCAGCCGGCCCTTGACGGATTCGAGTCCGGTGGCCTTGACCGCCCGGGCCACGGCGTCTTTCTTTTTTCCCGAAGGCACTTTCTTCAGGTCGGCGACAAAGCCCAGGTATTCCGTCACGGTCTGGTCCGGATAGAGCGGCGGATTTTCGGGCAGGTAGCCCAGGATCCGCTTGACCGTTTCGGCTTTCTCGAAGACATCGAACCCGCCGACCGAAGCCTTGCCCTCCGACGCTGGGAGGAATCCGGTCAGGATCCGCATCGTGGTCGTCTTGCCGGCCGCGTTCGGGCCGAGCAATCCCCAGATCCGGCCTTCTTCGACCGTGAAGCTCAAGTCCTGAACGGCGACCAGGTCGCCGTACCTCTTGACCAGGTGTTCAACCGCAATCATTCGCTTACCTCCTCACGAACAAGCGAGCAGACAAAGGGTGCTAAGCATTTAACCGGGCAAGCGGGATTTTCGTTGCCGCGCGGGCGGCAGGCGAAAATCCGGCCCGAACGGAAAATAATTATAGGAAAAGATCGTCCGGCGTCAATGAGCGGGGTTGGTTTAGCAGTCTTCCGGTTTCGGAACAGGGACGCCCTCGGCGTCGCAGACGCGGCGGAGGGCGCCGAGACTCCGCTGGTCGGCGAAGTCGTAAAAATCTCCATAAGGCCGCCGGAGACAGTCCGCGACCTCGGCCGTCTGCGGATCAAAATCGGCGCCGGCGGCGGCCGGAAGCACGATCCCAGTGAGCTTCAAGGGCAGAAAGCCCCGGACAAAGGCCGGGGTGACCGAGATCTGGGGCAATCCGTGGGTCAGAATCTCGTCCCGAAGCCGCCGGAGCTGCCGCTCGTCGACCGCGTCCATCAAGGCCAGGTATTTTTGATGGAGAACCCATTCATTGATCAGCCGGAGGATTTCCTCCGGCCCGAAAGCCCGCCAGAAGGATCCCGGCCATTCCGGACGGACGAATCCGCCGATGACGAAGGCTCCCGCCTCGTAGCCCGAGATCCCCCGTTCGCGGCAGAGGGACATCGCCGAACGCAGCAGCCGGATCCGGCGGTTGGGCGTGAGCTTCTCGAACGCGGCCAGATTGACCAGGTGTGTTCCGAGGGTGGCTTCGAGCAGGTGGTCGACCAGCCGGTTTTCGTTCAGGTCGAAGCTCCGGTTGATGAACTCGGCGGCCCGGGTGTTCTGCCGGAGCCGCCCGTAGCGGAGGGCGTGGCCCAGCTCCTGGAGGCTTCCGAAATCAGCCGCCCCGACTTTTTCCATCAAGGCCCGGTATGCGGCATAATCCCGGGCCAGCTGCTCGAACCGCGGCCGCTCGGCCGGCGTCAGCTCGACATGCTCCCCGGCCATAAAGCGCAGCAGCCGGGCCGGAGCGAAGACCGCTTTCCCCTGGAAAAGAGAGCGCCACCGGCTGGAGATGGTGACCCAGTCGCCTTCCCGGATGATCCGGCCGTCGCGGTTGACCAGCTCCCGGCGGACCGGGTCGATCCGGACCCCGTCGCTTTCCAAGTTCAGCAGCGACGGGATGCCCAGGTTCTGGGCGGCGGTCACGACGTGGATCGCGGCCGGGCTCAGGCTGCAGATCCCGCTGACGACCGGCAGGTCGACGGCGTCCTGCGGGGTAAAACGAGCCTTGGCCAGGATGACGTTCTCCCGCGGATGCTCGGCCTTGGCTTTTCGGACCTGGTCGGCCGAAAAATAAATCCGCCCCGAGACGGCGGCCCGGGGAAGGACCGAGAGGCCCTGGGCCAGGCGCGGCAGGACCTCGAGCGACTTGGGATCGATGGCGTCCGACTCGATCTGGCGGACGTGGTAGGGCTTGATCAGCTCGCGAACCCGGTCGGCCCCGATCCCGCCGGCCCGGTGGAGGTCCATGACCGCCGTCAGCATTCCCGCCCCTGCCAGCTCGGCCGCGTTGACTTGGAGGGTGGTGAAGGTTCCGTGGACGCCGGTGAATTCGACGATGACCGGCCCGTGGAAGATTTCCTCCAACCGGCCGAGCCGGTTCCAGAAATGGTAGATGGCCGGGAACTCCTCGCGGGTCTCTTCGCGCTCAAAGAACGTCCTTTCCTCCGGCTGCAGGCGCCCGGTCATCAAGTCCTCGCCGAAAACCCGGCGGGCGAATTGGAGGAAGACGCCCTTGCCCCGCCGCGGATGACGGCTGTAAAGGACGCCGGGATAGGATCGGTCGTCGATGACGGTGCAGACCATCCGCTGAAGGATCAAGGCGGGATAGTACGTCTCCTTGATCATGAAGTTGCGGAGGGCGTCCAAGCGCCCCTCATAGTAGGCGTAGGCCCGCCGCTGGAAGAATTTAAGCTGTTCAAAGGCCGAAGTCAGAAGCTCCGGGGCCTTTCGGGCGATCAGCGCTTCGATCGTTTCGCAAAGCTCCAGGGTTCGGGCGTGATCCGGCGCGGGGATGAGGCCCTTCTCGACGGTGGCGAAGTCCGCCGGGTCAAGCGCCTCCAGGATGGTCTTGCGGTTGTTGAGGCGGATCATGCCGGCCGCCTCCTCCCCGTAGCGGGCGGGAAGCCCGTCGAATACGGAAGGGATCAGCCCGACGTTGAGGTAAGTCGGCATGAAGCCCGGCAGATATTCGGGCAAAGCCGACCGGACAGCGATGAGCAACGGGTCGGCCGGATTCTCCAACTTCCGGCCCGTCAGGATCTCCAGGTTGTGGACGGCGTCGAGGAGATGCTGCTCCCGTTCCGTTTGGGGCAGATGGTAGGCCGCGGAAGACAGCAGGCAGAAATCCGCCGTCGACATCCCGCGGCGGGACAGATCGAACAGGATCCGTCCCTTCTGGCTGATGGCCGAATCGGTGTAGTGACCCCGGGCCGTATAAGGAATCACCAGCTCGTTCTGGACGAGCGACGGCTCGGAAAAACGAGACGCGACCTTGCCGTACAGGACGTTGGTCCGCCGCTTCAGCTCGCGGGCGGCCTGTCCATCGCCCCGCCGGGCCCGGTGGATGAGGTCGAGATACTCGAGGGCTTCGCCCGAGGCGACCCGGTCCAGGAACCGGACGTCGTAATCCCGAACCCGGATCGTGATCCGCTCGCCCGCGGCGGTCGTGTAGTCGATTTCCGGAAAGAGCGTCCCCTCCGGCGGCACGTGCCGGCCGCCGTAAACGCGGCGCTCGAGGTTGGCGTGGATGCCCCTAGCGCTGAGGTATTCGGTCCGAACGACGGCGATCGTCCGGATCATTCCGTTGGGGCCGGCGGCGGTCATGCCACCGTGCCTCCCGGCCGGGGCGTGTCGCCGCCGGCGACCGGCAGGGCGAAATGAAAGGCGATCCAGGATCCCTGTTCGCCGTCCGCCCAGATCCGGCCGTTTGTCTTCTCGACGATTTTCTTGCAGATGTACAGTCCCAATCCGGAACCCTTGACCCCTTCGGTGCCCTTCTGTTTCAGGCGCTCGAATTTGCGGAACAAGCGCCGCTGGATGTCCTCCGGGGATATCCCCACGCCTTCATTGCGGACGGTCAGGATCGCCTCGCCGTCCCGTCGCTCGAGCGTCAATCTCACTTCCGATCCCTCCCGGCCGTACTTAAGGGCGTTGTTCAGGAAGTTGCGGACGACGATCTTGATGAGCTGGGGATCGCCCAGGACGGGCGGATCCTCGACGATGTCGGTGACGACGGTCATTTTCCGGAGATTGTCCTTGATTTCGGGGAGGGCGACCGTATCGGCCACGGCCGCGGCCCCGATCCGCATCTCCTTCTGGAACGCCGCCAGGTCGTCGATTTCCATTTTAGACAGGTCGATGTACGAGCGGATGACGTCCTCGAGGTAGGCGCAGTTGCGGAGGATCGTCTCGAGGATCTTCTGCTGGGCCGGCTCGAGCTTTCCGAAATATCCCCGGTAGAGGGTCTCGGCCGTCGTCTGGACCGTGGCCAGGGGGCTCTTCAGCTCATGGGAGACGATGGCCAGGAGGTCGATCATTTTCGTCTCGGCGCTCGATCGGGCCTTGATGGCGTTCCTAACGACGTCCTTGATCTCGTCGGGGGTAAACGGCTTGGGGATATAATCGAAGGCCCCGTTTTTCAACGCCTCCCGGGCGGTTTCGACGTTGGCGTATCCGGTGAAGATCACAACGACGACCGACGGCCGCTCCTTCCTGAGGGTTCGAAGGACGTCCACGCCGCTGAGGCCGGGCATCTTGAGATCGGTCACAACGACATCGAAATCGGCCGACCGAGCCTTGGCCAGGCCTTCCTCGCCGGAGCCCGCCGTCTCGATCGTCACGTCTTCCTTTGCAAAAACCCTCCGGCAGCTGCGGAGGACGATTTCCTCGTCGTCGATGAACAACAATTTCGCGGCCATCATCGGTCCCCTTTTCGTTTCAGCTCGCGGGCAGCTTGATCGTAAATTCCGTCCCTTCGCCCACCACGCTTTTTACGTCGATCGTCCCGTTGTGCCGGCGGATGATGCCGTAAACCGCCGGAAGGCCGAGTCCGGTCCCCTTGCCCTTCTCCTTGGTCGTGAAGAACGGCTCGAAGAGCCGGGCCATGTGCTCCGGCTTGATTCCCGATCCGGTGTCGGCGACGCGGATGACGATCCTATGGACATCCGGGTCCGGCGACGTCGCCACCGTCAGGCGCCCTCCCCCGGGCATCGCGTCGGCCGCATTCATGGCCAGGTTGCCGATCACCTGCATGAGCTGATGAACGTCGACCGGGACGAGCGGCAGCGTCCGGTCGTAGGCCCGGACGATTTCAATGTTGTGGAAATGGACGTTCTTTTCCAGGATCGCCAGGGAATCGTCGAGGACGGCGTTGACGTCCGCCATCGTTTTCTCCGGCTCGTTCTCCCGGGCAAAATCAAGAATGCCCCGGACGATTTTCCGGCAGCGGAGAGTTTCATCGCGGATGACCTCCAGGTCCTCGGCGTAGGGCGTTCCCTGGAGGTCTTCCAGGAGGAGGCTGCTGTAAGTCAGGACGCCGGTCAAGGGGTTGTTGATCTCATGGGCGATGCCCGAAGCCAGCCGGCCGAGGGAGGCCAGCTTTTCCGACTTCAGAAGAGTCTGTTCAGTCATGTTCTGGAGCCGCCGGTCCCGTTCTTCAATCGCCGCGGCCATGACGTTGAATCCCTGGGCGATTTTCCGGGTATCGGCGTCATCCCGGGGAAAGACCTCGATTCGATGGTAGTTCCCCTCGGCCAGGTCCTGGGTGGCGGCGATAATCCGTTGAACGGGCTTGGTCCACAAGCCGATAAGATAGGCCGAAAGGAATAAGGCGACCAGGATCGTTAGTCCGATGACCAGGAGGAAGAGGATCGTCGTGTTCCGGAGGACCGCGTCATACTTCTCCTTGAGCACTCCGGCATACAGCAGCCCGATGGGCTGGCCGTCGATGTCACGCAGCGGCGCGTACCCGGAGATATACCAGCTGTCGACGACGAAGGCCTGGCCGATCCAGGTTTGGCCCTCCTCGTAAACCTTTTTGAAAACGTCTTCGGAAACCTGGGTCCCGATGGCCCGTTGGCCGGCCCTGTCCATGACCGTGGTGGCCACCCGGATATCCCCCAGAAAAATCGTCGAAGCCCCGACTTCCCGGCCGTTTTTCCGCTCCTCCTTGAACAGGAGGCGCCGGAAGCGGTCGATGAATTCGTCGTTGTTGTTGAGCAGGACGGCGGCGTAGAGGATTCCGACCATCCGGCCGTCCTCCATAATCGGCGAAGCCGCTTTGAGGACCAGGCCCCGGTCCTCGACCAGGGTCTCGCGCGCCCGGGCCAGAGGGGTTTTGATGATCTTGATGGGCGTCCGCTCGGCCAGGTCCTTGCCTTCGTTCCGGATGTTCTCCGGCCCGAGGATGCCCGTGGCCGCGGCGGGTTTCCTGTTCCGGAGAACCCACTGGATGTGCCGGTAATGAGCGACGCTTTCGCCCCAGGCGTCGAAATTGTTGGCCCGGACGAGAACCGTTCCGTCGGCCTTGACCACGTTAACGATGTCGAACCCGAATTCCTGCTTGATCTGGGCCAGCTTGTCCCGGAGAAAGGCCCGGTCTTCGGAGACGGTCGCCCCGGCGATCTCGACCGTCTTGGCCAGGTACTCGACGATTCGCGAGCGCTTCTCAAGCTCCTCGTTATAGAGCTCGATCGTCGCGGCCAGGGAGTTCCGGACCGACTCGGTCCCTTCCCGGACGAAGTTCTTGTTGATGATGTTGATTCCGATGATGAGCGACAGCGTCCCCATCACGGCCACGACCAGCAGCATGCTGACCACCAGCTTGAACCGGATGTTGGAGGGGACGAGGCGCCGGGGCATGGGGAGGAAATCAGCCGATGAGGGCTTTTACCTTTTTTAAAAGCTCGTCAAGGTCGACCGGTTTGGTCAGGAATTCCTCGACGCCGGGGAGGAAATTGTCGGCCGGGTCCAGGGAGAAACGGGAGTTGGTCACCTGGCCGATGGCCGTCAGGATGATGATCGGCACGGCCCGGACGTCGCGATATCGGGAGTTGGGCCGGGCGCTCCGGATCTGTCCCGCCGCCTCGAAACCGGCCGTGTCTGTCTCCATCATCACGTCCAGGACAAGGAGATCCGGGCGGACGGCCAGAATTCGCTTGAGGCCTTCGGCCGCGCTTCCGGCCGAGGCCGTCTCGTAGCCGTGGGCCCGGAGGACCTGGGACAGGCTCTCGACCAGGTCCTTGTCGTCGTCGACGATGAGGATTTTCTTTGCCATGGTCCCCTCAATCCTTAATCAAGCGATAGATGACGTTGCGTTCCTCCCAGGCCTTGTTCCGGAGGTAAGCGTCGATCGGGAACTCGACTTGCTTGAGCTCGACCGGGGCCGATTTCTGGGGGACCAGGCCGAGGGCTAGGGCCACGCCGTAGATGATCGCCTCGGGCCGGGGCGGACAGCCGGGGATGAGATAGTCGACCGGAACGGCCGCGGCGCCGCCGCCGGAAACGTTGTAGGTGTCGAACCAGCAACCGCCGCCCGCGGCGCAGGACCCGATCCCGAAGACCAGCTTCGGCGACGGCATCGCCTCGTAGGCCCGCTTGACCAGCGGCAAGGTCGGCCGGGTGACGGCGCCGGAGAGCAGCATGACGTCGGCGTGGCGGGGCGAGCCGACGAGCTTGAGGCCGAAGCGCTCGACGTCGTAATAGGGCGTCAGGACGTTCAGGATCTCGATGTCGCAGCCGTTGCAGGCCCCGCTGTTGCAGTGGTAGAGCCACAGGGACTTGGGGAACGCTTTGGCCGACGCTTTGGCAAGAAAGCCGGGCATGTCAACCTCCGATCCGTTCGGGGCGCCGGGCCGCCTCGGTCTCGTCGAGCGCCGCGGGATCCATCCGGTCGGTCGTCCGCCGGAGGACGGTCCGGGTCTCGATGTTGTCGTACCGGTATCCGCGGAGATCCAGCTTGTCGAGAACGTTGGGAATTTCCATGTCGAAGCATCGCCCGCAACGGTTGCAGGTCAGCATGAAGAGCTCGAGGGTTTGGGTGACGTCCTCGCGCCGGGGCGCGGCCAGCTCAAACTCCGGCGACATGGCGATCGCCTTTTCCGGGCAGAGGTCGGCGCAGCGGCCGCAATAAGTGCAGCGGGAGCCGTCATAGACCAGGACCCGGATCTCCTGGCAGAGGTCGCGAAGGAGGATCGTCCGGGCCGGGCAGTGGTTGGCGCACCCGGCGCAGCCGATGCACTTGGTATGGTCCCAGACGGGCTGGCCGCGGAAATCCTTCGGGACGGGCCGGGCCTCGAAGGGATACTTCAGGGTCACTGTCCCGGGCTTGAGGGCCAGGACGATCTGACGGAACTTGCTCGTAAGCCACATGGTCATGCCTCGTTCAATGCCCCGCAACCCCAAGGCCGACGGCCGCCAGGGCCGCGACGATGAGGATGGCGTAGGTGCGGACGGCCTGGTCGATTCGCATCCGGGGATTCGTCGCTCCGACCAGGCCGATGAGCAGGAAGACGACGAACATCGCCGCAAGCTGGAGGAGAAGGTCGAGGGGGTAGATCCCCGTCCGGATAAACGGCAGGAAGACCGAGACGAAAAGCCAGGCGTAGAACATCTGCTTGAGCATCATCGCGTACTTGAAAAGGGCGTAATTCCCGCCCGAATACTCGATGAAGGGCCCTTCCAAGAGCTCCACTTCGGCCTCGGCGATGTCGAACGGCTGGCGGGCGACGAAGGCCTGGAGGGCCAGGAGGTAAACGATCAGCATCAGGGCAGTCGAGATGCCGAAGCCGGCTCCGGCCGCTCCCGGCACGGCCGCGGCCAGCGACAGGCTGTTGAGCTTGACTGCGCCCAGGATCAGGGTCATGGCCAGGATCGGCTCGACCATGATCATGGTCACCATCTCCCGGCTGGCCCCGATGAGGCCGAAGGTGTTCCGGCCGGCCAGGGCCCCGAAGAGGACGGAAGCCCCGCCCAGGGTTAGGAGATAAATGATGACGATGGCGTCCAGCCGGCAGGCGAAGACGTTGGCCCGGCCGCCGAAAGGGATCACCGCGGCGACCGCCAGGATCGTGGCGAAGGCCAGGAGGGGGGCGAAGCGGAACGGCCAGGTCCCGGCAGAGTCGAGCCGCTCCTTGCCGAAGAGCTTGAGGAGATCGTAATACGGCTGGCGGAGGGGAGGCCCCTGCCGCGATTGGACTTTGGCCGTTAGCTTCCGGAGGACGCCTTCGAACAGCGGGGCCAGGGCCAGGAAGAGGACCAGGTTGATCAGCGGGGCGACGTATCTCATGACCGGCTCCGGGAAAGGCGGTCGAGCTCGCCCTTGGTCCAAACCCTTCGCCCTCCCGATCGAGAGACGACCGCGACCCGGTCGGTGCAGGAAAAGCAGGGGTCGATGCTGCCGAGGATGATCGGGAAATCGGCGAATTGGTTGTCGCGAAGCATCCGGGGAATCCCTTGGAGGTTTGTATACGTCGGAGCCCGAACCCGCCAGCGCTCGGGCCGGTTTTCCTCCCCGGTCAGGACGTAATGAAACGACTCGCCGCGCGGGGCCTCGACCATCGACCAGCCGGGACGGAAGGCCGGCAGGGCTTCGTCGTACGCGGTCAGCACGGGACCGGACGGCATCTTGTCCAGGGCTTGGCGGATGATCTTGATCGATTCGAAAAGCTCAGCCAGTCGGACGACGATCGTTCCCCAGACGTCGCCGTCGTTTACGACCGGGACGGAAAAATCGATTTCATCATAGGCGGCATAGGGGTGGTCGCGGCGGGCATCGATATCCACGCCCCTCCCCCGGGCCACGGGCCCGAGCCAGCCGCCCAGGACGACCTCGTCGACGGGGACTCGCCCTACGCCGCGGGTCCGGCCGTGGATCGAGGAATCGCCGGCCACGGCTTTTTCGAAGGCCGCGATCTCGGTTTCGAGCTTATTGAGAAGGGCGAGCGTTTCGGCCTTAATCTCCGGGGTGATGTCCCGGCGGACCCCGCCGATGACCACCATTCCGTAGGTCTTTCGGTTTCCGGTGATCTTCTCCGAAAGCCACATGACCTGTTCCCGGATCCGCCAGGCGTGCATGAACACGGTGTCGTAGCCGATCAAATGTCCGGCCACGCCGATGAGCAGGAGATGGGAATGAAGGCGCTCGAGCTCCAGGCAGACGACCCGGATGAATTCCGCACGACGGCTGATGGAAAGATTCGCGGCCATCTCCACCGCCTGGCAATAGGCCACGGAATGGACCGAGCCGCAGATCCCGCAGATCCGCTCGGCGATGAACGGCACTTCGTTGTAGCTGACCTGGGTCTGGCAGAGCTTCTCGATGCCCCGGTGGGCCATGAAGCCGCGGTAATCGCAGTGCTTGATCGTCTCGCCATCGACGTAGACGGCAAAGTGGGCCGGCTCGTGCAGGGTCGCGTGGAACGGCCCGACCGGGACAATGGTCGTTCCGGGAGGGGCTTCGTCGAGCTGATAGGCGACGTCGGCGGTCGAGGGCGGGACGAGATTGTATGGGACTTCCTTCCGGAGAGGATAGATCCCGTCCGGCCAATCGTCGGCGGTGATGAGCTTCTTGAGCTTGGGATGGCCGGGGAAATGCATCCCCAGGAGATCGCGGTATTCCCGCTCCGTCCAGCCCGCGGCCGGGATGTCTGGAGTGATCGAGTCGAAGGTCGGATCGGTGGACGGGGCCGCGGTCCTCAGGCCGATCGAAAACCGGTCCCGATCGAAGGCGAAGAAATGGATGAGGCCGAAGGTCCCGGACCGGTCCCGGTCGTCCGACCCGGCCCCGACCTGGAAACGGCCGCCGGCCTTGATAAGGGACCGGCAAGCGTCGCGGAGGCGGGCCCGATCGATATCCACCAGGAGCCGTCCGGCCGCGGGGGAAACGGAATCGCGGACGGCCTCGCCGAACTCGGTCTTGAGGGTTGCGAAAATCTGGTCCATGGCCATGGCTTACCTCCCGCCCGTCCAGCGGAAGAAATTCTTGAGGGCCGCGAACATCCCCCGGTCGACGTACCTGTTGCGATCGTCTAGCTGCTGGTATCCGCACAGCCAGGTCGGAACGGCCCGCTCCTTGGCTCCCGCGGAATTGCGGAGGAAGGAGGCGATAAGGACCGTGATCGCCAGGATCGAAAGAACGATGAGCGGGGCGGCGGCGGCGTTGAGGGCCGTGCCGAACAGGCCCTGGATCCGAAGACCCGCCGGGGACGCCTCCAGCCCGAAGCCGAGGCCGAAATGGCCGGCCAGGGCGAATCCGGCCGAGCGGTTCAAGGCGGATTCGATAAGTCCCAGGAAGGAGAAAGGCAGCAGGCCCTGCAGGATAATCAGGATTCCGAGGATGATTTTCGGCGCCAACATCAGGCCGGGCACTTCCCGGACCTTCCGGGCCGCCGTTTCGGCCGAACCCGAGGCGGTGAAGGCCAGGCCGAAGAACTTGACGTAGCAAGCCAGGGTCACGGCGCTGGTAAACAGGGCCACGATCCCGAAGAGGACCAGGACCACGGACGCCCCGCCGGAAAGAAGCGACGAGGAAATGATCGTCCACTTCGAGGCGAAGCCGCTGGTCGGCGGCATCCCGGCGATCGAAAGCGAGGCGACCGCGGCGATGGCCGCGGAGACGGGCCTGAGCTTTATCAGGCCGCCGAGCTTGTTCAAATCCTTGGTCCCGGTCGCGTAGAGCAGGCTGCCGCTCGTCAGGAACAGCAGGCCTTTGAAAGCGGCGTGGTTGAGGACATGGAACAACGCCCCAAGAATCGCAACGCCGGCCAGAACCCGGACGGCCGGATCGGACGCGCCCGCCGTCCAGAGCGACACGCCCATAGCCAGGACGATGTAGCCGATCTGGCCGATCGAGCTGTAGGCCAGGAGGCGCTTGGCGTCGCTCTGCTTGACCGATTGGAGCGTGCCGATGAAGAGCGTCAGGACGCCGATCGTCGCCAGGATCGCGCCCCAGATCCGGGGATCGAATCCGGCCACGGCCGGAGAGAGAAAGAAGAAAATCCGCAGCAAACCGAATATTCCGGTCTTGAGCATGACCCCGGACAAAAGGGCGCTGACGGGAGAGGGGGCGACGGAATGGGCGTCGGGCAGCCAGAGTTGGCCGAGGGGAAAGACGCCGGCTTTGAGGCCGAATCCAACGAGGAGGAGGCCGAAAACGAGATAGAGGCTTCCGCCGCTCAAGCCTTCAGCTTTCAGGCCGATGGCATGGAGCGAATCGCCGGCCGCTCCGCCGGCGGCCATCCCGCCGGCCGCGACCAACAGCCAGGCCGCTTCCATGAGGATCAGGTATTTGCCGGCGGCGCGGAGATTGGCCGCGTTCTTCTTTTCGTAGCGGATAAGAAAGTAAGACGCGACGGTCATAACCTGCCAGGCAATCGTAAAACCCGTCGACAAATCATCGACGACCACCAGGGCGGCCATGCCCAGGACAAACAGCGGGAAAGCGGCGTAAAACCCCCCGACGCCATATTCGGGATAATGATCCATGTACCGGACGGCATAGAGGGCGCTCATCACGGCCATGAACGAGATGACGATCAGGAAGAGGCCGGCCAGGCCGTCCAGGAGAATAGGAGCGGGGAAGGGGCCGAGGGAAAACGTTTGGGCTTCCTCCATCGCTCCGCCGAAGACGGCGTTGAAACCTATGATCAAAAGGATAACCGCCGCGGCGGCGATCAGGGCCAAGTTGACATAGCCGGCCGTCCGGCGCCGGCGGGCCGCAAAGGGGGCGGCGAGGGCCGCGAGGACGAGGAGCCCGAGGGCGACGAAGAGGCCGAGGGGAGCTTGGGAGGCCGTGGTGAACATCAGATCGTCTCCCCCAGCGTCTTGATCTGCTTATAGGTGTAGACCGGGCCGTCGGTGCAGACCAGGGTCCGGCCGATGGCGCAGTGCTGGCATTTCCCGATGCCGCATTTCATGTGGCGCTCCAGTGTCGAGATGATGCGGTCGTCCTTGAGGCCGCGGCGGGACAGTTCCCCGATCACGGCGTTGAACATGATCGGCGGTCCGCAGACGAAAGCGGTCGTGTTTTCCGTGGGGATCTTGGCCTTTTCAATCAGGGTATGGACGAAGCCGACTTCGCCGTCCCAGCCGGGCTCGGCCCGATCGATCGTGACGAAGGTCTCGAAACCGTCCCGCTTCCGCCAATCCTCGATGTTAGGCCTGTACATGAGGTCCTTGGTCGAACGGGCTCCGTAGAGAAGTATGATCCGGCCGAAATCCGGGCGGTGGAGAAGGACGTGGACGATCGAAGACCGAAGCGGGATCAGCCCGATGCCGCCGGCGACATAGATGAGGTTCTGGCCCTTGAGGCCGTCATACGGAAAGCCGTTGCCGAAAGGACCGCGGATCCCGATCTTGTCCCCGACCCGGAGGGCGTGGAGAGCCGAGGTCACCTTGCCGACGTTCCGAACGGAGAGGTGGCGGCGGTCCTGCTCCGGGCTCCAGGGCAGGGAGACGGCGAACTCCCCCGCCCCGAAAACCGTGCACATCACGAACTGGCCCGATCGTATGGGGAAGGCCCGCTCGAGCTCGGGGTCCAGGAACCGGAAAAAGAAAGTCCGGACGTCCTCGATTTCCTCCCGGATCTCCGTGATCTCGGCCGGAACGGGGATGTTGACGGCGGCGCATTTCGTCTTGTCCATGGCTTATTTTCCCGTGATGTCCCGCCGGATCGCGGTGACGACGTTGGTCATCCCGATGTCGCCGGGGCAGACCCGGACGCAGCGGCCGCAGCCGACGCAGCCCGGGCGGAGATATTTTTTCGATTGGGAATACGACAGCTTGCAGAAGAACCGCTTGTTTCTCCGGTCCTCGACGGGCCGGCGCGGATTGTGCTCCCCGGCCATCCGGGCGTATCCCTCGAACGAGCAGGAGTCCCAGGTCCGGAGGCGCTCGGTCGGGCCGTCGATACGGTTGACGTCCTCGATGTTGAAACAGGAGCAGGAGGGGCAGACGAAGGAACACGCCCCGCACTCGAAGCACTGCCGGCCGATGTATTCCCAAGTCTCGTTCTTGACGAACCCGGTGGTCAGCCGATTGACCGCCCGGGAGATCCAGGCTTTGTTCTCGACGGCCACGGGCTCAAACTGCGCAACCGAGCGGTCGACGGCCTCGTCCCGGCGTTTTACCGCGTCCGGTCCGGCCGGCGGAAGGCCCAATTCCGCGGCCAGCGCTTTTCCCGCGTCGCTCCCCGCCTCGAACAGGTAAGCCTCGCCGAGGTCGGTCAGGTTGACGTCGTATCCTTCGGCGGCATAAGGGCCGCTATCCGTGCAGACGCAGAAGCACTGGGGAAAGGGCCGGACGCAGGTCACGGAAACGACGAACATTTTCCGCCGGTGGGCTCGGAAGAATTCGTCGACGAACTCCTGGCCGAGGAAAAAGCGGTCGAAGCACAGGAGGCCCGTCAGGTCGCAGGGCCGGACGCCGACCAGCGCTTTCGGCCGGACGAGATCCTCCGGAACGATCTTCACGTCTTGAGCCTCATGGTCGTAGATATAAGAAAGGATGCGCTCGATATGCGGGAAAACCGTGAACTTGGGAGTGTTGGCCGGGATGGGGGCGTCGAGCTCGATCGACCCCGGATCCGCCGCCCGGTCGAAGAAAACATCGCCGGATTCCGGATGGACCTGTGGTCCGTACATCTCGTACCGGCCGGCGAGTGCGGCAAGAAAACGGGACGCATCGGTTTTGGCCAGGAGGTACATAGTCACACCTTTTCCAACCGGACGGGGATCACGGCGTCTTCGCCGTGCTCGACCGCGTCGGCGTGCGGGAGGAGGAAGTCCGGAATCATCGCCCCGACGAAATAGGGCGCGTAGACCGTTCCGGACGGGACCTCGTCGGTTACCCGTGCCAGGGGCGTCATCGTCCCGCGGGACGAAACGACCCTGACGGGCCGCTTGTCCCGCAGACCGAGAGCGGCCGCGTCAGCGGGATGGATTTCCACCAGGCCCTGGGGATAAAGAAGAAGGAGAGCGTTGTATTCGCGCCTGGGGATGAACGTCTTCTTCATTATGTTGTTTTGATGCCAGTAGTAATAGGACTTGCCGGCCATCAGCCGAAAGGGATAGGAGGGATCGGCGGGAACGGGAGCGGGGCCGCCGGTCGATTCGACGAACCGGAACGGCCCGGGGGGTTCTCCCGAGGCGGGCCATTGAAAGCCGCCAAACCGGTTTGTCAGTTTCGGGTGGGTCGCACCGGCGTACGCGGGGACCGCTCGGGTGAGTTCCTCCATCACTTCGGCCGCGGAGCGATAAGGCCAGGTTTGTCCGCGGCGGGCGGCGAGGGCGGCAAACACGGACCATGCCGGCCGGGAGTCGAACCGGGCTTCGACTTTCTTACGGTTGAGCTGGATTCTTCGCTCGGTGTTCGTATATGTTCCGTCGGCTTCGGCATAAGTCGTCGTCGGAAGGACCGCGTGGGCCAAGCCGGCGAAGGGATTGGTGAACGCGCCCAGGTAGATGACATATTCGAGCGTCTTGATCCGCGGGAGGAAAAGGTTGATTTCCGGGTCATGATCACAGACGACGAGGGCTTTCATGCCCGATGAAGGATCGGAAAGCAGATCCTCAACCGTCCGGCCTTCGCGGGCGTTGAGATCCGTTCCCCACAAGGCCTTCAAGCGGGCCGCCGCGTTTGCGTCCGTGACCGGTTCGGCGCCGGGGAGGAGATCGGGCGCGGCCCCGCAGTCGACGGCCCCGGCCAGGTTCGAAACGCCCGTCACCGGGAGGATCGCGCATCCCGGCCGGCCGGCTTTCCCGGCGGCCAGGAACAGGTTGAAAATCAGGGCGACGGTTTCGCGGTTCAAGCCTGAGATGCCGGTTGAAAAGACCACGACCGCGCGGCCGGCCTTGGCCAGACGGAGGGCGACGTCTCGGAGCGTCGCGAGCGGCAGGCCGCAGGTCTTTTCGACGTCCTCGAGACGGACGCTGTCGAGGACTTTTCGAAACGGCTCGAAATTCGCCGAATTCGGGGACGCGGTGGCCGGATCCATCAGGTTTTCCTCGAGAAGGATCCGGGCGAGGGCCGCCAGGACCGCTTTTTTCGTCCCGGGCCGGTTTTGGAGGTGGATTCCCGAAAGCCGGGCGATCTGGGTCACCCGGGTGCTTAAGGTCACGACGTCCGCTCCGCGTCGGGCGGCGAAATGAACGTCGCTGGCAATGATGGGATTCTGCCGGGTCAGGTCCGTCCCGACCACAAAAATGAAATCGGCCTCGCGGATGTCGCCGACAGAGCCGAGAGCTGCGGGCCGTCGCGTTCCTTCCCGGAGCACGGCGGCCGTCTGCCGGTACCAGACATCGGACTGAAGGCTGATGTTCGGCGACTTGAACACGCCCCGGGCCAGCCGGGCCAGGGAATAAATATCCTCATTCGAGGAGCGGGGCGAAGCCCAGAAGCCGATCTCGTTCCCGGAAAACGCGGCCAAGCGGGAAGACACATTCTCGATGGCGTTATCCCAAGAAACGGGCGTTTCCGTTCCGTCCACGCGGAGCAAGGGACGGGGAATCCGTTCTTCAGTATTGAGCAGCTCATGGATATGCCATCCCCGGACGCACAGTCGCCCCCGGCCGACCGGATGCGACGACGAGGGAAAAACGCCCCGGATCGCGCCGTTCTCCACCTGGAGAAGATGGCCGCAACCCGTTCCGCAGAAGTTACATACGCCCGTCTGGTAGCTCATGCCCGCCCTCTGCCTCCGTCTCGTTCGGACCCCGGGTATCGAGTCTTCGAGACAATCCGGCGCTTCGGAGTATTTCTAGGAAAAGAGTAAGAGAAAATCCTAGGGCGCAGTTTAGCAAATTCCCCCGAAAAAGTAAAGCGGAAGCGATTGACAGGGAGTTAAGAAGCGGATAAAGTACATTTCTCATTATACCTATGAGTTATAAGCGGCCCAGAGCCTTCTCCTGCGGCGACGTCCCCTTCCCTCTTTTCCGGAGAAAATGATGATGAAAACCAAGTTCCGGGCGCTCGGCATCGCGGTCCTTCTCCTCATCGGTCTGACCACGGGGCCTTCGATTTTTGCCGCCCAGGCGTCGGATTTCAAATTCGGCCATCTGACGATCACGGACGGCCTTTCCCAAGGATCCGGTATGGCTCTCCTCCAGGACCGGCGGGGATTCCTCTGGATCGGGACCGAGGACGGCTTGAACCGGTACGACGGTTATGCTTTCAAGATCTATCGTTCCTCGGATGATCCGACCAGCCTCTCGGGAGTCGTGGTTTCGTCTTTGTTTGAGGATTCGGACGGGACCATCTGGGTCGGCACGATGTCCGGCTTGAACATGTATGACCGGACCAAGGACAATTTCGTCCGGTTCAACAACGTCCCTGGGAACGCCAACAGCCTCAGCCATGATTACGTCACGTCGATCACTCAAGACGCGTCCGGCCTCCTCTGGATGGCGACATCGGGGGGCGGATTGGACGCCTACGACCGCAAGACCCGCGTTTTTAAGGCCTACCGGCACGACGCGGCCAATCCGAAGAGCATCAGCTCGGATGAGGTCCTGGCCGTTTTGGCAACGGAGCAGGGTTATCTCTGGGTAGCCACCGGAAACGGCCTGAACAGGTTCGATCCCCGGACCGGGGAATTCGTCCGTTTTCTGAGCAATCCGGCCGACAGCAAGAGCCTCAGCCACAATCGGGTCACCCGCCTCTTCGAGGAAAAAGACGGCATCCTGTGGGTGGGAACAGACGGAGGATTGAATCGTTTCGATCCCACGACCGGCATATTCCTTCGTTTCATCAATCGCCCGGAGGACGTCCAGAGCCTCAGCAGCGACCTGGTCACCGCGATTTTCCGCGACCGGAGCAACCGCCTCTGGGTGGGAACCCAGGACGGGCTCAATCTCTACGACGATAAAACCGGGCGCTTCACGGTCCTTCGGAACGACCCCGCCCTCCCCGAAAGCCTGTCGTTCGAATACATCTACTCCATCTGTCAGGACCGGACGGGCGTCCTTTGGATCGGAACCCGGGGCAAGGGGCTCAACAAGCTCGTCGCCGAGCGGTCCCGGTTCGAGCTCTTCGAGAACCGCCGGAACGATCCCAACAGCCTCGGCTCGAACACCGTCCGGGCCATCGCCGAGGATGAAAACGGGATCCTCTGGGTGGGATTCCAGGACAAGGGCTTCGACCGGATCGACCGGAAAGCCGGTGTTTATACCCATTTTCGCTATCTGCGGGGCAACGCAAACAGCCTGAGCAGCGATGCCATCTACGCCCTGACTTTAGATGCCGATGGGGAGCTCTGGATCGGAACCGTCGGCGGCGGCTTGAACCGCTACAACCCTAAAACGAAGGCCTTCAAGCATTACGACAACCGGACCGGCGATCCGACAAGCCTGAGCCACAACGCGATCCGCTGCCTCCTGTTCGATCGCGACGGATACCTCTGGATCGGAACGGACGGCGGCGGCCTCAACCGCTTCGATCCCAAAACCGAAACCTTCCTCCGCTTCCAGAACAATCCCTCCGACCCGAACAGCTTGAGCCACAATTCCGTCCGGACGATCTTTCAAGACTCCCGGGGACGGCTCTGGACCGGCACCTACGGGGGCGGATTGAACCTGCTCAAGCCGGAAACGGGGACCTTCACCCTATACCAGAACAATCCCGCCGACCCGAAATCGATTTGCGGTAACTTCATCTTTTCCGTGACCGAGGATACCGACGGACGAATTCTGGCCGGAACCAGCATGGGCCTGGCCGTTATGGACGCGGACAAGGGAACGTTCGCCCGGATCTCCCAGGAATCGGACGGCCTTCCCAACGACAATATCTACGGCGTCCTGGTCGACGGCGAGGGGACATACTGGCTCTCGAGCAACCGGGGCTTAGCCCGTTTCACTCCCCGAACCCGGACGGTCAAGGCTTACGACATTTCCGACGGGCTTCAGGGAAACGAATTCAACGGCGGGGCGCGCTACAAGTCGAAGAACGGCGAGCTGTACTTCGGGGGGACCAACGGCCTCAGCGCCTTCATCCCCACGCTGCTCAAGGATAATCCCTTCCCGCCGGAAGTCGTCATCACCAATTTCGAGGTCTTCAACAAGGCCGTCCCGGTCGGCCAGGAAGTGAACGGCCACGTTCTCCTCGAAAAATCCATCACCGAAACCTCAGACATCAACCTGCGGTTCCAGGACAAGGTCATCACGTTCCAGTTCGCGGCCCTGCATTACGTCGCCCCGGAGAAGAACCGCTATGCCTATACCATGGAAGGATTCGACACGGACTGGCACCAGGTCCAGGACCGGCGGTTCGTCAGCTATACGAACCTGGCGCCCGGTCGCTACACCTTCCGGGTCAAGGCCTCCAACAACGACGGCATCTGGAACGAGCAAGGCACGTCCGTCCGGATCCGGGTGATCCCGCCGATTTACATGATCCGTTGGGTCCAAGCCCTGGCCCTGCTCCTGGTAGGTCTTGCCATCTGGGGAATGGTCCGCAAGCGCATCCGGAACATCAACCGCCAGAAGGTCCTGCTGGAGGAAAAGTTCCAGGAACGGACGGTCGAGCTTAAGAAGGCCGAGGCCGAGGCCCGGGAAGCGAACCGGGCTAAGAGCGAATTCCTGGCCAACATGAGCCATGAGATCCGCACGCCCATGAACGGCATCTTCGGGATGACCGAGCTGGCCCTGGAGACCAACCTCTCGGCCGATCAGCGCGAATATATGGAAGCGGTCAAGGCCTCGGCCGATTCGCTCATGACCATCATCAACGACATCCTCGACTTCTCCAAGATCGAAGCCCAGAGAATCGAGCTGGAGAAGATCCCCTTCCACCTCCGGGACACGGTCCACGCCGCCGTCGCCGGGGTGGCCCTGCTGGCCGAAAAGAAGGACCTGGAGCTGGCCTATTCGATCCCGGGAAATGTCCCCGACGGCCTGATCGGAGATCCGGGCCGCTTCCGCCAGGTTCTGACCAACCTCCTCAGCAACGCCATCAAGTTCACGAACAAGGGCGAAGTCGTCGCCTCGATCGACATCATCCAGCGGACCAACGACCGGGTCCGGCTTAAGGTCGCGATCAAGGACACCGGGATCGGGATTCCGCCGGAAAAGCGGCGGATGATTTTCGAAGCCTTCACCCAGGCCGACAGCTCGACGACCCGCGTCTACGGCGGGACGGGGCTGGGCTTGACGATCTCCACCCAGCTCGTCGCCTTGATGCACGGGACCCTCGACGTCGAAAGCGAGATCGGCAAAGGCAGCACCTTCTTCTTCACGGCCGAGTTCGGCCTCCACGAGGATGAGGGCAAAGCCGTCGTCCCGCTCCGCCTGGCCGACCTCAAGGACATGCCCGTCCTGATCGTCGACGACAACGCCACCAACCGCCGGATCCTCCACGAAATGATCTCCCATTGGGGGATGAAGCCGACGGCCGTGGACAGCGCGGCCACAGCCCTCGTGGCCATGAAACAGGCCCTCGACGAGGGCCGGCCGTTCCGGTTGATGCTGACCGACGCGAACATGCCCGAGGTGGACGGCTTCGACCTGGCCGCCAAGATCAAGGAGGAGCCGATCTACAAGGACACCTTGATCATGATGCTGAGCTCGTCGGGTTTCCGGGGCGATTCAACCCGCTGTCGCGACCTGGGCCTGGCCGCCTACCTGACCAAGCCGGTCAAGCAGTCGCTGCTGCTGGACGCGGTCATGATGTCCCTGGGCGACAAAGATGAGGCCGCCGGACAGGGCACCCTCATCACCCGGCATTCCATCGCCCAGAACCGGGCCCGGTACAATGTCCTCCTGGCCGAAGACAACATCATCAACCAGAAGCTGGCCGTGAAGATCCTGGAGAACCGCGGCCACAAGGTCACGGTCGTCGAAAACGGCGAGGAAGCCGTGGAGACGCTGGACAAAGGCACGTTCGACGTCATCCTGATGGACGTCCAGATGCCGAAGATGGACGGATTCCAGGCCACCCGGGAAATCCGCCGCCGGGAGGTGGCGACGAAGAAGCATCAGCCGATCATCGCCATGACCGCCCATGCCATGGTCGGGGACAAGGAGAAATGCCTGGAGGCGGGGATGGACGGCTATATCTCCAAGCCGTTGAAACCCCTCGACCTCTTGCGCTCGATCGACGAGCTCCTGGCCAGCCGGTCGGGGGAAAAGGGCGAAGAGCCGGTCCTCCCGGCCGATTGATTTTATTTTCCTAAGAGAACCCGGTAAATCCGCTCCGGAGACACGCCAAGGTCTTTGGCGATTTTGCCCAAGGTTATTGAGGAATCCTTCACGACATAACCCGCCTTTCCCAGACGGGCCAGGCCTTCCTCGACGGATAAAGAGGCCCCGGCGCAGAGATCGGCAAGGCTTTTATCGGCGGCGTCGGCCGAAGGCGGTGCGACGTCAACCGAGAGCGAGCCCTGCTTGATCGAGGAGCGGGCGGCAAGCAGCCGCCCGAGCGGCTCCCATCGGTAGATCGCCGAGACCGTGACAAGGGCGACCAGGACCAGGGCCAGGGCGCATTCGAATTTCGCCCCGGAGGCGCGGGATGCAGTCTTGCGCAGGTAACCCCAGAGGACTTTCCAATTCAGGATGATATGGAGAACGGAAAAGACGATCAGGGAAGCAATACCCAGCGTATGGACCGCTTCCCAGGTTTTCTTGTCCAAGCCCAGAACCGTCCAGTTCGTCCATGAAGCCAGGCTCCCCTCGGGCCGGAAGAAAAGGACGATGCCGGAAACGGCCGCGGCTAAAAACGACCAGAACAAACCGAAAGAGACGAAAGCCCGCAGCCGGAATCGTTTCATGGATTTCCTCCCATTTTCTTGACCTGCATCCGAACAAGATAGAGGACCGTGCATAAGTGGCTGATGCCCCCGACGAATCTTTCTTTAATCGGGCCCTTCGGAATCCCCTCGATCTCCTGCCTGACCCCGGTCATTTCGGCCTCGACGGCGGCCAGATCGGCCGATAGGATTTCCTTCGAAAAACGTTCGGCCAGCGGGCCGACCTTAGCCGGATCTTTAAACACCGCCCGGAAGAACGCCCGAGAGGAGGGGGATAAATTTCTGAGAATTCGTTCTACGGCGCAGACACGAACGAGGCCGTAGCCGATGAGGACGGAGGCCCGGTCCCGGTCATGGCTGGAATCGGGGTGGCGCCGGAAATAGGCTTCCCCCAACGCGATCATGGCTGCGGTATCGAAGGGAAAATCGCCGTTGAGGGATTCGACCGACGCGCGGAAGGCATCCGGCTCGGGATTACGATCGAAGATTTCTCCGAGGGTGGGCATCGCTTGGGAGCCCCAAGCTGTCCGCCGGTCCGGCCCGAGGGACGGCGGGGTCAGCTTTTCGCGAGCCGCCCCATGACCGCCAGGAGAAGGTCGAAGTTGACCGGCTTCTGGAAGATGCCGCTGAAGCCGAGGTTGCCGAATCCGACCGTCTCGGCCGTGGCGTCGCCGATCGAACTGAGGAGGAAAATGGGGACCGTCGGCCGGTCCTGGCGCATGAGCCTGGCCGCCTTGGCCCCGGCGTCCAAGTCCTCCATCATCATGTCGCAGAGAACGATATCCGGCTTGATCCGGCGGAAGGCGGCCACGCCGTCCTTGCCGCTGTAGGCGATATCGGCATGGAAGCCGACGGATTCGAGGACCGCCCGCACCGAATCGCAGATCGCGGGGTCGTCGTCGATGATCAGGACTTTCTTCGGATCGGCCATGGGGAACCTCCGGGGGATTTCGTAGGGGCTATTTTAATCCATCGGGAGGCCGAAATCCAGATAACCGGATTCCCCGTCTTTTCGCGGACGATAGCGATAAATAAAACTCGTCGCCATCTGGCTGAGGAAATAGAAGTTTCCGGATCGATCGATGAACAACCGGCTGCAGAGGAAAGGGATCTCGACGGAATCGGCGAACGTCCCGTCGGCATTGAATTTCATCAAGCGGCAGGATTCGTTTACGGAATAATCGTTCGAAACAAGAAGATAGATGGCCCCTTCTCCGTCAAACGCGACATCATAACAGACAGGATTTTGGACCCCTTCATCGCCAAGGGCGCCGATCTGATGTTCCTTGAAATTCTTGATCGATAAAGGATAAGAGAATTCGAGAAGCGTTTCTCCGGTGATGGCGAGTTTTCTGACTCGGACTCGCTTGAGGAACTCGCTGGCCAGGAAGATGAAGCCGGATGGATCTACGACCGCATTGACGCGGCTTGTAGAGAAAACCGATCCCGCGACCGGATCCAGCGTCGAGATGAGCCGTCCTGAAGAATCTATAACATAAACGTTCGCATTCGTAATCCGTTCTTTTGTCGCGAGGACGATTTTATCGCCGGAGACTCCGATTTGGGCGATCTCACAGGGAGATTTGATTCGCAAATCAAGCGTGAAATCTTCCTTCATCGAATAAAGCCATTCTTGGTTCCTAAATGTATCTCCGATGAACAAATCATTCTTTTCGTCGACGGCAACCGCTTTCGGATAATAGAGCTTCAGCCGGATCGGTCCTGAACGGCCGATGGAGGTTACAAAAGATCCGTCCGGATTGAACACCTGAACCCGCCGATGCCCCCGGTCCGCGACAAAGATCCGGCCTTGTTTATCGACGGCCAAGGAATAGGGAAATTTAAATTTATTTTCCGGAGATGGGCCGGCCCCCAGGATCAAATCGAAAATCAATCGCGTTTTCCCGATCGTGATATCGGACATCGTTTCGACCCGGGTTTGTCCGGCGAACATCGGCGCGATGAAAGCGAACGAAATGAAAAAGAGAAGCCCCCGCCGCGGATTGTCGGAAATAATTCCTTTGGCCGGCATGCGCACCCCCTTCACGACGGCCGATGTCTTTCCACAAGAAATATACGTGGGCTTACGATATCTGTCAATAATCCCCGGTATGCTCCGTTAAACGTATTATTGAAATAAAGATATTCTAATAGTATTTAATACCTCTCAACGTGACAACGAATAACATAGGGAAATGATGAGCCTCCAATAAAATAATATTGCTCATATTTATCACAAAATATTCTGCCACATGGAAAAGGTATTTTTGTTTCTTCGAACGTCCAGTCTTTTGGATTTATTCTCCATAACGAAGACATTTCCATATGATTATGATCATTGACAACCAGGAGGTTCAGGATCCCGTCTTGATCGATGAAAATATCCTTGCAGATCGGGTTCTCGATGGCGGATATTTGAAATACATTCCCGCGACGCTCGTTTTCCATCTGGATGCCGGGCTTTTTATTCGCTATCGTGGGGTTGTATTCGAATCGATCTATTTCTTTGCCTTCCGGAGACAGTTTTATGATAAGGGGAACGAATGTTCGCGTGCAATAGATATTTCCGGCCTGATCGATCGCGAAGCACGTTCGCGCATTTTCTTC